>Ga0210396_10000776_pt1 | contig 37826 bp, 30 predicted proteins | sample IncBWH17OmetaG_FD_155466 | JGI IMG/M metagenome (GOLD analysis project Ga0210396, IMG submission 155466) | Forest soil microbial communities from Barre Woods Harvard Forest LTER site, Petersham, Massachusetts, United States - Inc-BW-H-17-O ...
ACCGAGACATTGACATAGGCGAGTACGGAGAAGAACATCAGACAGCGGAGCAGCGCGTCGCCCGCCGGTCCGAAGAGATGTCCCATGAGCTGCGCAGCGATGGAGTCGGCAGTCTGCAGGTTATGAAAGCCGATCACCTGCACATACACGAAGTTGAGGGCAAGATAGAGGGTGATGATGATGGCGATCCCATAGCCGATCCCGCGGGGGATGATGCGCCCCGCGTCTTTGACTTCGCCGCCGAAGTTGATGGTCTGCTGGTAACCGCCATAGCTAAAGGAAACGGCTACCAACGCAAAGCCGATGGCCCTGATGAAGTCGAAGAGATGACCGCCGCCGGCCGTACCGCCTGTAACGTTCGCGGCACCTGTGACGCCCGCGGCGCCCGCTGTGCCGGATACGGGGACTGGCAGCGGGTGCGTACCGAATACCGATGCCAGCAGCAACAGGATCAGCAGGAGTTTGATCAGGGTCAGGATATTCTGCACACGGCTGCTCATCTTGAGCCCCATGAGGTTGATGATATAAAATACGGCTACGGCCGCGGCCGTGACGCCGCCGCGAAAGGCGGGGGGCACGGGGCCGGAATAAAAGAAATGACCGATGTATTCCGCGCCGACGACGCCTACGAGCGCTGTCGACCCCGCATTGGACACCAGCTCGATACAATTGATGGAGAAAGCCAGGGATGGATGATAGCCCAGGGAGAAGATCTTGTAGTAGGCGCCCGTCACCGGGTAACGGGAACCGATCTCCGCGTAGGTAAGGGCGCCGCAAAGGGCGATGACGCCGCCGAGCGCCCAGGCCGCAAAGAAGATCCCCGGCGTCCCGGCCCGGGCGGCGGCTACCACGGGCGTGCGGAAGATGCCCATTCCGATCACCAGGCTGACCACGATCATACTGAGATCGAATAGATTCAACTGTCTTTTACTCATAAAGTAAGTTCCGGAAATGCGCCTCAGAAACATTAGCGCATTTCCGGAAAAACGCTAATGTTTGTAGAACTTCTGCCCGCTCCACCGGAGCGGGCCTCGTTCGCGGGCTTTCGCCCGTGGACGAAAACGCTACCGCGTTTTCAACGTACGTCACGGAAGGTAATGAATTCTATTCTAAATTTGTTTATGAAAAAAACCCTCCGGCTGCTTGCCGCCTGCTGTTTTGGCCTGGTCTTATCCTCATCCGCTCAGCAGCCCCCTCCATCTGGTTTTCTAACGGATTCGTCCGATACGAAGCCACTCAACGAGGTCGTGGTAAAGGCATATGAGCAGAACCGGAAATTAGCAGATGTAGGCGCGCCCGTAAGCATCGTGAGCAAAGCTTCACTAACCCGGTTTTCCAACCTGAGCATCTTATCGGCGCTCAATACCAATCCGGGCGTACGCATGGAAGAACGGTCGCCGGGTAGCTACCGGCTGAACATCCGGGGTAGCTCGCTCCGGTCACCCTTCGGGGTGCGGGACGTCAAGATCTACTGGAATGAGATCCCGTTGACCGACCCCGGCGGCAACACCTACCTTAACGAGCTGGGTTTCTACAACTTCCAATCGCTCGAGATCATCAAGGGAACGGCCGGAAGCCTCTATGGCGCCGGCATCGGCGGCGCGGTGCTCATCAACTCCATGCCCGCGGTATGGGAAAAGGGTGTCGGCGTAGATTATACCGGCGGGTCCTTCCATACGAACAGCGCCAATGCCAACCTGCGGCTGGGCGATGCCGACCACCGTACTATTTTTTCTTATTCCCATCAGACCAGCGATGGTTATCGCCAGCAGACGCAGATGCGCCGCGACATCGGCAGCTGGGAAACGGAGATAAAGGCTTCGGACAGACAGACGATACATGCGTATATGCTTTACAGTGACCTCTATTATCAAACGCCGGGAGGGCTTACGCAAACCGAATACAACAAAAACCCCCGGATGGCCCGCCCGGCAGTTGGCGGGCAACCCGGAGCCGTGCAGGCACAGGCGGCCATCTTTCAAAAGAACTTCACCGCCGGTTTCGGCAATACCTGGCATTTCAACGATCACTGGCAGAATACCACGGCGGTCTATGGCGCCTATACCGATTTCACCAATCCCGGCATCCGGGTCTACGAATACCGGCAGGAGCCGCATTTCGGCGGCAGGACGGTCTTTCAATACACGACGGAGCTGGGCTTTGGCCATCTGCAGGTCAATGCCGGGGCGGAAGCCGCGAAGGGATTTTTCGAAACCCGCGACTATGCCAACAAGGCCGGAGTCGAGGATACCCTGCAAACCGACGACCGGCTCGATAATTGGACCTATATGACGTTCGTGCAGGCCGATCTGAGATCGGGTGATGGCTGGACGCTCACCGCGGGCGGGAGCCTTAATGTCAATGCCCTCGACATCACCCGGGTCTCCGTGATCCCGCCGGTGACGCATGACATCCGTTTCAACAACAAGCTGGCCCCCCGTATCGCCCTGCTGAAAAAGATCACACCCGATATCTCCGTTTACGCCAGCGCCTCGCGGGGCTTCTCCACGCCCACGGTGCAGGAGCTGGAAAAAAGCAATGGGGTGGTCGGCCCGACCCTCCAACCGGAGAACGGCATCGACTACGAGCTGGGTACACGCGGCAGTCTGTTGCATGGAAAGCTGTTCTTCGATGTGGATGCCTTCTTCTTTCATATCCGGAACGCGATCGTGCAACGGATCGATTCTTTTGGGGTAAGCTATTCCGTCAACGCCGGAGGTACGAACCAGCATGGGCTGGAGACCTTCGTATCCTACCATCTCCTGGATGAGCCCGCCGGTTTTGTCAGCAGTCTGCGGGTCTTCGTCAGCGATACCTGGCATGATTTCCATTACAGCAGCTTTACACAGGACACGTCCAATTTTACCGGGCACCGGCTGCCCAGCGTGCCGCCGCAGCTCCTGGTCTCGGGGCTGGATGTCCTGCTGCAAGCGGGAGTATACGCCAATATCACCTACACCTGGTCCGATCACGTCGCCCTCAACGATGCCAATACCGCGTGGGCCGGTTCGTATAACCTCATGGGGGCCCGCCTGGGCTTCCGCCGCATTCTCCCCGGTGGGAAATTCAAGCTGGATGCCTACACCGGCATCGACAACGCCTTCAATGTGAAGTACAGTCTGGGCGACGACTTCAACGCCGCCGCCGGCCGGTATTACAATGCCGCGCCAGGCAGGAATTGGTATGCCGGCATATCGTGCAACTTCGCGCTGAAGTGACCGCTAAAGTGTGAATAATATAAACAATTCCCGCAGTTGTGTAACACTTGCGAGCGCAAGACTAGTGATCTTTGCGTCTAAATGTACGTTTAAAAACTACAAGAAAATACGCTTTAAACGACAACGCACCCGATCAAGATTGTTGGAAGGGACGTCGTGACAGGACGATTTCTTTTTCTAATTGGTTGATTTTAAATTCATTAAATCCCGAAAACCCCTGACACTCAATGACAATAACTTCAGGAACTTTTTTATTCACAGCCGAAACAACACGGATGGAATTCCTATGCTTACCAATTATGTGTGTGTGTGAAGAAAGGCCCCTTGCAGAACAGGGGGGCTTTTCATTTTTCGCATGCGCCCGGATTAAATTCATAATTAACTGAAAAATATGGCCGTTAAACTTCGTTCACCCATAAATGGCGTCAAGAAAGCCGGTTACCCGGGGAAGCCAATCACTGAAATTATTACCAATGGTTTTTTTACAGTGGATCAGCGTTGGACGGTAATATATTGGAACAAGGCCGCCGAAACATTGCTGGGAGTTCCTGTGGCGGACATAATCGGGAAGAATCTTTGGGAAGAATTTTCCGGAACTATTCCCGCAGATTTTTATACAATCTATCATAACGCATTTATACAGGATATTCCCGCTCATTTTGAAGAGTATTGGGGGGAAATGGGGGCCTGGTTTGATGTCACGACGTACCATTGTGACGATACCTTATCTGTTTCTTTCAGGAGTCGTAATCATCCGACGCGATCGGGCCGTGTGCAACAACAACTTAAGATGATGAACGAACTGTACCAATTTGTGACGGAAGTAACCAATGATTGTCTTTGGGAGTGGGACCTTCACACCAAGGAGTTGTTCTGGATAGACGGCGGGCACAAAAGGGTTTTTGGCTATCAGATAGTAAATGCCCTTATCCCCCAACGTTTTTGGGAGAATCATCTGCATCCGGATGATAAGGTGCGCATCTTGAACAGATTAAATAAAATTCTTTCGGAGGGATCGGACAGTACCTGGGAAGATGAATATAGGTTTCGAAGAGCCGACGGCAGCTATGCCTATGTTCAAGACCGCGCGCATATTATTTATGATGGTGATGGGGTAGCCAGCAGGATGGTCGGCGCCACCCAGGATATCACAGCGCGAAAAGTAGCAGAATTTGAGTTATTGGAGAGTGAAAGAAAATTAATGCAGGAAAGATTGACAAGACAAAAAGAAATGAATCATGCCGTGCTGGCGGCACAGGAGCATGAAAGGTCTGAGATTGGAATGGAACTGCATGATAATTTGAACCAGATCCTTGGTGCAGCCAAATTGTATATTGAAACGGCAAAAACGGACGAGGAGAACAGGGAAATGTGCCTGGAGAAGTCTTCCAGTTTCATAGGGAAAGTAATAGAGGAGATCCGGAGAATTTCGAAGACTTTATCGACTCCGGGAATGATCATGGGTCTTTTTGAAAGCATAAGAATTCTATCCGATGATCTGTTAGCGGTACACGCGTTAAAAATTGAATTCCAAGAGGCCGGCATTAGCGAAGAAGACCTGGATGAAAGATTACAGCTTACCATTTTTAGAATTGTGCAGGAACAATTGAATAATATATTAAAACATGCAAAAGCGACTTACGCGACCATAATTTTAACCAAACAGGGGAACGAAATCGTTTTACTCATTTCAGATAATGGAAAGGGCTGCAATATTTCAGAAGAAGAAAAGGGAGTAGGTATTATAAATATCAAGAGCCGGGCGGAATTATATAACGGCAGCGTCACGGTTGTATCAAAGCCTGGTGAAGGGTATGCATTGAAAGTCGTATTGCGTTTGATGGGTACATGAAGCCGGCAAGGGAAAACGGTTTCGGTAGGTTTTTATAACTCGTCCAAAACACTAGAAATGGAAAACTATTTTAAAGGTAAAACAGTTTTGGTAACAGGTGCTGGATGGGGTGTCGGCGCCGCGACTGCCTTGCTCTATGCGACAAACGGAGCAAAAGTAATCGTTTCCGATACCAGCCGAAAAGGGGGAAGGAACACATTGGCAAAAATAAAAAATCTAAACGGAAAAGCCATTTATATTAGAACCGATGTGAGCAATGCAGCAGCCTGCGAGGAATTGATAAGAAAGACCATCCGGATATATGGCAGTATAGATATTGCCTGCAATAATTTTGCCGTATTCAGTGAATCCCTGTTTCCGGCAACCGGGGACATGGAATCACCCGATAATCAGGGGGGGCTTACGCTCACCGGGCTCAACAATTGTATGGAGTACGAATTAAAGGCTATGCAAAAGCAGGGCGGAGGCGTTATTGTAAATACCTCATCCATAATGGGCGCCATAGGTCTAGCCCCATCGACCCAGTATATTGAAGCAAAATACGGCATGGTAACGCTACAAAATGTTCCCGGAAAATATCCTGCCATTCACATCCGTACCATAGCACCAGCCTTCATCGATACTGCCCGTTTGAACGATATGATCCGAAAAGAAACTGATGGGGAAATAAAATTATCTCCCATGGACAGGCACGGTGCAATTCAAGAAGTGGCCGGGCTTGTATTATGGCTGAGCTCAGATAGAACTCACCATTTGTCAACTGTATTTAATGATACTAATTAGAGCAGCAATTGCCCCTATGCGGCCTCCCCGGCCTGCGATAGACAATACTCCGATGGTTTCACTAAACCTATATGGATACACTTAGGTTTGAAAGTACTTGCTCCCAATCGCATTTCCCCGGGAAAGATTCGGTACCTTATACAGTCTTGCGTCGACCTTCTCCCGGATACTTTGCCTAGAAAGCTGCACTACCGTACAATCAGGAAAAAGACTATGCACGAATCAGCACGGCCGGCTAATAAAAATGGCTCTAAAATGCTATTATTTTATACGAGTGGGCTTAAGTTACTCTATATAACTGGTCTGTCATTGATGTCATTCTCCGAAACGTATGCCCAACATGAGACAGATTATAAGCTACAGGCCAATATTATATACCGCTTCACCAAATATATCGACTGGCCTGTTAATAAGAAAGACGGGCAATTCATTATCGGGGTAGTGGGAGAATCGCCGGTTTTTGATGAGCTAAAAAGTTTAAGTGCCAGCAAGACAGTCGGGAGTCAGAAAATAGTTGTCGTTAAAATGTCCCCTTCCGCCGGTTCTTACAACTGCCACATGCTTTTTATCAGCGAAGAGGAGAGCGGGAGTTTAAAAAGGATCGCCGCGCTGACAGCGGAAGCGCCGGTCTTGCTTATTTCGGAATCCGATGGACTGGCCCGAAAAGGGTCATGTATAAATTTTATTACGGTGGATGAACGGTTGAAACTGGAGATCAATCAAGGCAATATCGAACGAAGGAATTTGAGTATTGCCTCTGAACTCCTTGAATTAGGGATACTTATAAAATAGAAAGAGGTGTGTCCTGTGAAGACCCCGAAATGCAATGAAAATCAACGTTACTATTAAGAAAAGAATTTACTGGAGCTTCTCCTTGCTGGTGACGTTGTTCGTAATCAATGGTACTATCACGATTGTAACGTTGAACAGTTATAAAAAGTCATCTTCGAGCCTTTCCAAAGTAATTGAACCTTCGCTGCAGGCCATGGATGATTTTAAGAAAATGATGCTTGAATCCAAAATGTTTACGACTAATTGGGTGTTCCTGAGATATAAAGAAGAGGATAAAGCGTCTTTAAGGAAAATTCACAATCCGGATTACGAGCACTTGAGAGCGAGGCTCAATGGGTACGCCGGGGAATGGACAAATCACGTTTGGGTAGATAGCCTTAACAGCGTCTTTGCCGGATTTGAGCAGCTGCTTGGTATCGAAAGCGGCATAATGGCGTCTTTGGGCGATTTCAAGGATTATGACGATCCGGTCACCAAGCTCGAGGCGGAACGGGAAGTTGAAGAGGAGATCCTTCCCAGAACCACGGCATTAATGAATGCTTTAAGCAACATTAATGCCTATGAGCAGGAAATAAAGGGACAGATTAACCGAAGAGTGGAAAGTTCTTCAAACCTCTTAAGGAATGTTATCATCGTACAATCCGTGGTCATCATTTTCCTCGGGTTCTTTTTTTCCATGTATTTTGCACGCGGGATTATCGGTCCCATCAACCAACTGAGATTCATCGTCAATGACCTGGGCAAGGGGATCACCCGGATAATAGCTCACAATGGAAACGGAGATGAGATCGGGGAGATGGTCCGATCCGTTAACCATCTTTCTGAAAAACTCAGGGAAACAGCCGCCTTTGCGCACGAAGTGGGTATCCGGAATTTTACTATGCCCTTTAAGCCGCTAAGCGAAGAGGACATGCTGGGAAAGGCCCTGATTTCGATGCGCGACAATTTGAAGGCGAGCGAAACGGAGCTGCTGCAGATCACGGCGGACCTCAATAAAAAGGACCGGCTTTTACGCGCCGTGGGTTCGGCGACCCACGAATTGATCAGTAATAATAATTTTGAAACTTCCATTGGGAACGCCATCAAATTACTGGGTTCGCAAATCGGCGTCGATAGCGTGGCGACCTACCGTAACCGTTCTGACGGCCTTACGAATACTACACATTGCAGCCCACTCGCTCGTTGGAACAGGCACACCGACGAAATCGACTATCACCCGGCGGGGTTTCAGGAGGTTCCTTTGCATTTAATGCCCGATATAGAGCAAACGCTGCTTGGGAATAAGGTCTTTTGCAGTACCGTAGCCGATCTCAAAGATCATTATGCAAAGACATGGATCGAAGGAAAACAGGTGAGATCTGTAACGATCATCCCGGTATTCGCGGCAGATAAGCTATGGGGTTTTATCAAAATCCAGGACTGTAACATCGAACGTGAATGGACCCCGGAAGAACGCTCCGTCCTGGAATCGTTTTCGGGTACTTTGGGATCGGCGATCGATCGCATTCGGATAGAGCAACAGAAGAACAATGCAGAAGCGGCGAGTGTCGCCAAGAGCGAATTTATGGCGAATATGAGTCATGAATTGCGTACCCCGATGAATGGAATTATAGGGTTTACAGAACTTGTGCTGACCACCGATCTCAAGAAAATACAGCGGGAATACCTGCAGAACGTCAATAAATCCGCGTACAACCTGCTGGCGATCATCAATGATATACTTGATTTTTCAAAGATAGAAGCCGGTAAGCTTGTCATCGACGAAACAGCCTTTAAACTCGATGAATTAGTTGAAGAGACGATCGATATTTTATCTATAAAGTCACAGGAAAAGAACCTTGAACTGATCTGCAACATCGATCCCCGGCTTCCTTCCCAATTCTTCGGCGACCAGGCGCGGATAAGACAAATACTCGTCAACCTCATGGGAAATGCCATAAAGTTCACCACCAAAGGAGAAGTCTGCGTTACTGTCAAGGAGGAGTCGTCTGTCTATGAGAAAAAAGGTAAGAAATTCCTGGACATTGCCCTGTCCGTTCAGGATACGGGTATCGGCATTGTCAATGACAAGATAGATGCGATCTTCGAAAGCTTTACACAAGCCGACTCGAGTACCACCCGGACATTCGGAGGTTCCGGCCTGGGCCTTACGATTTCCCGAAGCCTTGCGGAATTAATGGGCGGCAGCCTGCGGGCCGAGAGCGAATATGGCAAGGGTAGCCGGTTCACGCTTAGGCTTTCCCTGGAAATCCTGGATGAACACCCGCGTGGCGAATTTGCTTCTAAAGGTTCGTTGCGCAGTGTCCTGGTGATAGATGACAATATCACCAACTGTAGATTGATGGAAGGTATTTTCGGCCATTTGCATATTCCCTGTAAGATTTGTTATAGCGGCGCGGAGGCGTTGCAGGTCATCGCAAAAGCTATTGAAGAGAAGCAGCCGTTCGATCTTATCATAACGGACAACCAGATGCCGGAAATGGATGGTATCACACTGGTGGGAAAGATCAATGAAATGATCGGTGGGCTTGCTCAGCCGTTCATTTTAATGCTGTCCTCCCTGGAAAGGAGGATATTCCAGCCGAAAGCAGAAACTTTTGGCATCGACCAATTCCTCTCCAAGCCGGTAAAGCTAAATGAAATTGTAAAGCTGCTGTCCTTACATTTTGAAAAGCCCTTTTTGCACCAGGAGCCGCTGGTCGATCTGCCCCCGATGGCAAAGAAATTTCAAAGCAGGAAAATATTGGTGGCGGAGGATAACGCGTTGAATATGTTACTCATTTCGGAGGTATTAGGCAATATGGGTCTCGAGGTGATCAAGGCCGGTAATGGAGAGGAAGCCATTAAAATGCTGATGCAGCATGATCCTGCCATGATCTTTATGGATGTCAATATGCCGGTGATGGACGGCTACACCGCCACCGGGCTGATCCGTGCTTCGCCGGAGCCGTACTGTCATGTTCCTATTATTGCCTTAACGGCGGATGCCATGGAGCAAGATAAAGAACGATGTCTTAAAGCCGGAATGACCGACTTTGTATCGAAGCCATTCCATTTGAAGGGAATAGAATCTGTAATTAACAATTATTTGGCAACACCCAATTTATGAAAAAGAATACGATCGTCGAGTTTATTTCCGCCTTATTGGTGTTCTTATTTATTTATGCCGCGCTAAGCAAACTGTTAGATTTTACTAAATTCAAATACCAGATAAGTCAATCTCCTTTTATAACCAATATTTCGTGGCTCGTTATTTGGACTATTCCATTTGGCGAAATAATGATCTCCATTTTCTTAATGGTCAAGCGCACGAGAGCAGCCGGTCTATATCTGTCCTTTTTTTTAATGCTGCTTTTTACGGGTTATATATTTATCATGTTGAGGTATAGCTCGTATTTGCCTTGTTCCTGCGGAGGCGTATTATCGATCATGTCCTGGAAACAGCATTTTATTTTTAACCTGGCTTTTACCGGCCTTGCGCTGGCCGGGATAATTATACAGTCGAGTATCGGGAATGAAGCCGAAAACCTGAAAAAAAAATTAAGCACTTTTTATCACTAAAGTTTTATTGCTTTTTGAATTACAAAAGCAAAATGATTGTATGAAAAAGTCGATGTCAATTGTAGCAATTGCGGCCGTGCTGGCAGTGGGGACTGCCTTTACATCCAGGTACCAGGTGGAACAGTGGAACGTTGATCATCCCGAACAGGGCCAACCCGGGATTTATTTTTTATCGCAGGTCCAGATTAAAAATCTTTTTTGCCCCGGCCTTAACAACGTTGAATGCGCCTATCTGGCAGGCAGCATGGGTACTATTGTCAAGAAACCCGGGTAAAAAGTACGGGGCCACAGAGTAAGGCTGGTTGGGCCAATGGCAGCAGCCAGCCTTTTTTTAAATCAGGAAGCTGTTATAATCTTGTGTTTAAAATGAAAAGTTATGTATATGTAGCGATCCTATCGCTGCTTGCTTTTTTTATTCTCCTGCTGGTTTATAATTTTGGTGATATTCCCAACAGGCATAAAAATGGATTTAAAAGAAAATATTTTCCAACGGCATGTTCCGGGTTCCGGGAAATAACGCTGCGGGATACCTTGTCCGGGATAGTCGGATCTACCCCGTCAACCATTTACGTAGCCGTAGCGACAGAAGGCGAACTACTAGAGATTGGCACGGGCGTAAATGGAAAGATCAAGAGAATGAAGATCCCGCACTTTACCCGCTTCTATGACAGCTTGAAATTCAGTAGCCTGGCGATTAAAGTGGATTCCCCCCGAATCTATCTTTTTGCCGAGAACAAACCGGCCATAATAAAAACGACCTTTGATTCTACGATCTTTGAGATCAGGATCCTGCCGCCAGGTCCCTTTACCCGGGAAGTCATGGTGGACACCGGCTGTTTTATCCTGAGAAAGATCGAGCCCAGGCTGACCGATCAACTATTTGTCCGGTATGATTTCGGCACCGGACTCCTGAAAAAGGAGAACAATATTTCGCAACTATATGGGGATGGCGGAATTATAACAGACGGACAGTTGCATGCCGACGATGAAACCAGAAGGGTATATTATATCTACTATTACCGGAATTGGGTTTTGTCTTTTGATACGTCACTGGAATCGGCAGCTAAATTTTCTTCAATAGATACAACCAGTTCATTTAAGATGCAAACCGGGTTGGTTAAAAACGGGCCCACGACGGCTTACACGAATATTACTCCCGCCAATATCATCAACAAAGCCAGTGCCGTGCAACATGGCCTTCTATTCAATCTATCTACGCTGAAGGCCGATAATGACCAGGATGAATTCTTTTTCAATAACTCGATCCTCGACGTCATTGACCTGACAAACGGGCGGTACCAGGGAAGTATAAGCCTGCCGGTTTTTAACGGCAGTAAGATCTCTCAATTTATTATTTCCAATAACAGGTTGATCGGGCTGTATACCAATAGTATAGTGATTTGTGATCTGCATTTGGATATCGCCCGTTGAGATCAATAACCTTTATTCTGCTTCAGGGAAGGGTTTGCACTTATTTGGGCTTGCGGAATGGGCCACAAAGCAGCTGTGTTTTGCCAGGTTGATGGCTTTAACGCGCCGATGACAGGATCGACCGTCGAAGTCCTTTTCAGATCAAGCCACCGATGGCCAAATTCTGCAAATAATTCTATTCTTCTTTCTTGTTGAATAGCTGCTGCCGCCCCGGCCTGGGGCAGAGATAAGGACAGCGCGGTTAAACCGGCTCTGGATCGAACGGTGTTCAGGTCCTGCATCGCGCCGGTTATATTGCCTTGTTGCATTCTGGCTTCAGCTCTTATCAGATACTGTTCTGCCAGACGAAATACAATATGGTATTCAGTCACCGGAGCTCCGCCCGCGTTTTTGTATTTGGCGGGGTAGTAAAATACCTGGCTCCCGATGATGGTAGTTCCCGTCCAGGCGGACATTCTGCCATCTCCTGGTTCAAAAGCATTGACAAGACCGGTAGTCAGCGGGAAGGTCGGCATGATGGTAGCACCGCCGGGAATAAAGATGGGCGCTTCCTGGGTATTGAAATAAGGATTTACCGGCATCAATTGCCATATGGTCTCGTTACTGCTATTCAGGAAGACGGTATCGAGACCGGATAAAGTATATAAACCGGAGTTGATAATAGCGGATGCCTGTGATTCGGCGCCTACCCAGTTATTGGTGTATAAGTAAACCCTGGACAACAAAGCAGTCGCTGTCCAGCTATTCGGGCGTACTCTTTGTGCTGTTGGATAGCCGGGACTCAATAAGGTTTGCGCCAAAGTCAAATCCGTGATCATTTGATGATATACGGCGGACGAAGCCGTCCTGCTTATCGTATCGGTGATCCGGTAATCGGTGGACGTCACCAGGGGAACATCGCCAAAGAGATTAACCAGGTAGAAGTAGCAAAAGGCCCGGCTAAACAGGGCCTCGCCCAACAATTGATTTTTCTCATCCGGAGACAATCCGCTGGAATTTTGGAGACCCTGGATACAAAGGTTCGTTTTATATACCGTTGAATAGATCCCCCAAACAGCGGAAGTATATGGATTGGCCGGTGAACAGGTATTGGCGGCGAGGTCGGAATAGCCTTGATCGACCGAGGTATAGCTAAGCTCATCTGCGCTTAAGCCCGGGAGCAGCGTCAGGTAGGTACTCACCGGCACGGAAGACTCCATATCGCTGTAAATGCCGATAACGGCGGCCGTCGCTATTTCGTCATTGGTAAACACTTCGCCGGCGTCCAATTGATTGGCGGGTGAGGGGACTTGTACGAATTGCTTGCAGGCTGGCAACAGCGCCGTAAGCAGAAACAGGCAGGCGTTTTTAAAACAAATGGTTGCTTTCATGTTAGCATTTAGAAGGTGAGTTGGAGACCTGCGGTAAGGACTTTCAGCGGCGGCAAGGAGAATGTATTCATCACTTCAGGATCTGCTCCCTTGTATTTGGTGAAGGTGATGAGGTTCTGGCCCTGGAGATAGAACCGGATGAGTTGAGCCTTGATCCCGCTGCTCCATTTAACCGGCAGGCTGTAAGACAATGCAGCATTTTTCAACCGGATAAAAGAGGCATCGCTGACAGCCCCGTCGGAGCCGGAGCTATAATAATTATACGCGGTGGATCCCGGATAGGTGGTTGTAAAAAGTTGATTGCTGGTGATATCTCCGGGCTTTCTCCAACGGTCCAGGACATCGGTGGGTTGGTTGGTCATGCTGCCGGGGAGGGTGTTATTGTAGAGGTAATTAAATCCTTGCCGCTTTACAAACTGGAAAAATACGCTGAGACTGAGGCGTTCATATTGAAACCGGTTGCTCAGCCCGCCATAAAAGGCGGGAGTCAGGTCTTTTACAACCGTGTAATCGTCAGGAAAGGTTGGGGTTGAAGTAATATGGCCGTTCTTATCCGTGAATTGAAATATCCCGGTTTGAGGGTCGACGCCGATGCTGTGCACCAGCCTTATCATGTTTAAAGGCTTGCCGATCTCATAACTGTTTGCATAGCCGGAAGAAGAAAGATCCGGGAATTGCAATAGTTTATTTCGGGCAATGGTCAGATTCAGCGAGGCATCCCAGGTGAATTTTTTACCTTTTACGATGGCGGTATTGAGCTGAAATTCCCAGCCGGTATTTTGCACGATGGCAGGCAAATTCCGGATGACGCCGTTAAAGCCGGTTTGGATAGGCAGGGGAGAATTGATGAGTTGGTTGGAACTGCGATTCTGGTAATAGCTGCCCGTTACGGTGATCCTGTCGTTTAAAGTGCCTAATTCAAGGCCGAGCTCCGATTTCCGGTTAGTTTCCCAGCTGTAATCGGGGTTGTACAATTGGGTCGGCACCAGGCCCGTCTGATCCTGGTATGGATATATGTATTGGCTATAGGTATTGAGATATTGATAATCGCCGATCTGATCATTTCCTGTCGTTCCAATGCTGCCCCTTATCTTTCCATACGTTAAACGGGGCAGAATATTTTTCATAAACTTTTCTTTAGAAAAGACCCATGCCGCGCCGACCGCGCCGAAATTCGCAAATTGCCTATCCGGGCCAAACCGCGATGATCCGTCCCTTCTGCCGGTTAAATTCAGCAAATACTTATCGGCCCAATTATAATTTGCCCTTCCGAAGACAGCCTGGTAATGATATAAAGTACTGTTACCGGTCACCGCCAGCTCGCCCGCGGCCGAAGGTGAATAGAGGAGGGCATCGCTGCTGAAATTACTGGCATAGGTGATACTGCCGTTTGTTGTTTCCTGTTGAAAGCTGGTTCCTATCAGAATTTCCAATTTCCCTTTTCCCCAGGCATTTTGATAATCGGCCTGCGGCTCAACGATCCAGCTCTTGAAGCTGTTGTTACTATATTCTGCAAATCCTGTGAAATTAAATGCGGGATTTAATGAGGCGCCCGGATAGATAAAGTCTTGCTGCAGCTGCATGCTGTTAAAGCCCAGGTTAGCCTTCAGGCTCAGCCCCGGCAGCAGTTGGTAGCGCAATAACAGGTTGCTTATCAAATTATCCGTTGACGCAGTGGATTTTTGCAATAAATAAGCCAGCGGATTGGAGAAGGGAGCCCCGCCTTCGCTCCAATTGAGCGCCCCGGTGGAATCATAAAGGGCCGGCGCATTGGGAGACGTTATAATGTAAGCCGTTAAATCCTGGCCTATTAAATTGCTCTTATCGGTACTGTAACCGGCGGTAAGCGTCGCTTTGAATTTATTATCCAATGAGGTGTGGCTAAGATTGAAGTGAAATGTTCCCCTGAAATCCCCCAGCCGGCCCGGGAAAACGGTGGTCTCCCTATGAATGGCCGAGCTCATTAAAAATTGATTCTGTGCACTACCTCCGGATAAGGAGGCCTGGGCGTCCGTAACCTGCGCAGATCCCCCGATCAACAATTTCTTCCAGTTCGTATAGCGGGATGTCTGCCACGCCACCAGATCGGGTGCATTGGATATATCGGGTAGGATATTGTCATTCGTGAACGCCTCGCGGCGCATTTGGATGTACTGCTGCGTATTTAGCAGATCCATTGCCCTGGTGATCTCACCGGCGCCCGTATATACGTTGATATCCAGCTTTGTCTTGCCGATCTTTCCTTTTTGGGTGGTGATCAATACGACTCCATTCGCTCCCCTGGAACCATAGATTGCCGTGGCGTCCGCATCTTTTAGGATCTGTACGCTTTCAATATCGCCCGGGTTGATGCTGTTAAATGGACTTTGGGGGCCATTGGCCGAAATTGCCCCAAGAGAAATGCTGGTATTTGTAAAAGGTACGCCATCGATCAGGAATAGCGGTTCGTTGCCGTTCAGGATCGAATTCTGCCCCCGGACCTGTACGGAAAAGCCGGAACCTGGCAATCCATTGGACTGCGTGACCATTACGCCGGGCGCGCGACCCTCCAAAGCCCCTAAAAGATTACCAATGGGTTGTTCCTCTATTTCAGCAGCCTTGATCGTGCTGACATTACCCGTGTTGAGTTTTTGAGTGGTGGTGTAATACCCTTTATTGACGATGACGGTGTTAAGTAACGAAGCTAAACTTAACTCCAGCTGAATAGTCGGTTTTTTTTCGGAGCTTACAAGGATCTCCCGGTCGTCGTATCCCGTACTCGAAATCAGGAGTGTTTGGCCTATCTCTGCCTCGATGGTAAACAACCCTTTCGCACCGGAAACCGTGCTTTTGGATGTCTCTTTTACCGTTATGGTTGCGCCGGATAGCGGCTTGTCATTTTCGTCTACTACGCGCCCGTGGATTGCATTGGCTAACGGTATATCACCGGGTCCGGCCCGAATCCCGCTCTTTGGGACAAACGCGGCGGCGTTGAGCTGCACACAAGTCGTGGTCATTAGTATAAGGACCATTTGTATGATCCCCATAAATTTTGCCGGTATCGACGGCCGGGTATATGGGACGTCCCGATGGGTGTTGAACATGCTTGCTTTTATTTAACGCGCATGAGAGGTAATGCCAGAGATGATATCCGGAAGGAGAAGGAGGAGGAGGTGGGGGGTGGATTTTCGTTACTCTAACGTGTAATGTATCGAAAAAATTTCATTTACGGGTATATATTATTGCAACGCGGCACAGCTCCTGGCTGCTACTTGATCACCCGGATCGCGGTCTGGTAGAAATTATTCACTGAGCCTATGACTTCATATTGGATATAATAGCTCCGCACGAAATCGCTCCAGGCCGCGAATTCATGATTGGGGATATTGAACTCGTCGAACAGCAGGATATCGCCGTTGCGGAGAAAGGGGGCCAGCATGGTCAGCGCGAAGAGCGTCGAAGAATAGAGATCGGCATCCAGGTGGAGTACGCGCGTCGCCTGGGGGTTGTCGATGTTCGCACGATAGTTGTCGAGGAATTTGTAGACGGTATCCTGGAACAGCCCTTTGATAAAGGTCCCCCGGGCGTCATCTATAAAAGGAGTGTCGAAGCTGAAGGCGCCTTTTTTAAAGAAATGCCAGTCTTCCGGAAGGCCTTCAAACGTATCGAAGCCAAAGAACCGGGAACCGGGGTGCTGATTCGCTTTGATCCACCACATAAAGGAAGTCCCGCCGGCCACGCCGAATTCCAGGTAATGAATGGGTTTTTTATCCAATCCCTGGCTGCTAACGACGTATTCATGCAGCTTGACCCGGTTATTGTAATTCCTGAAAGGTTTATAAAAATCCTTATAAGGCACCTTCCCGCTGTTCTTATTGACCCATGACGACAATAAAGAGAAATTATAGAGAAATTTAAAGGGAAAACGGAGCGGTGCGAGGAGCACACCCACGCGGGAAACCAATAACAGATCCTTGACAAACGAGTTGGCCTTACGGATAACACTCATAATAAAATAAATCAATATGTGGGGTTTAAAGATAAAATGAAATTAGTTATAAACGTCAACATTGTTTTTGTACTTTGGTCTTCCTTATAATTAAATATCTATGAAAATAAGCACCCTTTCCCTGAGCCTTGCGATGGCGAGCCTTACCCTCTTCACTGCGTGTGAAAAATCCCAACAAACTACTTCCATGCCGCCGGCTCCTACGGTCAATGCCGGGCCTGATCTGACGATCACCTTGCCTGTGGATTCCGTAACGCTCTCCGGCAGCGCCCATGACTCGGTGAGCAGGATCACCGGATATATCTGGAGCGAGGTCTCCGGTCCCAATACCGCCCAGATCGTAACAGATGGTGCACCTAAAACGGTGGTCACAGGATTGGTCCCCGGATCCTATGTATTCCAGTTGATGGCTGTCGACTCCCTGGGTCAAACGGGCGTCGATACAGTATCGGTTACTTTAGTCGCAGGCCCGAACTTCCATACGGTCGTCCTACACACCTTCTTCCCGGGCACGAGCTATTCTCCCTATGAATTGACGATCCTGGCCAATTCCGCCAACCCCGCAGGGAATGCCGCGGATATCGAGCTGCTGGCGGAGACCTGGACCATCAACGGCATAGAGGTATGGGGGCGGTCGTTTTTTAAATTCAATACCAGTCCCATCCCGGCAGGTGCGGTGATCAATTCCGCCACGCTCAAACTCTTTTCCGATACGATTCCCCAAAACGGCGATCTCATCCATGCTAACTATGGCCCCACCAACGATTTCTGGATCGAGCGGGTGGCCGGCAGCTGGGACAACACCACCAATTACAACAACGAACCTTCGTTGGATACGGTGGGCGAGGTGCATGTTCCGCAGACCAGCCAGTCCTTCCTGAACCTGAGCCTGGACGTTACGGCGATGTTCAATAATATGCTAACCGATGGTAACAATGGGTTCGCGATGCGGCTCAATACGGAACAGACCTATAATTCCCGCATCTTCTGCGCCTCGTTGTATTCCGACAGCACGCGTATCCCTTCGCTGATCGTCACTTATACCACGCATTAAATATTCGCTTTTCAATAGAATGGAAGAAGCGGCCCGATCGAGCCGCTTCTTTTTTTGTACTTTTACGCGGATGTTTATTTACAGGGGTTCGTTACTTTTTTTGACAGGGATCGTATTGTTCTGCGCCGGCTGCGGACAAGGGTCGGGAGGATCGTCCGCGTCCGGTTCCCGTCTCCTCAAACACATGGCATTGAACTTTGCGCATGGTTTCCGGATCGATTATTATGACGGCTATCGCGAGGTGAGCATCGTGAACAGGATGGCGGGTAAAACCGACACGCTGCGTTATCTGCTCGTGGACTCCGGTGTTGCGGCGCCCACGAACCGGCCGGGGATACCCGTGATCACAACCCCCGTGCGTCAGTTCGTCGTGCAGTCGTCCGTGCATGTTGCGCTGGCGGATTTTGCCGGCGTGGCGGACCGGATCAGCGGACTGGGTAGTTTTCAATATATCAATTCGCCCATCGTGCGGGAGGGCATCCGGGCGGGAAAAGTAAAAGAGACGGGCGTGGACAGCCGGATCAACAGCGAGCTGGTGATCTCGATGCATCCCGGGGTGCTGATCGCCATGACCAACCCCGACGCGGCTTTTGGGCAATACAAACCTTTGATGGATGCCGGCATCCCCGTGATGCCCGATGCGGAATGGCTCGAGACGACGCCGCTTGGCCGGGCGGAATGGGTGAAGCTCATCGGCGCGCTGGTGGACCGCGAGGACAGCGTGGCTAAAAAATTCGACAGCGTGGTCAGGGCCTATGAGCGGCTTGCAGCGATCGGCTCCGCCGCGAAGGAGAAGCCCACCGTGATCGTGAATATGCCTTTCAAAGGAACATGGTACCTGCCGGCCGGCGGCAACTATCAGACACAGCTCCTGCGGGATGCCGGCGCCGCCTATCCCTGGGCCGATACCAAAGGGACAAACAGTCTGTCACTTACCTTTGAAGCCGTGGCGCCCGTGGCCCTGAAGGCGGATTACTGGCTCAACATAGGTTATGTGGATTCCAAAAACGATATCCTGGCCAGGGACCCCCGTTACAGCGGTTTTCATGCGTTTCAAACCGGCGCGCTTTATAATTACAACAAACAAGTGAACGACCTGGGTTCTAATGACTACTGGGAATCGGGGATCGTCAACCCGCAGCTTATCCTGGCCGACCTGATCCGTATCCTGCATCCGGGCCTATTGCCGCAGGACACGCTGCATTATTATAAACCACTGAAATGAGGAGCTCCATACGAAGATTTCGTCTCGGCGGATTATTGCTCTTACTGGTGCTGGCGTTTCTACTGGACCTCTCCTCGGGTCCGGTGCGTATCCCGCTGCGCGAGATCTGTCATATCCTCTTCTCCCGGGGATCGGGTGATCAGACCTGGGCCTTTATCGTCCGGAGCATCCGGTTGCCGAAGGCGATCACCGCCGTGCTTGCGGGATGCGGGCTTTCCGTCAGCGGTTTGCAGATGCAGACCATGTTCCGGAATCCGCTGGCGGAGCCGGGTGTCCTGGGCATCACCGCGGGCGCCTCCTTTGGTGTAGCGGCGGTGATGTTGTCGGGTGGCGGCATGGCTACCCTCTATGCTATCCGCGAGCTGGGTTCGCCTGGCAGCTGGCTGATCGCCATAGCGGCTTGTATCGGCGCGGGGCTGGTGATGCTGCTGGTGCTCGCGCTTTCGAGCCGGCTTCGCGACAATGTGCTCATGCTGGTGATCGGACTGATGATGAACAGTATCACCGTCGCGCTCACCAGTATCTGGCAATATTTCAGCAATCCCGAAGAGGTCAAGGAATATCTGTTGTGGACCTTCGGCTCGCTGGGCGGGGTCACGGGGTCGCAGCTTTATATCCTCATGGCGATCGTCTGTATAGGGCTGACCATCGTCTTTCTTTGTTCCAAGCTATTGGATGCGCTGCTCCTCGGGGAGAATTATGCCCGGAGTATGGGGTTAACGGTGAAGCGTGCCCGCGTCATCATCGTATGCAGCACGAGTCTGCTGGCCGGAAGCATTACGGCCTTTTGCGGGCCCATAGGGTTCATCGGCATTGCCGTCCCTCATCTGGCGCGGCTGCTGTTCAATACGTCGGGTCATCGCATCCTGATGCCGGCCTCTTGTCTCATCGGCGCCATCCTGCTTTTAGCCTGCGATTGCATTGCCCAGTGGCCCGGGACGCAGACGGTGCTGCCCATCAACATCATCACTTCCCTGGTAGGCGCCCCCGTGGTGATCTACCTGCTGGTCCGAAAAAAGAATCTGAATATCTACCGATGAGCGCTCTTTTACATACCCAACTCTTACAGACGGGCTATCATCAGGGTGGCAAGAAGATCCTCGTATCCGATTCTTTACCCGAGCTGACTATCGGCGCCGGGCAGCTGATCTGTCTGCTGGGTCCCAACGGCTCGGGGAAGTCGACCTTGCTGCGGACGCTGGCGGGGTTGCAACCGGCCCTGGGCGGCAGGGTGGAGATCGAAGGACGGTCGGGGCTTTCTTCCGCCGGGCTGGCTAAAAAGATCAGTCTGGTACTTACGGACCGCATCACCGGCAATAACCTGGATGTCTATTCGCTGGTGGCGCTGGGAAGATATCCCTGGTCTACCTGGCTGGGGGGGCTCCGCGAGACGGACAGGGCCGCGATCCGCCGGGCCATCGAATCGACGGGTATCGGCGAACTGCTCGAAAGAAAGGTCTTTACCCTAAGCGATGGGGAAAGCCAGAAGGTGATGTTGGCGAGGGCGCTGGCGCAGGATACGCCGCTCCTGATGCTCGATGAGCCCACGGCCCATCTCGATCTGCCCAGCCGGATCCGGCTGATGCGGCTGCTGCACCGGCTGGCGCGGGAGCTGAACAAGGGCATCCTGCTCTCTACCCACGAATTGGACCTGGCCCTACAGGTTGCCGATGAGGTCTGGCTGATACAGGCGGCGGGACCGTTTCACAAGGGGACACCCGAAGACCTGATCCTCGACGGCATCTTTGAGGCCGTGTTCGCCCGGGAGGATGTGACCTTCGACCGGGCTGCCGGGGTGTTCCGGATACCGCCGGAAGGACAAGTTCAGATCCGGCTGGAAGGGGAAGGCGTGCCTGCCTTCTGGACACGCCGGGCTTTGCAGCGGGCGGGCTATAGCATTGCGGGGGGCGGGGCCGGGATCGGGCTGGTACGTGTTCTCGTGGACGCCGGCCGGCCGACCTGGGTGCTGGAGCCGGGGCATGGGGCGGCGGCCGGGCAGACCCCGGGCGGACCCGCGCGGTTCGATTCTATTGCCGGGCTGCTGGAAGGCCTACGGCGCTCCCACCCGTCGAAGGCCGATCATTAACGTAAAACCCCTATCTTCGCCGCCGATTGGGTTGACGCTTTGCGTCATTAAAAGGGAAGTCCGGTGCAAATCCGGCGCTATCCCCGTAGCTGTAAAATGCCCCCGCCCCGGTAACGCCGGTAGCGGAATCACCCGCCTCTTCAGTACCACTGTCCGCTCCGCCGGATGGGAAGGTTCGCAGGTGAAGCATAAGCCAGAAGACCTGCCTGATCCCATCAACACATTCACGGCTTTCGGGTGAAAAGCGAGGAATGAGCAGGTTCATGCATTACGCCTGCTCCCTCCCGGCAATTCAGCAAGCCAGCAAAAAAATTAACTGTAATGAGCAGGAAACATGTTCTCTTTTTGATGCTGCTGGCAGCCAGCCAGTGGTCGTCGGCACAGGCACAAGAAGCCGGTGATACCAGCAGGCGCCAGTTGGACCAGGTAGTCGTCACGGCTACCAAGTATCCGGTAAAACAAAGTCAAACAGGAAAGGTCGTCATCGTCGTCACGCACGACGAGCTGGAGAAAGCAGCCGGCAAACCGCTGGGCGAGGTGTTGAGCGAGCAGGCGGGCATCACGGTCAGCGGCGCCCTCAACGATCCGGGAACCAACCAAAGTATCTTTATCCGGGGGGCCGGTTCGGGAAGGGCCCTGGTCCTGATCGACGGCATCCCCGTAAACGATCCGACGCAGACGGACAACAGTTTCGACATCAACCTTATCCCCGTGTCCATGATAGAGCGCATAGAGATCTCCAAAGGCGCCCAGAGCACGCTCTATGGTTCGGATGCCATCGCCGGGGTGGTCAATATCATCACCATCAAATCCGACATTCAAAAACCTTTTAACGGCAAAGCGAGTTTTTCGGGTGGGACATATGGCACCTATAACGGCAATGCACAGGTCTATGGCAGGCTGGACAAAAAGCTGACCTATACTATCCGCTACAACCGGGATCATTCGGATGGCTTCCCGGCCGCCTACGACAGCGCAAAGACAACGACTCCCGCGGTCCCCTACAGTCATAAGGGATATACGGGCGATCTCGTCGCGGGCAATCTCGCCTGGAATCCTGTACAACCGCTGACCATCAAGGGGTTTTTGCAATACAGTCACTATAACCTGGGCATCGATGCCGGTCCGTTCCAGGCCGCACAGGATTATACCAGCGCCAGCAAGAGCCTGATGGCAGGCGGTGGGTTCACCTACAAGCTGCCGAATACGACCATCAACGGCAATTATCTCTATAGCACATCGGACCGGACGCTGCTGGAAGACAGCGTCTTCGGCCAGACCTATCTCTACGATCATTATTTCGGCAAATCGCAGTTTGCGGAAATATATGCCAGCACCCGGCTTGGCTATGGGCTCACCCTGCTTACCGGCGGAGACTACCGGTTCAACTCGATGAACGAGTCGGGCCTCTCGGGCACCTACCCCCTGAACTTTAAGGACACTTCGGTGAGCCAGAATTCGCTGTACAGTTCCCTGCTGTATACCGGCGACATGGGGCTGAGCGTAGAGCTGGGCGGAAGATTGAATACCGACTCCCGCTTTGGCAGCAACTATACCTATACGTTCAATCCGGCCTGGCTGATCGACAACAACTGGAAGATCTACGGCAGCATTGCCAGCGCCTTCAAGGCCCCCACCCTCTATCAGCTGTATTCCGCCTATGGCGACCCCACGCTGCAGCCCGAAAAGTCCACCAGCTACGAAGGTGGTTTGCAATACAACGACAACCGGTGGAACCTCCGCGCCACGTATTTCCACCGGAACGTCAAGGACGGCATCGACTTCAACTACTTCACCTATCTGTACTACAACTATGACAACGAGAAGGGCGATGGGATCGAGTGGGAAGGTAAATACCAATTCAACGATTATGTGAGCCTTAGCGCCAACTACACCTGGCTGCATATGCGTGAGAAGACCCAGAGTCATCTCGACTATGACGATACTGCGTATAGCTATGCCCTGCGGGTGCCGGAGCATACGATCAATTTCACGCTGGGTCTGCGGCCCCATCCGAATTTTTACGTGGGTATCACCGGTCATTATGAAAGCAAGCGGTATGATATCGGCGGTTTTGACGCCAACTATAATCCGTTGCCCGATGCGGTGTTGAACCCTTTTTTTATTCTGAATCTTTATGCGGAGTATAAGGTATGCCGGCGGCTGAAATTCTTTGTCGACGGCCGGAATATCACCGACAAGAAATTCTTTACGATCTACGGCTACAATTCCATCCCCGCGATGTGGAACGGGGGTGCCACTATCGAATTTTAAATTACTTTTATGCGTCCGCCGCCTCTGGCGGCAGATTAAATCGACATTATGGGGCGACTTGTCTTCATCACCGGCGGAGCGCGGAGCGGTAAAAGCCGCTACGCGCAGGAGCTGGCCCTCCAACATAGCGGGCAACCCGTTTACGTGGCCACGGCGCGGATCTGGGACGAAGACTTCCGGCAACGCGTGGATCGCCATCGGGCTTACAGGGATGCGCGCTGGACCTCGCTGGAAGAAGAAAAACATCTCGGCGGGCTGCCCCTGCAAGACCGCACGGCGGTCATCGACTGCGTCACGCTCTGGATCACCAATTTTTTTTCCGACCTCCGTTATGACATCGATGCCTGTTTTGCATCCTGTAAAGCGGAGATCGACGCCCTGCTGGAACAGGACGCCTACCTGATCGTCATCAGCAACGAGATCGGGATGGGATTGCATCCGCATACGGAGTCGGGGAGAAAATTTACGGATCTGCAGGGTTGGGTGAATCAATATCTTGCGGCCCGGGCCAGTGAAGTCATCTTTATGATCAGCGGTCTGCCGCTGAAAGTTAAATGAACTACGGCGCAGGAAGCGCCGGCAAAAAAATAGCGATCATGCAAACAAACATGGAGTCCTCCCTACGTCAACGGCTGCAACAGCTTATCGACAACAAGACCAAACCGCTCGGCGCCCTGGGACGGCTGGAAGAGATCGCGTTGCAGGCCGGCCTGATCCAGGGTACATTGGCGCCACAGCTCAACCGGCCGCATATCGTGGTCTTCGCCGCGGATCACGGCATCGCCGCCACGGGATTGGTGAATCCCTATCCGCAGGCCGTCACGGCTCAGATGGTCCTCAACTTCATCACCGGCGGCGCTGCGATCAATGTCTTTTGCCGGCAGCATCATCTTGGGCTCAGCGTCGTCGACGCCGGCGTAAATTTCGATTTCGGTGACCGATCTTATGAGAAATTAATTTCTCATAAGATCGGCTATGGCACCCGCAACTACCTCGAAGGGCCGGCGATGACCGGCGAAGAGCTCGGGCGGGCCATGGAAGCCGGGCGATCGATCGTCCGCGATCTGGCTGCCGAAGGTTGTAACTGTGTCGGTTTCGGCGAGATGGGCATTGGCAACACCTCTTCCGCTTCGTTGATCATGAGCTATGTCACGGGCATCCCGGTGGAAGAATGCGCCGGGCGCGGGACAGGTGCGGGCGACGAACAGCTGCAAAAAAAGAAAGACGTCTTACGCGAAGCGTTCCGCCGTCACCTGCCCGCCATTGCGGGCAACCCCGGTGCGCTCGCCATCCTGGAGCATGTCGGCGGATTCGAGATCGCGATGATGACCGGCGCTTTTCTGCAGGCCGCGGAGTCGCGGATGCTAATCCTGGTGGATGGGTTCATCGCCACTTCCGCCTTGTTGCTGGCGAAGCTGATCCGGGAAGACACGCAAGACTATTGTTTCTTTTCGCACACCAGTGGAGAGAGCGGTCACGCCCGGATGCTGGAATACCTGGATGCCGAACCCCTGCTGAACCTGGGGATGCGGCTTGGCGAAGGCACCGGCGCGGCGATGGCCTTTCCGCTGATCCAGAGCTCCATCCAGTTCCTGCGCGAGATGGCCTCCTTTGAAACGGCGGGTGTCAGTAAAGCGGAATAATTCCGCACCCGGCGCGAACTACGTCATGAAAAAGCAAGTACGCATATTTCTCACGGCTATTATGTTCCTCACGCGTATCCGCGTGCCTGCCACCGTCGATCATTCCCCGGAATATCTCGGGCAGGCGCCGCGGTATTTTCCCGTGGTAGGCTGGATCGTCGGTGCGGTCAGCGCGTTGTTCTACCTGCTGGGGTCGCGGTTTGTCTCTACCGATGCCGGTGTGCTGGCGGCGATGATCGCGGGGATACTGGTCACGGGAGCCCTTCATGAGGACGGATTTGCAGATGTCTGCGATGGGTTCGGCGGCGGCTGGACAAAAGAGAAGATCCTGGAGATCATGAAGGACAGCCGCATCGGCGCCTACGGCGCCATCGGGCTGATCGCCCTGCTGGCCGCTAAGTTCATCCTGCTCAAGGCGCTGCCCTCGTTCACGCCCACGTTCACGCCCGCGCTGGAACCGGCAGCCGCTGCCCTGCAATCGGCCGCATCCGGATCGTCTTCGCTGCTCCCCGCCGTATCGGCGCCCCGGTTTTGGACCGCCGCTCCCTGGAATGTCTTCTACGATCATCGGTATGTGATCCTGGCCATCTTTTGTGCGCATAGCCTTAGCCGGTTGATGCCGGTGCTGGTGATGCAGACGGCGACCTATGCGCGCACCGGTCTTTCGGACCCCGGCAAATCCGGGGCGATGACAGAACGGCGTTTGTCGAGACCTGGTCTGCTTGCCGCGACCGTCTTCGCACTCGTCCCCTACAGCTTTTTATCCTGGCATTTTTTGCTGGTGATCCCGCCCGTGCTATATACCACGTTCGAGCTGAGCCGCTATTTCAAGCGCTGGATCGGAGGCTATACGGGAGATTGCCTCGGGGCTATCCAGCAGGTCGCGGAAATCGTGATTTACCTCGGATTTGTCCTCATCTTCCGGTATTTTTAGGGCCGTATCCGGTGTAGCCGGTTTTAAACCATGAACGATATCTATCTCATCAGGCATACCACGCCCGCGGTGGCCAAGGGCATTTGTTACGGACAGACCGATCTGGACGTCACGGAAAGTTTTATCGCGGAGGCGGAAGCCATCCGCCAGGTGTTGCCGATACCTTTTGCGGCGGTTTACAGCAGCCCGCTTCAGCGGTGCGCGCGACTGGCCGATGTGCTTTTTCCCGGCAATGCCGTTACACTTCGGCCAGAGCTCATGGAACTGCATTGCGGCAGCTGGGAGATGCAGCCCTGGGACAGCCTGCCCAAGGGCGAGATCGACCCCTGGATGGCGGATTTTGTCAATATCCGTGTCCCCGGCGGGGAGAGCTACCTCGATCTGCACCATCGGGTGACACGTTGTTTTAATGCCATCGTAGATGCCGGGGGCGGCTCAATCGCCATTGTCGCACATGGTGGAGTCCTACGGAGTATCCTGGCCTCGATTAGCGGGACGCCGCTCATCGACAGTTTCAAGGTGTTCTCGCTTTACTATGGATGCGTGGTTCGCATCTACCCCACGACAGCGGGGTTCGATTACGAGGTCCTGCTGAACAACAAACCCGATGAGCGGGAGCAACATAAGCCGTCTTCGTATTATAAGAAGTTTACATAGGCTGCTCCGCCGCTATTTGCCGTATTTTTGCGGCATGCGATTCAACTTCGATTTCAACTCGCTGCTTACGGTCACCTTTACCCTGTTTGCCGTCATCGACATCGTCGGCAGCATTCCGCTGCTGCATGCGCTGAAAAAAAAGATCGGCGGCCTGCACGAAGGGAAGGCGACGTTGATCTCGGGCGCCCTGATGGTGCTCTTTCTTTTTGGCGGCGAACAATTCCTGCGCATCCTGGGAGTCGACCAGCGGTCTTTTGCCGTGGGCGGGTCGATCGTGATCTTTATCCTCGGGCTGGAGATGGTGCTGGGGATCGAGCTTTTTAAAAGCGAGCCCGTCGCGCAGGCCTCGGTGGTCGTGCCCATCGCGTTTCCGCTGATCGCGGGGTCGGGTACGCTGACGACGATCATGTCGCTCAAAGCCAACTATGAGACAACGACAGTGTTGCTGGGCATCCTTATCAACCTCATTTTCATCTTTATCGTCCTGAAGTCCATGGACTTCATCGAACGCATCCTGGGACCCGCCGGGATGATCGCCATCCGGAAATTCTTCGGGGTGATCCTGCTGGCGATTGCCGTTAAAATATTCAGTACGAACCTGAGGGGGTTGTTGAAATAGTTCGTAATTTCGCCCTCCTTTGCAGACAGGCCCTGTTTCTCGCAAAGGGCGGTCTTTTTGGTCCTGTAGTACAACGGATAGTATAAGGGTCTCCGAAGCCTTTGATTCCAGTTCGATTCTGGACGGGACCACAAGTTGCCCTAGCTCGCTGATTTTCAGCGAGCTTTATCTTTTTAAGAACCTGAGCCACTTTTTAAGCCCTTTACTTTCGTAGGTTACTTTCTCAACCTTTTTTAGGATGCTGATAAGTATTGTGTACTGCATAAACAATAACCTCGTCCCGGCTTATTTCAAAAACTACAACGTAAGGGAATCGGTCTATTTTAACGTCGCGGATAATAACTTGATCATCAATTTGATTGTCTATTCTGACGGACCAGATTAAGCGTTTCCGCTACCGTGTAACTTTTGCTTTCTCCATTTAAATGCTTCTGCCTACGTTCATAAAACATCTTTATCTCGTCCTGGGTGTAGAAATATTCGCCTTCTATCTCATCTTCCAGGATGGTATAAATGGCCTGTAATTTCTTCTCATCTGCCACATCTATATAATGATGAAGCTTTTGCTTTATGTTTGCTGCTTCCATGAAAGTCTCCGTTTTTAACAAATTTAAGTTTTAAAATCGTCATTCTCAAATCACACAATAGATTGATAATTAACTATTTATTGAATTTACCCTCCTGGATCGCCTCGTAGAAAGCCGGGAAGATCGCCTCGGTGAAAAGACCGCTCTGGCGGGGTGCTTTGGCATCCTCGTGGCTTTGGTTCACGGCCATAACCAGCTGGAGCGCGGGGATGACGATCAGGAACTGACCACCCCAGCCCATGCCATAGATCATCTCGTTCCCCCGGAAACTGGTATGATACCAGCAAAGGGCATATTTGGAAGGCATGAAACCCCAGGGGCTATCGTACACGAGATCGGGCTGCAGCGTCAGGTCGATCCAGCGTTTTGAAACGATTTGTTTTCCCTCGTACCGGCCTTCCTGCAGTAACAGCGAGCCGATCCTGATCAGGTCCGCCGTCCGGAGCCGGACGTTCTGCAACCCGGCCAGATCGTAATAGCCATCCTTCATTTTCTCCCATTCGAAGGTCGAGATGCCCAGCGGTCCGAAGAGATATTGCGTCGCGAAGCTGCGTACATCCATGCCAGTTGCTTTAGTGAGAATCAGCGAAAGGACATGCGTACCGGCATTATTATAATGGAACTGGCTGCCCGGCGTAGTGACCAGCGGAGCCGCGAGGACATATTCTCCTGCATCGGGTATCGCCAGGAAGTCCGGGATACCGGTGGGGCTTTGCAGGTTTTCGTGGTAGAGTCCCGAAGCCTGGTTCATCACTTCGCGCAGCGTGATATCCTGCTTTCGTTTATCCGGATCGTTCTTCAGTCCGGGAAACCAGTGGGTCAGTTTCTCGTCGACACCGGAGATCATGCCTTTGTCGATGGCGATGCCGATCAGCAAGCTACCGATACTCTTGGTCAGGCTCTGGTCGTCGAAGACGTCCCCGGGCTGGGTGCCATTGAAATGCCGATCATAGCGGATCGTGTCATGCAGCGACAGGACGATACAATACAGCGATGGGATCTTACTGAGCGGGGAGGCGGTATCCGCGCCGGCCGGGGCACGGGCGACCTGTGCGCTCAAGGGGCCGGCCATTATGCCTAGCAGGGCAAGACCCAGATATTTTTTCATGGTCAGCGATTTGCGATGGATAAGCGTCCGCCGCCTATTTCAGCACGGAGTGCAGCTCTTTCTCGAGATCGTCGCCGCGAAGCGCCTGGGCGATGATCTTACCCTGCGGATCGATGAGCACGTTGAAAGGGATGCCGTTGAAACCAAAGGTGGAGACGGCCTGGCTTTGCCAGAACTTGAGATCGCTCACATGCGTCCATTCCAGGTGATCGGCGTGGATCGCCTCCTGCCAGGGATCTTTTTCCTTGTCGAGGGATACGCCCAGGATCGTGAAATTCTTTCCTTTGAATTCGTTATAGGCTGTCACGACATTGGGGTTCTCGGCACGGCAGGGTCCGCACCAGCTTGCCCAGAAATCTACCAGCAGGTACTTACCGCGGAAGGAGGCGATCGAGACGGGCTTCCCGTTAGCATCAGGCAGGGTGAGATCGGGGGCTTGTTTGCCGACCCAGCTTTTCTCTTCCTCTTCTTTTTGTTGGGCGGCCTGTTGCTGCTGCTGCTGGTCAAAGTCTTGCTTGAGGCTGGCCAGGGCCGTATTGTCGGGATACTTCCTGAGCAGGTCGATGAGGGAAGCCTGCAATTCCGCCGGCGGAAGACTGCGGGAAGAAAAACTCAGCGCGAGGGCGCAAAGGGTCGGGTTGGTGCAGGTATTGATGAATTGTTTCAAAAAGATGTTGAGGTCCTGCAAGGCATTATTGGCTTGTTGCATCGCCGCCGCCTGGAGGCTATCGGGGGCATGGGTCTGCCGGAGACTGTCGGCGTTCCGCATGATCTTTTCCACCGCGTTGTCCTTTTTGCCGAAGTCTTTGATGAACTCTTTGAGCTGCCTGCTGGCATCCGAGCCGCTGACATCATAGAAATCGTCCTTCTTTCCCAGGTCGACATTCACGCGGGCTTCGGGGGCATCGTTGATCAGCGGTACGGCAAGGGCGTTGTTGCCGAAGACGAGCTCGAAGACTCCCTGGTTCCTGGCATCCCCGCTGACGGTGAAATTGCCGTTGCTTACCGGCAGCTTGGCGGAGTCGAGGACCACCGGCGGCTGATCTTTGCCGTACGCGACCGCCAGCAGATAGACCTTGGAGATGGGACCCGCTTCCGCCGACAGCTGGTCGGCATTCTTAAAAGCACCGGTGACGGTGAAGGTTCCTTTTTTCCTGTTCTGACAGGAGGTAGCGAGGATGAAAAGGGCCGTTATAGCGACGGCGCTACGCAATACGATTCGTCTCATATCTTAATTTTCCAATTTTTCGAGTAATAATTGATTCGTGAGTTTGGGGTCGGCCTTTCCTTTGGATAATTTCTTTACCTCGCCGACGAATAAGCCGATGAGTCCTTTTTTCCCTTTTTTGTATTCCGAGACCTTATCCGGCATACCTGCCAGGGCCTGTTCGATCCAGGCGGCGATCTCGCCGGTGTCGGAGCTTTGAACGAGGTTGAGGGCCGTGGCGATCTCCAGCGGCTGACGGCCGGGTTCCTGCATCAACACGGGAAAGATGCGTTCGGCGGCGATGGAAAAACTCAGTGCGCCTTCTTCCACCAGCCGGATCAGCGAAGCCAGGGACTCGGGCGACACCGGAAGGTCTTTCCAGTCCAGGTTTTTTTCATTCAACCCGGAACGAACGGGGCCCAACAGCCAGTTAGCCGCCGCCTTATAATTTTTAGTATACCCGATAAGCCGTTCGAAATAAGCGGCGCTCTCCTTCTCGTCTGCGATCACCCGGGCGTCGTATTCCGGGAGCTGTAGCTCGCGCGTATATTTCAACACCAGCTCTTCCGGCAGCGGCGGGATCGAAACCCGGACCTTTTCCAGGAATTCGTCCGTCACCTGAAAAGGCGGGAGGTCGGGGTCGGCAAAATAGCGGTAGTCGTTGGCTTCCTCTTTGGAGCGGAGGGCAAAGGTGGTGCCGTCGGCGGCATTGAAGCTCCGGGTCTGCTGCTGGATGGGCTGCCCCGCGGCCAGCAGATCGATAAGCCGGTGAGCTTCGAATTCGATAGCCCGGCGGACGTTGCGGATGGAGTTCAGGTTTTTCACCTCCACTTTCGTCCCGAGGGTCTTGTCGCCCTTTAGCCGCACGGAGACATTGGCGTCACAGCGCATGCTGCCCTCTTCCATATTGCCGTCGCAGATCTCCAGGTAGCGGAGGATCTTGCGTAGCTCGGTAAGATAGGCATAGGCTTCGTCGCCACCCGAGATCACCGGTTCGGTGACGATCTCGATCAAAGGCACGCCGGCCCGGTTGAGATCGACGCAGGTATAACCGGGATCGACGTCATGTAAGCTTTTGCCCGCATCCTCTTCCAAATGGATCCGGTTCAGCTGTATATCGCGTTCACCGGCCGCGGTCCGGATGGTCACACGACCGCCTTTACACACGGGGGTTGTGTGCTGACTGATCTGGTAACCCTTGGGAAGGTCGGGATAGAAATAATTCTTGCGGGCAAAATAATTGTTCCTTTCGATGGTGCTTTGACAAGCCAGGCCCATCTTGATGGCAAACTCTACGGCCACGCGGTTGAGCCGGGGCAGGGCGCCGGGCAAGCCGAGCGTCACGGGGCTCACATGGGTATTCGGATCGCCGCCGAAGGCTGCGCTGTCCCCACAGAAAAGCTTTGTGCGGGTCAGCAATTGCGCATGCACCTCCAGTCCCACCACCGTCTCGTATGCATCATAATTGATTGCCATATAAATACACTAGCTGCCGGCGTTGCCGGCAGCTAGCAAAAGTACGTAATTATGGGTTACGGTCATGTCGCCGGGACGAGCGCCCGGGTTCCGCTAGAGATCGGTGGTCTTGAGCTTTCTGGGGTTTTTGACTTCCAGCTCCAGCGCTTTACCATCCCGCAGGAGGTTGACCTTTATCGTCGGTTTGAGGCGGCTTTCCCGGGCCAGCGCCGCGAGGGTCGTGGCGTCGTTGACGGGGTGTCCGTCAAAGGCGGTAATGATATCCTGTTCTTTGATGCCGGCCCTGGCCGCAGCGGATTCGCCGTCGACATAGATGACCTTTACCCCTTTGCCGTCTTCGGTGTCCTGTGCGCGGATACCCAGGCGGGAATTGTTGCCATAGCTAAAATTATAGTTGCTGCCGGGGGGAAAGAACTGCTTGAAGAATTGCTCGTCCTGGCCGCCCGGGCCGTCAAAGCGGAAAACCTTGGCGCCCTGGCTTCCCCCCAGGGTGGTCGTGACCTTTTGTTCTTTGCCGTCCCGAAGATAGGTGATGGTGACCTTTTCATTCGGGTCATATTTTCCGACAGCCCGCGAAAGGTCTTCGGGACTTTCGATTGCCACCTCATCCAATTTGGTGATGACATCGCCTTGTTTAAGGCCGGCTTTTTCGGCGGCGCTGCCCGGGGAGATCTCAGCGATGCGCGCGCCCGCCGGGCCGCTTTCCGGACGCATGGAGGTCACGCCCAGGAAAGCCTTGTTTTGCCGGGTAAGGTCTTTATAATCCCACTGTTCCCTAAACGGACTGAGGTTCATATCCCCGCCGTCCATCAGGATGGTGCCGTTCTTCATTGGTTTGAGCTTCCTTTTCGAGATCACCAGGTTGCCGTCTTCGTATTCCGAAGCCGGTTTGCCGTTGATGAACAGCTCGCCGTTCCTGATCTCTACGGTGATTTTGGCATCTTTATCGGTCTTTTGCCGGATGATGATCTCCTGGTAGCTGTGCGGACGATCCAACGTATCGCGGTCCGGTACTTCGCCGGGGACAGGTACCGTTTGCTGGGAGAAACCTGACAATTGCAGGGTCAGCATCCCGACAGCCAATCCGGAGATCTTTAGGAAGTGTGTGTTCATCGTTGCTGGTTTTGAGATGATCAATTTACGTAAATGGCCGGTGGTGTCCTCCATCTACGTTTTTCTTCGTAGATCAAATATAGGGGCTTTTCCGGAATTACGAAAGATTTCGGAAATGTTAAAGTCGGGGCAACTGGATTGGCCATCCGATCGTTTTTCCGGCGCATTTCGCCTGGTAAGTCAGCCCTTCGCCTTCTTCAGCGGCTCGAGCAGCTGCTCCAATCCATTGATCTTGATCTCATAGATCGTTGCCAGGCACATACCCAGCTTGCCTTTAGGAAATCCTTCGCGATGAAACCATTCCAGGTAGGAAACGGGAAGGTTGCAAAGCAGGGTGCCTTTGTATTTGCCAAAGGGCATGGGCATCGAGACAAGGGTATTGAGGATTTCGGGGTCCATCAGGCTAATAATTTTTTCACCCGCTCGATCACCTGGGGCAGATTGCTGGCGTCCTGGCCGCCGGCGGTGGCCAGGGTCTTTTGACCGCCGCCGCCACCTTTGATCAGGGGGGCGATCTGTTCTTTGATGATCGCCGGAGCCTGGAGATTACGGGTCTCTACGAGTTTTTCATCGAGGAGGAGGGCCACGGCGGCCTTGCCTTCGACATTCGCGGCGAGCACGATCAGGAAGGGCGGGTTGCCGGGCAGTGCGCTCAGCGCCGGCCGCAGATCGAATGCCAGTTTTTTCAGGGCGTCGCCGCTGCCGGCTTCGACGATGGCGCCGATGAAGGCCACGCCATCGAGGGTCTGTACCTGCTGCAGCAGTTGCCCCCGGGTCGCTTCCAGCTCGCGGGCTTCGGCCCGCTCGAGTTTCTTTTTCAACTCGGCATTCTCGGTGACGAGGTTTTCGGCGGCCTTGGCCAGCTCGCGGGGATTTTTGAAGAGCTCGCGGACAGTATGAAGCTCGGCGAGTTGTTCCCCGACAAAGGTTTCGGCTGCTTTCCCGCCGACGGCTTCGATCCGGCGAACACCGGCAGCAACGGCGCCTTCATGCCGGATGCGGAAGAATCCGAGCTCACCGGTTGCGCCCACATGGGTGCCGCCACACAACTCCACCGAATAGGTGGGATCGATGGTCACCACCCGGACCGTATCGCCATATTTCTCGCCGAATAGGGCCATGGCGCCCAGTTTCAGGGCTTCGTCCTTAGGCATTTCACGGATGATCACGGGGATGTTCTGCCGGATCTTTTCGTTCACAAGCGCCTCCACGGCGGCCACTTCCTCTTCCGTCATCTTCGCGAAATGCGAGAAATCGAACCGCAGCTGTTCGCTGTTGACAAGCGAACCCTTCTGCGCCACATGCGTGCCCAGGACTTTGCGCAGGGCTGCATGGACGAGATGGGTGGCGGAGTGGTGGATCTCGGTAGCCTTCCTTTTGATGCGGTCCACCCTGGCGATCACGGGGGCCTCGGGATCGGATGGCAGCGTATCGGTAAAAAGGACGATGAGGCCATTCTCCTTTTTCGTATCGAGCACGGGAATGGTCTCGGCGCCCGAGAGGAGGGTACCGGTGTCGCCTACCTGCCCGCCGCTCTCGGCGTAGAAAGGCGTGGCTTCGAGCACCAGCTGCCAGGACTCCTGGCCCTTCTTCTTTATCTTCCGGTATTTGACGATCTGGGTATTGGTCTCCAGCATTTCGTAGCCGAGGAACTCTTCCAGCGGATTGTCGATGAGCACCACCCAGTCCTCGGTGTCGATGGCGGTGGCGGCGCGGGAGCGGTCCTTCTGCTTTTTCATCTCGTCGTTGAAAGCTGCATGATCGATGGTCAGGCCGCGTTCGTGCGCGATAAGACCGGTGATCGAGCGGAAAAATCCGTAGGTGTCGAACAATTCGAAGGCGGCGGCGCCCGGGATCACGGTAGAACCGGACGCCCGAAGCGATGCCATGAAATCGTCCATCCGCTTGAGTCCCTTATCGAGCGTGCGAAGGAAGGCTTCTTCTTCTTCTTTGATCACTTTGGCGACGAACTCGGCCTGATGGTACAGCTCGGGGAAGACATCCCGGAACTGATCGGCCAGTACGGGTACCAGCTGGAACAGCAACGGCTGTTTGTAATCCAGGTAGGAGTAATAATACCGTACTGCACGGCGGAGGATGCGGCGGATGACATAACCCGCTTCCGTATTCGAAGGCAGCTGCCCGTCGGCAATGGTAAAAGAGATCGCCCGGAGATGGTCGGCCAGTACCCGGAAAGCGATGTCCTGCCTGCTGTCGCCGGCAGTATATTTCTTTTTCACGAGTTTCTCGACGGCGGCCATCGTACCGGAGAAAAGATCGGTATCGTAGTTGGAATGTTTGCCCTGGATCACCCTGACGAGCCGTTCGAAGCCCATACCGGTATCCACATGTTTGGCCGGCAGGGGTTGGAGGGTGCCATCCTTGAGCCGGTTGAACTGCATGAATACGTTGTTCCAGATCTCGATGACCTGGGGATGATCGTTGTTCACGAGCGTGGCGCCGTCGATGCGGGCGCGTTCCTCGCTAGTGCGGCCGTCCACGTGGATCTCGGTACACGGACCGCAGGGGCCGGTGTCACCCATCTCCCAGAAATTATCTTTTTTGCTCCCTAACAGGATGCGTTCGGGTGCGATCCATTTTTTCCATTCCTCGAGGGCTTCCGTATCCCGGGCCAGCCCGCCGGCCTCATCGCCTTCGAACACGGTAACGTATAGCTTATCCTCGGGTATCTTATATACGGCCGTCAGCAGCTCCCAGCTCCAGGCGATGGCCTCTTTCTTAAAATAGCCGACGCTGGGGTCTGCGGGGTCGCCGAAACTCCAGTTGCCGAGCATTTCGAACATGGTATGGTGATAGGTGTCGACCCCTACCTCTTCCAGGTCATTGTGCTTGCCGCTGACCCGAAGACATTTCTGGGTATCGGCTACCCGGGAATAGGGGGCCTTCTTATTGCCCAGGAAATAGTCTTTGAACTGGTTCATCCCCGCGTTGGTGAATTTCAAGGTGGGGTCATTCTTGATAACAATGGGGGCGGAGGGCACGATCGTGTGTCCTTTGGATACAAAAAAGTCCAGAAATTGCTTTCTTATTTCAGCACTGGTCATCATAAACGGAAGAAACTTTGGTTGTTATTTGGCGCGCACCGGCTATATTTGTGCGCCTGGCTCTGATTAAAAGCCGTGCAAAGGTACACCAAATCAGGTTGTTTTGCCGTTCTAACCCCCTGAATGGGTCGCGGATGAAGAAGATCAAGTACTATTATAACACAAACACCCTCCGCTATGAAAAGCTGGAGACGCCGCTGCGGGTGACCCTATTGCGTGTCCTGGGTTTCCTGAGCGCGGCCGTCGTTACCGCCCTGATCCTCGTTTCCATCGCTTATAAATATTTCCCCAGTGCCAACGAAAAACGGCTGATGCAGAAGAATGAAGCCCTGCAGGACAATTATTATACCCTGAACGAAAAGGTTAAAAAAATGCAGGAGCAAATGGGGGAACTGGAAAAAAGGGATAATGATGTCTACCGTGCCATTTTCGAAGCCGCGCCCATCCCCGACAGCGCGCGGGCCAAGGAGAGCCTGCATGAGCAGGAGATCAGGCTGGTGCAGGGCATGGACCAGGAAAATCTCTATGCCTCCATTGCCGATACCCTCGACCGGCTCACCGCCCGGATGGCCAGCCAGGCCAAATCCTATGTACAGATCGACGGGTTTATCAAAAACAAGGAGCAGCTGTTAGCCTGTACGCCGGCGATCCAGCCGGTGAACAATAAGGATCTCAATCGTATCGCGTCCGGTTTCGGCTATCGCATCGACCCGGTGTATAAAACCACGAAATTCCATGCGGGTCTCGACTTCGCCGCACCGCAGGGCACGCCCATCTATGCCACCGCGAACGGTACGGTGGAGGTGGCCGGTAACACGGGCAACGGCTATGGTAACCACGTGGTGATCAATCATGGCTATGGCTATGCTACGCTATACGGTCATATGTTCCGGGTAAAGGTCAAACCCGGGGACAAGATAAAACGTGGGGAAATTATCGGGTGGGTAGGCAGCACCGGTAAGAGTACCGGCCCTCACTGCCACTATGAGGTCCATCGCAACGGCGATCCCGTGGATCCGGTTTATTATTTCTATAACGATATCACGCCCGACCAGTACGACCGGCTGTTGAAGCTGGCGGCTTCCAGCAACCAAAGTTTTGATTAACCAAACGGGCCGGAGGCCCGTTCAAAGACATATGCCCAACTCCCGCCAAAGGGTTATTTTTGATAAAAACCCGATGGCGCGATCCATATGTATTGTGTAGGCTCGATTTTTGAGCCGAAATCGCGATGAGCAAACAGACCCAAATAGCGCTCGATTTTGGCCATGAGCCGCAAGCCCCGCCCCCGGAACCGGCAGCCGCACCAGCGGCAAATGACGGTGGAGGGGAGGCCCCGGTACGGCAATATATGGCGGCTGGGGGGGTAGGTGTGCGCATCAAGGCCTATAAGCAGACGCCGGCCCCGCAAACCGGCGATCTTTTTGGAGCACCGACGACGACGGAGCCCGCGCCCGGGGAGATCACGGAGCCCACGCCCGCCCAAACCACCGGGCCGGCTGTGACTGAGGCCGTTGCAGCTATTGCGGAGGAGCCTACGGCAAGCGGGGAAGAGCCGGTGACCACCCTGCCAGACCTCGCGGCGGCCACGGAAGAACCCGCGTTGACGACCGTGCCGGAACCGGAGGCTGCCATGGCGCCGGAGATGGCCATCGCTGGCGAGACAACGCCGGAGACCGGGGCAACCATCGCAACGCCTAGACGAACCCCGGCAGCGAAACGACCGGCAGCGAAACAGGGACCATCCAAACGCGGCCGTAAATCGCTCAAACAGGTAGCCGCC
>Ga0210396_10000777_pt1 | contig 37778 bp, 37 predicted proteins | sample IncBWH17OmetaG_FD_155466 | JGI IMG/M metagenome (GOLD analysis project Ga0210396, IMG submission 155466) | Forest soil microbial communities from Barre Woods Harvard Forest LTER site, Petersham, Massachusetts, United States - Inc-BW-H-17-O ...
ACTGACGGACCTTTACGGTGTACGATTCCCGCAGCATCGCAAAGGTCCGTCAGTTCGCCCACAGCGACTGCGTTGAATTGCTGGTCATGACCATCGATTCCTTCAACAAAGAGGACAACGTCATCCGCCAGAGCACCGACCGCCTGCAAGGAGCGACGCCGTTATTTCTCGTTCAGTCGGCGAGGCCCGTGCTGATCCTGGATGAGCCGCAGAACATGGAGAGCGAAGGTCGCATCCGCGCGCTCGCATCGCTCAACCCATTGTTCGCTCTGCGCTATTCGGCGACGCACCGCAACCCGTACAACCTCGTCTACCGCCTCACGCCGTTCGAGGCGTACCGGCAGGCATTAGTTAAGAAAATCGAGGTTGCTTCCGTCGTCAAGGAAGACGACTTCAATCAAGTTTTCGTCCGCGTGGACGAAATCAGGACGGCCGCTAAGACCGTTCAGGCGAAAATTGCAGTGCACCAACGTATGGCGGGTGCCGCCATCAAGGAAAAGGCTTATCTGTTCAAGCCCGGGAACTGCCTCCAAACGAAAGCTGGCCGGCCAGAATACGCCAGCTTCGTCATTGACGAGATCAACGCCGCCGACCAGGTTGTGCGGTTCAAGAATGGCATCGAGATCGCGGTCGGACAGACTCAGGGCGCCAACCAGGCGGCGCTTTTCCGCGAACAAATCCGCTATGCTGTCGAGGAGCATTTTCGCAAGCAGAAGCGATTGAAGGATGCGGGGATCAAGGTGCTGTCGCTCTTCTTCATCGATCGCGTTGAGAACTTCGCCGGCGCAACCCCTGTCGGCGCTGCCGGCAGCATAGACGGGCTGTATCCGGGAATCATTCGCGAGCAGTTTGACCACGCGTTCGATGAACTGAAGGCGAAGTATCCCGATTTCGCCGACAAGAAAGCGTCGGAGGTCCGGGCTCATTATTTCGCCCAAAAGAACCGCCGCGGCGGCATGACCGAACTGCTCGACTCGACGACGGGGCAGAGCGCCGAGGACCGAGCGGCGTACAACCTCATTATGAAGGACAAGGAGCGCCTTCTGTCGTTCGACGAACCTGTGGCCTTCATCTTTTCCCACAGCGCGCTGCGCGAGGGCTGGGACAATCCGAACGTCTGCCAGATTTGCACGCTGAATCAATCAGTTTCCGAGGTCAAGAAACGCCAGGAAGTCGGCCGCGGAATGAGGCTTGTGGTCAACCAGCAGGGTCAGCGTGTGGCCGAGGACAAGATGAATGTCTTGACCGTCGTCGCCAACGAGAGCTACGAACTGTTTGTGGCGACGCTACAGACCGAGATGGAGGAGGCATTCGGCACGGATGGAGCAGCGCCGAAGCCAGTCAACGCCCGGCAGAAACGGGTCGCGAAGCGCAAGGCGCTAGACAACTTGCCGGCCGATTTCATCGAACTCTGGAATCGGATCAGGTTAAAGACTCGGTACCAAGTGGCGGTCAACTCCGACAAGCTCATTGCCGACGTCGTTGCTGCCCTCGACAAGCTTAAGATCGATCCGCCGCGCATCGTCGCATCCAAAGCGGAGATCAAAGCCGACGCGAAGCAGGATCGACTAGATTACGTGCATTTTGGGCAGAAGGTCGTCGCAACGCTTACCGGCGGGAACGCAACGCCGAACCTCGGTGAGATGATCGCGGATCTGATCGCCCACATCACGCCGCCAATCAAGCTGACACGCCGCACACTGGCGAAGATCATTACAACGACGACGAACCGAAAGGCCGCACTGGATAATCCGCAGGATTTCGCGCTCCAGGCGGCGCGGATCGTACGAGAGAAGGCCGTGCAGCAACTGGTTGACGGCATTCAATATTTCACGGATGGCACGTGGTATGAGATGACGGAATGGGTTGAGGAGGAGGAGACTGTTTCCGACCGGCTCATCCCTGTGGACAACTCGATCTATGACCACATTGTCGTACAGTCCGATACCGAGAAGCGGTTTGTAGAGAAGTTGAAAAAACGCACCGATGTCCGTCTGTTCGCCAAGCTGCCGAACTGGTTCAAGGTGGCGACGCCGGTTGGGCAGTACAATCCCGATTGGGGACTGGTGATGGAAGAAGTAGACCAGTTCGGTGAGCAAGGACCAGTGCTCTATTTGGTTCGTGAGACCAAGAGTACGACAGTGCCCGACGAGCTTCGGGGAACCGAAAACCAGAAGATCCATTGCGGCAAGCGTCATTTCGAGGGCGCGCTTGGCGTCGATTACTGCGTTGTCACGTCGGCCGACGATTTGCCTTGGCCGAAGGGCAAACGACCAAACCATGAATAGATCGAACGTAGGGCTTTACACGTCGCCGGCCAGCCTTGTGTCGGAGGCCTTGTTCCTCGATCCGGAGAGATTCGCAAAATCTCTTTCTTGCGGCTCGGAATCAGGGCATCCCATGATTGTTTTGCCTTCGTTTTTCCGCCAGTGCGGCGGCAAAGCAGCGCGGCAGGGGATATAGAAGATTTTATTGCGATGGAAGCCCGAGCAGATTTTCGATGCCGGCGACATGCCGATCCATCCCGTCCGCGTCTCGCGCGGGGTCGGTGACGCTTTGGTCATAAAACATGATCAGGCGCGTGCTTTCCCCAACCCCCTCCCCAGCCCTCCCCCGGAATACCGGGGGAGGGAGAAAGAGGCCCGCCACATCTAATCGCTAACCCGGCATTGGCAGGTCGGGTAAATATTGACAAGCGGATTCAAGTTGAAAAGGATAGTAGCTGTGCATCGTCTGGCCGCAATGATCCTGGTGGTCTGCTACCTCGGGCTGGGGTCCGGTGCGGTGGAGCGGTGGCACAACGCTCGTCACGCGGCGGAGGATGCGCAGATCCTCGAGGCGGCTCGGCAGGCGGGGGTGCCGCTCAAACACCTTCCCTTCCACGACGATTACAACTGTTCGTTCCACTGGCAGATCCACGTTTCCACGATGGCGGTCGGGTGGGCGCCGCTGCTGATCCTGCTGGGTCTTTTCCTGGCGTTTCTGACGATGCTGCCGGTGCAATTGCCGGTATACCAGCGGATGCTGGTCATTTCCTGCCGCGGCCCGCCGGTGCGGTGAACTCCATTGTTTGTTGCGGTTTGGTTGTGGCACAGTCGCGCTCGACTGACTTCGACGAGCTCAGTCGAGTCGTGTTCGACCGAAGGTCGAAGATTTCCGCCTGCGGCGGAACACAGCCGAGGCGGCTGTGCCACAACCGTCCCTCAGTCATCCCCTCCGGAGGTTCCGCACATGAGGCTTCATAAGCTTTTGCTGGGGGCAACGATCGTGGCGACGGGTGGCGTCGCCGCGGCGCAGGACCCGCCCCCGACGACCCAGCCGTCGCGCATCGACCGGCTGGAACAACGCGTCGATCAACTCGAAAACACCGTGAAATCCCGTGACGCCGAGATCAAATCGCGCGACGCGGAAATCGACCGGCTCAATCGCGAGCTGGGCAATCGCGGGCCGGGTTCGCAGAGCCAGCCGGCCTCTCAGCCCGAGGTTGGCTTGGGAGACATCGACAAGACGACGCAGGAGATGCTCAAGGACATTCAGTCGAAGGAAGCGCCGCCGGCCATCCTGCGGTTTCCCGCGAACTTCAATCCCAACTTCGCGGTCATCAGCGATTTTGCCGGGAGCGCCTCCAGCGATCATTCCAATCCCGGGCTCAACCGCTTCGATCTTCGCGAAGTCGAGCTGGACCTTCGGGCGGCGGTCGATCCGCGGGCCGACGCGGTGGTGATCCTGCCGATCGACCGCGACGTGGAGAACCCGCTGTTCTTCACCGACACGACGCCCGTGAACGGGGCTGTGACCACCTCGATCAGCATCGAGGAAGCGTACGTCAACCTGCACGACTTTGGCGTGCCCAATTTGATCGTTCAGCTCGGCCGGTTTCACGTGCACTTTGGCCGGTGGAACCTGCTTCACCTGCACGCCTGGCCGACGGTGGACAACGCGTTCGTGGTGCAGAGCTTTCTCGGTCCGGAATCGCTGGTGGACTCGGGCGTGAGCTTCGATTACCTCCTTCCGCCACAGTGGGTGGGAAACCAGGCGGTCGAGCTGACCGCCCAGATCACGAGCGGCGAGGGTGAGTCGGACGATCCGGTGATCAACAACGACGCCCTGATCGGCCCGCCGGGCCTGGTCCTACACGCTTTGTGGAATCACGACATCGGCCAGGACTGGAACTTCGAGTGGGGCGGCTCTTATCTGTACGGCCACCACAACGACGACAGCAAGCAATACGCCAACGTCTTCGGCACCGATCTGACGGTCATGCGCCGCGACCCTACGGGCCGGTTCAACAACCAGTTTTTCCAGTCCGAGGTCATGTACGGCAACGTGGATCAGGGGCGGGACAACCCACAGCACTCCTGGGGCGCGTTTATGGTCGCCCAGCAGCAGATCAACCGCGACTGGTACGCGGGCGTGCGATTGGACTGGACGGAAAACGCCGTCAACGAGCATCAGGAGGTTTGGGGCGTATCACCTTATGTCACCTGGTACTGGAGCGAGTTCCTCATGTTCCGGCTGGAATACCAGCACAAGGACGGGGACGTGCAGCGAGCGGACACCCTGTACTTCCAGTGTGATTTTGTTTTCGGCGCTCACCCGCCGCACCCCTACTGGTCGGTAAAAGGTTAAGTGTCCTTATGATCAAACGGACGGTTGCATCCGAAAAGGCAATTGTGGTGCGGGCTTTCAGCCTGCACCTCCGTTGCGGTCCAGTTGGGCAGGTGCAGGCTGAAAGCCCGCACCACAATGGGCCGCCCGCGTTTGAGGGGGAAAATCGCCCATTTTGAATTTGTCCACTGTTGGAGTTCGTTATGAAGAAGCTGATTTTGATCCTGGCGATGCTCGCGCTGCCGTCGGCGGCGCGGGCGGAGCTGAAGATTGTGACGACGGCGCCCGATTTTGCCGACATCGCCCGCGAGATCGGCGGCAATCGCGTGGATGTTCACTCAGTCATGAAGGGGCCGGAGAACATCCACAACGTCATCCCCAAGCCGACCGAGATGGTTTATCTGAACCAGGCGGACCTGTTTGCCAACAGCGGACTCGACGCCGAGCCGTGGCTCGACAACCTGCTGGCCGGAGCGCGGAATCCCAAGGTCGAGCGGAACCATCCCGGCTTTGTCGACATGAGCGAAGGGTTGACGATCAAGGACGCCCCGACCGGGCACATCGACCGCTCGATGGGCGACGTGCACGCCTACGGCAATCCGCACTACACGCTCAACCCGCAGATCGCCCAGCGGATGGCCGTCACCCTGGTGCGGGCGATGGCCAAGGCCGATCCGGCCAACGCGTCCTTTTACGTGGCCAATGCGCAGCGATTCGTCAAGGAGATGGGCGGCGTTGCCAAGCAGATTCGCGAGGAATTCAAGCCCTACGACGGGCTCAAGATCGTGACGTTTCACGCGGCGTGGGACTATTTTGCCGATGCCATCCCGATGCAGATCGTTGGGACGATCGAGCCCAAGCCGAGCATCACCCCTTCGCCGGCCCAGGTGTCGCAGACGATCGACATGATGAAACGGGTGGGCGCAAAAGTGGTGATCTGCGAGACGTGGGACGACGTGCGGCTCGCGCAGTACGTCGCGGATCAGGCCGGCGCCAAGATGGTCCTGCTTCCGGACCACGTGGACGGCGTTGCCGGTGTCGATACCTACGCGAAGCTTTTTCAATACGACACGCAGAAGCTGATCGAGACCGCCAGGGCCGCGGGCGTGCAGCCCAAGTGAATGGTAGCAGGCACGCTCCGCGTGCCGTCGCCTCTTCCGGGAATCCTGAGCCTCTGCAAGGGCCACGGCACGCGGAGCGTGCCTGCTACTCCAGTGGGCATCGAATGAGCGATTCTCTCATCGAAGTGACTGACGCGGTCTTCGGCTACGGTGGGCGGGCGGTGGTGCGCATCGAACGCCTGGTCGTTTCCCGCGGTCAGTGTCTGGGGATTTTCGGGCCGAATGGCTCGGGGAAGACTACGCTCGTCCGCGGCATCACCGGGCTGCTCTCGCCCATGGCCGGGCAAGTGATTCATCAGCCTGCGGAAACCGGATCAAGTTTGCGGATCGGCTACCTCCCGCAGCACCGCAACATCGAGCTGCACTGGCCGATGACGGCGCTGGACGCGGCGTCGTTGGCGATCTCGGCGCGAAAACTGTTCGGCTGGATCGGGTCGCGGACGCAGGACGTGTTGAAAATGATGCGGCGGCTGGAACTTGAGCACCTGGCGAGCCGGCCCTTTGCCGCCCTCAGCGGCGGACAGCAGCAACGCGTCCTGCTCTCGGGGGCGCTGGCCGGCAGTCCCACCATCCTCGTCCTTGACGAACCCACCGAGGGCCTCGACGTCCGCTCGACCCAGGAACTGCTCGACCTGCTCCGCGAATTCATTCGCGAAGGCATGGCGATGATGATCATCAGCCACGAAGCCGACGACCTCGTGCAGGTCTCGCGGGAAATTGCCTGGCTGCATCCCGCCCCGCAGCAGGGCGAACCCAGCACCGTCGAGATCGTCAGCCCCGAAGCCCTGGGCGAGGCCATCCTCCAGGCCGCCAGGAGGGTGGGATGACAACTCGAGAGGGACGAAGGGGCATTCGAAGTCGGGGACAAAGGGACCGAGGGACAAAGGGGCAAAACGGGGAAGCGCGCGCGGCCGGCGGCTGGCCCGTGACACGGGTTTTTAACCCGTGCGAGGCCCGAATCGCGTTCGCAGCCACGCTCGTGTTACTGTTCTTCTCAGTCTTGTCCCTGACTGCCCGCGGCCAGGCGAGCAAACCAGCCGATCAAGTTGATCAAGCAACCCAAGATGTGTTGAAGGAGCTTGGCCCTGCGGCGACGCAGCCGGCGGCCGCGCCTGCCGGCGCCACGGCACAAACGCCGCCGGAACAGACGGACGAAGAGACGACGGTTTCATGGCGGCAACTGATCGTGTTGTTCGGCTGGATGCTGGCAACCGCCGGGGCGGTCGGGGTCGCCGGTGCAATCCTTGGCCTGTTCGTGCTTCTGCGCCGCGAGGCGCTGGTTGCGCTGGCGATTCCGCAGGTGGTGGCGATCGGCGCCGCCATCGGGATGCGGCTGGGTTGGCCGACGCTGCCGCCGGCGCTGGGCGTCGCGCTGGTGGCGCTGATTTACTTCGCTCTCTCCAAGCGCTGGGGCGCCGGCAACTGGGTGGTGCCGTCGTTTTACGTCGCGGGCCTGTGCCTGTCGTTTCTGATCATCGCCAATCACGGCCAGGACGTGGAAGACCTACAGCGGCTGTTTACCGGTGTCGACGTGGCAGTGAAGCCCGATGTGGCGGCGGTGGCGGTGCCAGTGCTGCTGATCGTCGGGGTCGTGTGCGCCCTGCTGTGGCGGAGGTGGCTGCTGCTGGCCCAGGCGCCCGCCGCCGCCGAGCTCGCGGGGCTTCGCCCGGCGCGATGGGACACCCTGTTTCTCCTGCTGCTGACGATCGTGATCCTGCTGGGGACCAGCTCGCTGGGGGTGGTGATGGTGCTGTCGATGCTGTTCCTCCCGGCGGCGACGGTGCTTCCGTGGGTCCGGCGCATTCCGGCGGCGATGATCGGTGGCGCGGTCCTGTCGCTGGTCTTCCTGGCGATTGGATTTTACCTGTCCAACACGATGCGCTGGCCGATGAGCCAGAGCGTGGGTGGGGCGGGGTTCGTCATCCTGGCGGTCTCGCAGTTGGCGGCGCAGCTTCGGGGGTGAACGTTCGAGGTTCTTGTGCCCCCTCTGCCTCGGAAAATCAAATTAACCGCGAGGCACGAATTGCGCGAAGAAGCAGGGCGGATGGGTTTCCCGTGACACGGGTTTTTAACCCGTGCTGACGACGCAGAACGGCGAGAACTTTACCAAGCACGGATCTCTTTTTGTTTCACGCCGCCAGCACGGGTTGAAAACCCGTGTCACGAGAAACTCAGTACATGCCGAGCTGGAGCAGGGCGGCTTCCGACATTCGCTCGCGCGACCAGGGCGGGTCCCAGACCAGCTCGACCGTCGCGCTTTTCACCTCGGGAACGCTCTCGACCTGCTGCTCGACCTGGCCGGGCAGAGATCCAGCAACGGGACAGGCGGGCGCGGTCAGCGTCATCTTGATGTGAACGGTGTCGTCTTCCTTGACGTTGATCTCGTAGATCAGGCCCAGCTCGTAGATGTTGACCGGAATCTCCGGGTCGTAAACCTGCTTGAGCGCTTCGATGACCTTTCCCTCGATCAGCTTCTGATGAACGAAACGGGTCGGGTCGCTCATCGCGAGGGCCGGGTCGGTGGATGATTTCGGCGGTTCCGCCGGTTCAGCGGTGGGCTGTTGGAGTTCCGCGGGTTTCTCGTTCGCTGCGGGCATGGGTGCCTTTCTAGCTTCCTGGATCACCGGAAGGTTCGCGACCGAATTCGGATAATGATATTCGTCTGACACGGCTGACCCGTTGTAGCACAGCCGCCCTCGGCTGTGTTCGACCGCAGGTCGAAATCAATTTCGGGAGACTTCCGCCTTCGGCGGAACACAGTCCCGGCGCGCCGGGACTGTGCTACAAATTGCGCTGGCATACGCCCGGATCCGCTGAATCATGCTGGCCAGGCCGTTGCGGCGGCCCATGCTCAGGTTGTCCTCCAGGCCAAGCCGCTTGAAAAAGCCCTCGATATCGAACGCGAGGACCTCCTGCGCGCTTTGGCCCGCAAACACTTTTTCGAGGATGGCGATGAGCCCGCGGACGATCTCGGCGTCGCTGTCGGCCAGGAAATCGACGCCGTCCTCCGTGCCCGGCTTTCTGCGGGCGAAGAGGTGAACGGTGCTCATGCACCCACGGACGCGGTTGGCGTCGGTCTTCAACTCCGGCGGCATGAACGGGAGCTTCTCGCCCAGCGAGATGATGTATTGGTACCGATCGGTCCAGTCTTCCAGGGCGTCGAAGAGGTCGGCCAGCTCTTCTGCCGCGGCCCGGGGCGAAGCGGCCGCGGGCTCGGGGAAAGCCAGCGCCGAACGAGACGGCGCGACGGCAAGTTGTTTTGGCTTTTTCGCCCGCTCGTCCTCGACGATTTTCCGCACGGCGCCGGCGAAGAACTCGACCTCGTTGATCGTGTTGTAGAGGGCGACGGACGCGCGGATGGTCGCCGGCACGCCCATTCGCTCCATGACCGGCTGGCAGCAGTGATGGCCGGTGCGGACGGCGATGCCCTGGTGATCCAACTTCGTGCCGACGTCCAGGGAGGCGATGAACGGGTCCTCGATGACGAAGGAAACGACGCCGCCCCGTTTGCGGGCGGTGCCGATCAGCCTCACACCGGGGATTTCCTTGAGCAACTTCGTCGCGTGATCCAGCAGCGCCGCTTCGTGGGACTCGAAGGATTCAAAACCGATGGATTGGAGGTAATCGATCGCCGCCCCCAGGCCGATCGCCCCGGCGATGTCAGGGGTGCCCGCCTCGAATTTGTTGGGCAGGGCGGCGTAGGTGGTTTTCTCGAAGGTGACGGACTCGATCATGTCTCCGCCGCCGTGGTACGGCGGCATCTGCTCGAGCAGTTCCGAGCGGCCCCACAGCGCGCCGATACCGGTAGGGCCGAAAAGCTTGTGGCCGGAGAAGACGTAGAAATCGCAGCCGAATTTCTGCACGTCGGTGGGATGGTGCGCCGCCCATTGGGCCCCATCGACCAGGACCTTTGCGCCGACGCGATGGGCGAGTTCGGAAATCCGCTTGACGTCGTTCACGCTCCCAAGCGAATTGGAAACGTGAACGACAGAGACGATTTTCGTCCGGGGATTGAGCAGCCGCTCGAACTCATCGAGCGACAGCTCGCCGGCGTCGTTCATGGGAATGACGCGGATCTTCGCGCCCGACTGCTCGGCGGCGAGCTGCCAGGGCACGATATTGGAGTGATGCTCCATCGCCGAGAGGATGATCTCGTCACCGGCTTTGAGAAACGCCCGGCCGAAGCTGGAGGCGACGAGGTTGATCCCCTCGGTTGAGCCGCGAGTGAAGATGACCTCGGGCGACTGCGGGGCGTTGAGAAACCGGGCGACTTTCTCGCGGGCCAATTCGTAGGCGGCGGTCGCCCGCTGGCTCAGCTCATAGACGCCGCGATGAATGTTGGCGTTTTCAGTTTCGTAGTAGCGGACAAGGCGATCGATGACCGCGCGAGGCTTTTGGGTCGTGGCGGCGTTATCGAGATAGACCAGCGGCTTGCCGTGCGCCGTCTGACGCAGGATGGGAAAATCATCGCGAATCTTCGCTACATCGAACATTGCTCTCGAGAGAATTCACCGCAGAGACGCCGAGGACGCAGAGGAAAAACCGAAAGAACGGATTTACTTTATTCCGGTTTCATTCGTCTCTGTGTCCTCTGCGTCTCTGCGGTGAATCCGTTTCTACAAGTTCCTTGCCGCCTCGTCGTGGGCGCCGAGGTCGGTGATCCGCAGGTCTTGCGGTAATCCATGTTGCGCAGCCATCAGGTTTTCCAGGCGACGGCGCACGGGCTCGACCTTGATTCGTCGCGTAATGTCCGCGGCAAAAGCATACGTGAGCAGGTGCCGTGCGGCATCCATTCCGACGCCGCGGGAGCGAAGATAGAACACCTGCTCCTCATCGACCGGGCCGATCGTCGAGCCGTGCGTGCATTTCACGTCGTCGGCGTAAATTTCCAGGGCCGGCTGCGAGTTCATCGCCGCGTCGTCGCTGAGCAGGAGCGTCTTGCTGGTCTGCTTGGAATCGGTTTTCTGGGCGCCGGGGCGGACGAGGATTTTGCCTTTGAAGACGCCGGTGGCTTTGCCATCGAGAACGTGCTTATAAAGCTCGTGGCTTGGGCAATTGGCCGAGGCGTGGTCGAGCATGGTGTGGTTGTCCACATGCTGTTCGCCGCCGATCAGCACCAGGCCATTGACGGTCGCCTGGGCGTGCTCGTCTGCCATGATCACGTTCAGGTCGTTGCGCGTGATGCGGCTGCCGACGGATGCCGAATGGGAAACGAAGTCGGCGCTGCGGTTCAACTCGACCTGCATCGTCGCCACGTGAAATGCCGAGAGGCTTTCCTGCTGCAGCTTGCAGTGATCGATCCGGGCGCCGGGGCCGGCGACGATTTCGGTGACGGCGTTGGTGAAATAGACGCCCTCGCCGGCGCCGCAGTAGCTTTCGACGACGGACGCCTGCGCCGCCGGCTCGAGAACGATCAGCACGCGCGGGTGGGAGATGGTCGGTTGTTCGCCGGCCGTTGAGACGAACAGCAGGTGGATCGGGTGCTCGATGGCCATGCCCCGGGCGACGTGGACCAGTGCGCCGTCGCGGAACGAGCCGGTATTCAGCGCGACAAAAGGATTCGCATCGATCGTCGCGTACTTCGCAAGGTGTTGCCGGGCCGGGCTGGAGTCGGACGCGAACGCCTCGGCCAGGTTCATCACGCGAACGCCCAGCGACAGCTTCCCGAGCCGGGAAAGTTGCGGCTCAAAGAACCCGTTGACGAAGACCAGCTCCGCGGCGGCTTCTTTTCCGAAGCTGAACTGCGCGACCGTTTCCGCGATCAGCTTGCCGTGCGATTCGCGACCGGCGGGCCGGAACCGCGTCCGAGTGATCGGGGCGAGCTGTGTGAACCGCCATTCCTCCGACTTCGTCGAAGGATAACCGACGGATTCAAACTGCGCGGCGCCGCGGCGGCGCAGCTCGTCAATCCACGAGCTGTCCGCAATCGACTCTGCCATTTGATCGTCTGCCACTTGCGTCATATCGGCGTTCACTTCTGTCTTTGCCTTACGCGAGCTGCCGTACTTCCTTTTCGACCCAGTCGTAACCCTTCTCTTCCAGCTCCAGAGCCAAGCCCTTGTCGCCGGATTTCACGATCCGCCCGTCCATCATCACGTGGACAGAGTCAGGTTGGATGTAGTTGAGGAGCCGCTGGTAGTGCGTGACCAGCAGGATTGCCCGGTCGGGCCCGCGAAGGGAGTTAGCGCCATTGGCGACGACCTTGAGGGCGTCGATGTCGAGGCCGGAATCGGTCTCGTCCATCAGCGCCAGGCGCGGGTTCATGACGGCCATCTGGAAAATCTCGTTGCGCTTTTTCTCGCCGCCGGAGAAGCCTTCGTTGACGGCCCGGCTGCGGAAGGTTGGGTCCATCTTCAGGAGTTCCATCTTGCTGCGAAGCAGCTCGATGAAGGATTTGGGATCGATCTCCGGCTGGCCGCGGTGCTTGCGGACGGCGTTGACCGCCGCCTTGAGGAAGTAATCGGTGCTGACGCCGGGAATCTCGACCGGATATTGGAATGCCAGGAAGATCCCCTCGCGCGCCCGCTCTTCGGCGGAGCGCTCCAGCAGGTCTTTGCCGTCGTAAATCACCTCGCCCTGTGTGACCTCATACGTCTCCCGCCCGGCGAGCACCTGGGCCAGCGTGCTTTTACCCGACCCGTTCTTGCCCATGATCGCATGGACTTCGCCGGCGTTGATGGTGAGGTCGACGCCCTTGAGGATGTCTCGTCCGCCGGGGGCGGCGACGCGGGCGTGGAGGTTCTTGATTTCGAGCAATGACATCGGTCTAACCGGCTCGCTTGTTTAATGCCTTGGTTTGGTTCGGCAAATCCACCACGTCAGCCCCGGGATAATGGAACAGCTTAGGTTCCGGCAGCGGGCCTTGAGCTTGCTGGTCACGGGTATCCGTCAGCATCTCAAGCACCTCGCGGGCATTCTTTGCGGCCTCTTCGTACGTCGCTCCATGCGTCTTGCAACCGCGTCCCCATTCCGGCAGCGATACCACATAGGCCTGGTCCTCGTCGGACCATTGGATAATGACGGTGTAACGCGGAGACGTCATTTCAACCTCCGGCTTCTTCAACCGCATTTCGGACGTCCTTCTCCTGGTACTCGCGGGCATCATTGCCGTCATTTCCGGACAGTGTCACGACTCGGCCGACCTTGCGGTGGCGCCACTTCGTGTGGCTGCCCTTACCGCCGCCCGATATCTGTTCCCAGCCAGCTCTGCGAAGCATCGCTTTCAACTCACGAATCTTCTTCGGCATCGGTGGCTACCCCACCGACCCTTCCAAACTCACTCCCAGCAGCTTGCGCGCCTCGACGGCGAATTCCATGGGCAGCTCGCGGAATACTTCCTTGCAGAAGCCGTTGACGATCATGCTCACGGCGTCCTCGAGGGCGATGCCGCGGGTCTTGCAGTAGAAGAGCTGGTCTTCGCCGATCTTGCTGGTCGAAGCTTCGTGTTCGACGCGGCTGGTGGTGTTCCTGACGTCGATGTACGGCGAGGTGTGCGCGCCGCACTTGTCGCCCAGCAGCAGCGAATCGCATTGTGTGTAGTTTCGCGAATTCGCGGCGCCTTTGAGGATTTTCACGAGGCCGCGGTAGGTGTTGTCGCCGTGGCCGGCGCTGATGCCTTTGGAGACGATGGTGCTCTTGGTATTCCGGCCGATGTGGATCATCTTGGTGCCGGTGTCGGCCTGCTGGTAGTTGTTGGTCAGCGCGACGGAGTAGAACTCGCCGACTGAGTTGTCGCCCTGAAGGATGCAGCTGGGGTATTTCCAGGTGATGGCGGAGCCGGTCTCGACCTGCGTCCAGGATATCTTGGAATTGGCGCCGCGGCAGGCGCCGCGCTTGGTGACGAAGTTGTAGATGCCGCCTTTGCCTTCCTTGTCGCCGGGATACCAGTTCTGGACGGTTGAATACTTGATCTTCGCATCATCCAGTGCGACCAGCTCGACAACCGCGGCGTGAAGCTGGTTCTCATCCCGCATCGGGGCGGTACAGCCTTCGAGATAGCTGACCGAAGCGCCTTCTTCGGCGATGATGAGCGTTCGCTCGAACTGCCCGGTCGACTTGGCGTTGATGCGGAAGTAGGTGCTCAGCTCCATCGGGCATTTCACGCCCTTGGGCACAAAGACGAACGAACCGTCGGTGAAGACCGCCGAGTTCAGCGTCGCGTAGTAATTGTCGGAATAGGGGACCACCGACCCCATGTATTCACGAACAAGATCCGGGTGCTCGCGAACCGCTTCGCCGAACGAGCAGAAGATGATGCCCACCGAGGCGAGCTTTTCCTTGAAGGTCGTGGCGACCGAGACGCTGTCGAAAACCGCGTCCACCGCAACCCCGGCCAGGACCTCGCGCTCGAGAAGCGGGATACCGAGCTTTTCGTAAGTCTTGAGAAGCTCCGGATCGACCTCGTCCAGGCTCTTCTTTTTGGGCTTGGGCGCCGAGTAATAGATTGTGCTCTGGTAATCGATCGGCGGATGATGAACTTTGGCCCAGTGCGGCTCTTCCATCGTGAGCCAGTACCGATAGGCCTTCAGCCGCCACTGGAGCATCCAGTCGGGCTCGCCCTTTTTCTGCGAAATGAACCGAACAATCTCTTCGCTCAGGCCCGGCGGCGCGGAATCAGCCTCGACATCCGAGACAAACCCCCATTTGTATTCCTGGTTGGCGAGGGTCTCGATCTCTCGAGTTTCGGTGGGCATGACAATCTCTTACACATCGCGCGCAAATTTCGTTCCCGAGCGAGACGCGTCGCGGGAGAGCGAGGCTCCTGCCGAGCCGGCATCGACCTGGCGGGTTCGAGGCCGTTAGGCCTGGAAGCTGCTACCGCACCCGCAGGTGCTGGTCGCGTTGGGATTCTTGAAAACGAATCCGCTCTGAATCACGTCCTGCTTGAAGTCAATTTCGGTGCCTTCGAGGTAGAGCAGGCTCTTGGAATCGATGAGAATCTGCACCCCGTTGCTTTCCATCTGCTCGTCGGTCTCACCGGCGGCTTCCTCAGTGAGGTCCAGCAGGTAGCTGAACCCTGAGCAGCCGCCGCCTTTGACTCCGACGCGGAGCTTGGTCTGCTCGGCGGGGAGCTTCTGGTCGACGATGATGTCCTTGATCTGCTTTGCCGCGAGTTCCGTCAACGTGATGGCCATGGAAACGTCTCCTAGCTGCGTCTCAGTCTCAACTACGCTCAAGCGAATATAGGGACAAGTGAAGCGGATATCAAGAAAACCCCGCAATTTGCCGCCGGTATAGGCGGGGGCTTGCGATTGACGCAATTGCCTATAGGATCATGGATTATGCGGAGTCGGTCATGGATGGCGACTTTAGCCACGATCATTATCGCCTTTGCCGGGGGATTTCTGGCGGCCATCCGGGAACTGCCAAACCGGGCGATCGCTCAAACCCAGGCGGCGGTCCAGGCTAAGTGCTATTTTTCCCCCCAGGGCGGCTGCACCGACGCGCTTATCGACCAACTAGCCGCCGCCCGGCATTCCATCGAGCTTGAGGGATATGCTTTGACATCGCAACCCATTGCCGATGCCCTGACGGCGGCGCACCGCCGCGGCGTCGATGTGACCCTGGTCCTCGACGCCGCCCAGACCAGCGAGCACCGCGAGCAGGCCCGCAAACTGGTTCGCGCCGGCCTTCCCGTGTACCTCGACGCCCGCCATGCGATTGCGGACAATCGCGTGATCCTGATTGACGAGCAGGTCATCATCACCGGCACGTTCAATTTCACCCCCGCCGCCGAGTCGGAAAACGCGGAGAACCTGTTGATTCTCCGCGACCAGCCGCAACTTCAAGCCGCCTACGAAAGAGATTTCCGAACCCACCTGAGCCATTCGCAGCGGTACGACGGCAACTAGGCGTTTTGCAGGTCGATGGCCACGACCTCGTGATCGAGGATGGTAGGAACCTCGACGTTGAGCGAGCCGTTCGATTCGCGAATTGGCAACGTTTGCTTCGCCATGAGCAGTTGCACGCATCGTGCTCTTGTTCCCTCCGGAAGGCGCACCGTCAGCTTTTGCGGCGGGGAGGGAATGAGCTGACGGTAAGGCGCTTTCATCATCATCGGATTGGTCAGGTTGACCAAATGAACCGTCATCGAATCCTTCTGCCGCCAAATTGATACATCGAGCAATCCCAGCCCGACAACCGTGACCGGCTGCTCCTCGTTGGCCGCCCAGAGGATCGCGTTCCGCAACAGTGTGCCGTGATCGGTCGCCAGCACCTCCCAGAAGGTGCGATCGATGTCGCCGGGGAAGTAGACGACGCGGCCTTTGCCGAATTCGCGCACGTAAACCTCGGGAATGTCCGTTTTGGGAACTCGCGGGTAAACCTCCTCCATCGGCAGATCGGGATACGACGGGATCCGCGTGAGCGGGCAGTTCGTGACCGGCTCAGCCGGCTTCACCTGGGCGCGCTGCACGGTATTGATGATTCGTCCCGCGTCTTCCAGCCCGCGGAGAATTGGATGGTGTGTCTGGGCGTCGACGCGCATGTACGAGTTTTTGATATCGCGTTCCACTCGACCGTCGAAATGAACGCCGAATAAATCCGAAAGCCCGAAATCCTGGCGGCGTTTCCCCCACTGGTCGTAAAGCGAAGTCTCGAACGTCGCCAGCAAACTGCCGCCGAGTTTGACGTAGCTTCGGAACTGCTCGCACTGCGCATCCGACAGCGCCGCGACGTTGGGAAGGATCAGCAGCTTGAAGCGGTCGATCTGGCCAGCGTGGAGCATCCGGTCATGCACCATCTCGAACGGAATTCGCCCCTCGACCAGCGCCTCGTACATGCCGAGCTCATGTTCCTCGACCCGGCGGCGTTTCTGTTCGCCGCCGTAGTACGTCCCGGTTTGCTGCGAGTAGACCATCGCAACCCGCGCCAGATTGGATTCATTGCGAAGATATCGCTCGTTGCGCCAATGCCAGTCGTACACGTGCTCGACGACCGGCAGCCATCGTCGATCATAGAGCGTTCCAGAGAATTTGCAGACCCACGGCCGCAGCCCGTTGGCGATACCATCCGCCAGCCAGATGCGCAGCTCGGCTTCGCTGGCCACGGAATCTTTCCAGCGGTGCTCGTCGTCGAAGCCGATGCTGGCGATGCCGACGATGGGCTTGCGGCCGAAGGTGGCGCGGAATTCCTTGCCGTTCTTTCCGTTGGCCCAGGGGGCAGTGAGGCCGTGCCGCGACTGGCGGTCGGCAAAAAGCGTGGGGGCCAATTCGCTGATCGTTTTCATGTCGAGGGTGGTCATCGAGCCGCCGCCCGAGTTGGCGATGAAGCGGGCGTTGGGATTGATCTTGCGGATTTCCCCGTCCCAAAGCCGCCACAGCTCAAACAGCCGGCCATTGCTCCACTCGAGCCAGTTGCGGTACGCGGCGTCCTGCGGATTGGCCGTCCGCGGAATATCCATCCTGCAGAATTCGCCAAACAGCTTCCGGCACGAATCACAATAACAGACGCCCGACCCCTGCCAGCGATTGGAGAAGATGCCGTCGACCTTGTATTCGCGAACGATCTCCCGCGTCACTTCGGTCATGAACTCGAAGTTGTAAGGCCCAAGCGCGCAGGTGACCCACCGCCCCGGCGTCGCCCAGTGCCGCCGTTTGTTTCCCTGGGCGTCGACCGCGATCCATTCCGGATGCGCCGCCGCCGCGTCGTCGCGGATCGAATGCGGGTCGGTACGCGCCACCACGACCATTCCCATCTTGCGGCAACCTGCGACTAGCTCGCCAAACGGATCGTCCCCATCCTTCATCCACGCGCTGCGATGGTGGTATTGAATCTTCGTTGGGTAGTAGGCGACGCACCCGCCCGCGCTCAGGCACGCCGCGTCGGCGTGAACCCGCTTGAAGTAATCGAGCCAGAAGGCGGCGTCGTATTGCCCCGGATCGTTCTCCACCAGCACCAGCTGCATCCACCGCATGGGGCGGTCGAACCATTCGGCCGGTGCGGGTTGAGTCTCGGTCGATGCCCGCAGCGAAGAGGCAAGCCCCGCCCCCGTGGCGAGCGCGCCAGCGGCACTGATAAACTCTCGGCGGTTGATGATCATGAGGGTCTCCAGAAGGTTCACGCCATGTTACCGCTGTATGATCGGCTGTCGCGAACATTGTTGTGGTGAGCCAGCACTTCAGTCGCTCGGTTAGCATGGCTTCGCGGTGCTAACTATCCCTGAACTGACTTCGCTTGCCCGCGCCCGTCTGAAGGACGCCGATGCGCTGTTTTCCAAGGGCCGCCATGACGGCGCGAGTTACATCTGTGGGTACGCGGTCGAGATCGCCCTGAAAGCGCGCATCGCGAAGACGCTGAAGTGGGCTGGATTTCCCAGCGACGGAGGCGAATTCAAGGGGCTCGAGAATCTGAAGACTCATAATTTGCGCCTGCTGCTACGCCTCAGCGGTTGGGATGCTAAGATTAAGGCGAAGTATTCACCGGAGTGGTTGGCCGTGAGTCAATGGAACCCGGAGTCGCGATATCAGCCAGCCGGCAACGTGACCCAAGGGGATGCCAACCTCATGATTGAGAGCGCCAGAAGAATCGTTGGAGCGTTGTTATGAGTCCCATGTCTGAAGCGCTGATCAAGAAATTGAAGAAGGTCGCGAAGCTCATTGACGCCGACAAGGGGCTCCACTTTTTTGCCCTGGTTCACGATGAGGCGGAGCCGCCGGATCGGTGGGACGTCATTGTATCGGCGGAGAAGCTGGTGCCTTGGAGCACCGAAGCGATCCAATACATCGCTCGACTTCTAAGGAAGGAATTGACCGACCGGGAAATAGTTCAAATCGAGCAGGTGGTTCCCCTACCTCGCGATAACGAATTGATCAAGTCCCTCAGCGAGGACCAGCACACGCCGCCTGGACGAATACGTGGACTGCATCCGATGGATCATTTTGACGAAGCGGTCGTCATCTGGTCGGCGAAGAATGCGTCGGGGCAGCCCGCGAAGGTCTAATCACCCACGAATCCCGCTAGTGAGCGTTCTCCGTCGTCAATTCTATGACGGTCTATTTCTGGTTCGGGCACCGAAGAACGCGCGAGCGTTGCTCTTCACAAACGCGAAGACCTGATCGGTCAAGCCGTTGATAATGGGATATACGCCTTCGTCTACCGACTGGAGAGTCGGAAATGCCGGGTTCGGAGCGAACTGGTCGAACCAGGATTTATCTTTCAGCGTGTTGAACTCAGCGCCACGTGCTCGGCGGGCATGAGGAACGGCGGCCTCCAATCGACGAACAAGTTCGGTGGCACCAACAATCTCAAGCGATGCATGGATTTGTGGCAGGTAGATCCCTTCTGACTGCAAGGTCAACACTTCGAATCCATTCAGACTGGCCTCACAACAAAACCTCCAGAGCCAATATACCACCTGAAACTCCATCGGAATCCTTTCCAGACGTGATTGAACGGGTTCGCTGCGACGGTTCTCAACTTGCTCGCCAACATGTGTTGCAACGAGTTCAAAGATGCGGTGCGGGCGCTTGTTTTCGAGGACCGAGTAGGGGAGTTTTCGAAACTTCATAACTATCCCTCCGGCCTCTGCTCCCGCTCGGCCTTTTCGAGCACGCGGACGATCTTCGACACCGTCGCGGTGTCCGCCGTCACTTTCGCCCTCTCGATACGATTGAGCGTTTCGGGGCGGATGCCGGCCCGGCGGGCGAGTTCGGCCTGCGACAGGCCCACGGCCCATCTCCGCTTGATGAGCTTGCGGGCCAGGCCGACGCGCAGCACATCCGCGGGGACCGGAAAAAAATCATGGACTCGCCTGCCAATCCTCGACCTGGAGCCCGGGCACCCGTCGAAATTCGGCGACGTTGTGGGTGACGAGCGTGAGGGACTTCGACAACGCGATCGCAGCAATCACAAGATCGTTTGGGCCGATTGGAGTTCCGGCCTTCGTTAGCGTGGCCCGGATTGACCCGTAATCTTCAGCGGCAGCGTCGTCGAAAGGCAGCGATGCGAAGCCGGAGAAAAACACATCGAGCGTCTGGAGGTTCTCCGCCGGGCGGCTGCTGCGCAGAGCGCCAAAGATCAGTTCTGCTTTCACCATCGAGCAGAGCACCACGCTGCCGGGCGGCTCGGCGGCAATTCTCGCCTTGGTCGCCGGATGGGTGCCGCGCAGGTAAACGACGCAGGTGTTCGTATCGAGCAGGTATTTCACGGCAGATCTTCGCGCGATTCAAAGTCGCCCTGCTCGTGCCGGAAAAACGTTGGATCAGTGATGCTGCCCGCGGTTGATCGAACGAACTCCGCCCAGTCTGTGGGATTTGCCGCAGTCCCGGCCGTCATATTGCCCCGGTCCACCACAACGATCACGTCCACGTCAGTGTCGCGTATGCCCGTCGGAACCCGCAGGCTCAAAACGCCATCGGCGCCGACGTGGGACTGGAGTTGAATCGCTTTCATAGAACCCTTTCTCAGCAGAACCTGATAATAGCCTCTGATTCGATCTGACGGCAATGCCGACGCTTCCATGCGTCGAGTCCCACGTCTGATCAGAAATGGTCGTTCACGAACTGCACATCATTTGTGCTGATGCGAAAAGGAAAAATGACTGAGGCGCTCACTGCCGATCATCATTTTGAGCAAGCGGGATTCGTCGTTCTCCTGAAGTGAAGGCCGACAACACCCTGTCGGCGTCGCAGGTACTGGCTTTGACAGATTCCTCGATGCAACCATGGAACCCCTCATGAAATGGCTCATTTTGCTTGCGCTCGTTCTGATGTTCCCCGCCGCGGTCCTCTCCGCCGCGGCGATCGACAACGTCTACACGCTCGGCCCCGACTCGCTCGAGCAGCCCGGCGTGCCGCATGGGAAAGTCGTCGGGCCGACGACGTTGCCGAGCAACGTCTATCCCAACACCACCCGCAACTATTGGGTTTACGTTCCCGCGCAGTACGAACCCTCCAAGCCGGCGTGCCTCATGATCTTTCAGGACGGGCACGCCTTCGTGAACGTCAGGGGCGAGTACCGCATTCCCAACGTCTTTGACAATCTCATCTATCGCAGGGAAATGCCGGTGACGATCGCCGTGTTCATCAATCCCGGGCACACGCCGACGCAGAAGGAAGCCACCGATTCGGAATGGGGCGACCGCAGCAACAACCGGGGGATGGAATACAACCCGATCGACGATCGTTATTCGAAGCTGATCGTGGAGGAGCTGCTGCCGGCGCTGAAAAAGCAGTACAACTTTTCCGACAATCCCGACGACCGTGCGATCGCCGGGGCCAGCTCGGGCGCGATCTGCGCGTTCAATGTCGCCTGGCACCGGCCCGACCAGTTTCACAAGGTCATCAGCACGATCGGCAGCTTCACCAACATCCGCGGCGGGCACGTCTACCCGGACCTGATCCTCAAGTCCAACCCCAAGCCGATCCGCGTCTTCCTCCAGGACGGCGTCAACGACAACCGCGGACTCCGCGGCCGAGGCGGCAACCAGCATTACGACCCCAACTGGGATTGGCACGCCCAGAACCTCAAGATGGCCGCAGCCCTCACGCAAAAACATTACGACGTGAACTACGCCTGGGGCATCGGCACCCACTCCGGCAAACAGGGCGGCGCCATCATGCCCGAAATGCTCCGCTGGCTCTGGCGCGACTACCCGCGCCCGGACGATCCGAAGGACAACAGCAATCGAACGCTCTTTCTCCCCGCGACCGTTTCAGATTCGACTAAGTAACTCAAAAAGAGCGGTTTTGAGTTGACGCGATCCGCCCTTCTGGTGGCACGCGTGTCACAGGGCTGCACGTGACACGGCTTTTCAAGCCGTGCCGTCACCGTTTCGACCGAAGGGGATTTCGACCACTTCAAATCCACCTTCCTTCGCCAGCGCTCAGCACGGGTTAAAAACCCGTGTCACAGGGCTGCTCAGCGCAGATCCACCTTCTTCGCTCACGTGACACGGCTTTTCAATTCTCAAGCCGTGTCACGAAAAGGCCTATCAGGAACCCGGCTCAACACCCCGGCGGGCGAGCGGGTAGAATCAAGTTGTCTGAACGAGCATCGACGTAATTGGCTGCGCCGTCGCAGAATGGCGCTAAGTCTGGAGTTGACCATATGAAGTGGTTTCTGGCGTTTTTGACGCTCGTGCTCATCGTGCTGCACCAGGATTGGTGGAACTGGAGCAAGGTCGATCCGCTGCTGTTCAACTTTGTGCCGGTCGGGATCTGGTATCACGCCCTGTTCTGCGTGGCCGCGGCGATTCTGTTGTGGCTCTTCGACCTCCTCGCCTGGCCGCGGCATTTAGAGAACGTCGAACCGGAACCGGGCGTGGCGGGGGATGAAAAATCGACCGGCCACTAACTGCCCACTGCATACCGCCTTCTGCCTACTGGACTCATCATGCAAGACTGGCTTCCCGCGATCGTTATTTTCATCTACCTCGCGGTGGTGTTGTACATCGGCGTTTTCGCGTTCCGACGGGGCAAGGGAACGGGGGAGGACTTCTTCCTGGCCAGCCGGTCGATCGGGTCGATCTTCTTTTTCCTGGCCCTGTTCGCCACCAACATGACGGCGTTCGCCATCCTGGGCAGCTCCGGCATGTCTTACAAAGTCGGCCTCGGCGTCTTCGGCATGATGGCCACGTCCTCCGCCCTGGTGATCCCGCTGACGCTGTTCTTCATCGGCACGCGGCTCTGGGCCGTCGGCAAGCGCTTCGGGCACATGACCCAGGTCGCCTACTTCCGTGACCGCTACGAGTGTTCGCACATCGGCACGCTGATTTTCCTGCTCACAGCCGCGATGCTGATTCCGTATCTGATCATCAGTATCGATGGCGGCGGAACCATCCTCTCCTCGCTCACCAACGGCAAAATCTCTTATCCGATCGGCGGCCTCATTGTCGCTCTGATCGTCATGGCCACCGTTTTCTTCGGCGGGCTGCGCGGGGCGGTGTGGGTCAACGTGCTTCAAACCCTTCTGTTCGTCGCCTTCGGCATCGTCGCGTTCCTCGCCATCGGCAGCCACATCCAGGGTGGATTCCCCGGCGTCGTCAACCGGATGCTCACCGACCCATCCAACAAACTCGCGCCAACCGACATGGGAAAAATGGGCACCCTTCTGACTCGACAGCGCATCCCCTGGCAGGTTTTCCTCAGCTTCATGCTCATCCCGCTTTCGTCGATCATGTTCCCGCACATGTCGATCATGTGCTTCACCGCCAAGCGCGTGACCGCGTTCCGTAAAACCGTCGTCTGGTATCCGCTGTGCATCATGGCGATCTGGCTGCCGTGCTGTTTCCTGGGGGCACTGGCGCCGGGACAGGAGCAGGTGCGGGCGCGGGTGGCGGCGCAGTCGGAATCATTCAAACAGTGGCTGGAAGAGCACGGAGACGTCAAGGCCGGACCGGCGGCGGGGCTGACGCCGGCGCTCCAAAAGGTTGTGGCGGCGGGCGCCAAGGCCAAGCCCAAGACCCCGCCCGCCCTCTTCGCGGCGACGGCTTCCAAAATCCTGGCCGAAGTTCGTGGAGGAGTGGAGATCAAACCCGTCGACGTCGCCGGCGAAATGTACGCCGTCAAGAACCCCGATTTCCAAAGCGTCTGGGGCAGGATCGCCACGCAGAACTCCGACAGCGTGTTGCTCGAAATGCTCAAGGTCTACGTTCCCGCCGGCTTGGCGGGAATCCTGGCGGCGGGAATCATCTCCGCCGTCATGGGCTCCGACTGCCACCAGATCCTCGGCCTCAGTACGATGTTTACCAAGGACGTCTTCACCTACTACGGCGGCTCGCGCACCAGCGAAAAGTCCACCGTCGTCATGGGCCGGGCGTTCATCCTGATCGCCAACGGAATCGCCTATCTGATCGCGCTGGGAAGGCCGCCCATTTTCGAGCTTGCGGTGACCTACGCTTTTTCAGGTTTTGCAGCGCTCTCGCCCATGATGATCGCGGCGCTGTTCTGGAAACGCAGCACGAAATGGGCGATCCTCGCCAATACGATGTGGGTGGCGGCATGGGTCGTGTTCCTCGTGTATGCCGGACAGCACTATCATCCGAACGACAAGGTTCTGGGGAACATCGTGACCATGAATGCGACGGGCGCGCTGAGTTTCCTGGGCTTCACCTCGGTCGTCCCGATGACGCTCGGAGCGGCGATCCTGGTGGTGGTGGTGTCGCTGATCACGCCGCCACCGAGCCGCAAGACCATCGACCGCTATTTCGGCTTTGTTGAGGAAGGCGCCGGACGAGGCGCCGCGGCGCCACTCGCCGCCGCATAGAGCTACACGCTTCCCTTGGGAAATGGCGCGCGGATTTCCTTGAGCACGTCTTCGACGACCTGTCGGCCGCCGAGTCCCATGCCGCTGTAGATGCCTTTGAGGAATTGGATGGTGCGGAGAGCGCTGTCCTCCCAAATCCACCGGCAGCGCTCGAGCCGGCACCCGGCGATGATCGGGATCTCCCCGCCCCGATAGACGATATTGCAGTCGGTAAACGTGCACTGCGTATAGGTGTTTCCGTCGAGCACTTCGGTGGCATTGACAAAATCGCGGCCCAGATAATCCGCCATGACCAGCTCCTTCTTTGTCGGCTCGCCCGCCAGGGCGCGGGGCCGATTATGGTCAGCGCCGCCGCGTGGGCAAGGGAGCGCCCGTCTCGGGAACTCCGGGCGTCGCAGGGAAATTTTTTTCTGGCAATTTCTCGACGAATCGACCATCATCGATGTGTCACGTCTGAACGTCGATGTCAAATCTGGCGGCGCACCAGAATCTCCAGGCCGGTCGCCTGAACGAGGGCGAGACGCTCCGCCCGCAGATACAGGCAGGCTCGCCCCCCGATGCCGAGGCGATGAAATTGCTATGCCTGTCGATGCTCCGTCGCGGCCGCGCCAAAGAAGCGGTGGACCTCATCCAAGGAGCAGTGACAGCCGGGCCGGACGTCGTCGAGTACCGCAACATCCTGGGCGGGATCCTTGCCAGTCAAGGCCGCCTTGACGAGGCGATCACGGTCCTGCAAGACGCGGTTTTCCTCGACCCGCATTACCCTCCGGCGCTCTACAACCTTGGAAATGCCCTGGCGGCCAAGGGCCTTTGGGACCAGGCGATTGACGCGTTCGAGCGTGCCACCGCCGTCGAGCCGCGCTATGCCGAAGCCCATCACAATCTTGCCGGCGCCTTGCGCGCCAGTGGGCGAATCGAGCTTGCCATTCTTGCCTACCGCCGGGCGGTCGAGGTTCGCCCGGATTTCTACCACGCGTGGAACAACCTGGGCATGGTGCTGCTTTCGCGGGAGCAATTTGCCGCGGCGGCCGAAGCGTTTGCCAAGGCACTCCCCTCGGGCCAGGCCGAGCCATTCAATAACCTCGGCAATGCGCTTCAAGGTCTGCGGCGTTTCAAGGAAGCAGTTGATGCCTACCAGCAGGCGCTTCAGTTAAAGCCCGGCTACGCCGAGGCATTGTGCAATCTCGCCAGCGCCCTGCGTGAGCTGGGCCGGCTGGACGAGGCCAGTGTTGCGGCCAAGCGCGCCGTTTTGTTGCGCCCGGACATGCTCGAGGCCCGTCTTGCCTTGGCACTGACATGTTTGAAGGGACGACAGTGGCAACAAGCGGTCGAGACGCTGCAAACGGTGCTGCGGATTGACCCCAATCATGCGGGGGCACACTGCTACCTTGGCAACGCGCTGGCGAAGCTTGACCAGCCCGACGAAGCGATCGCCGCCTACGAGCGGGCGGCGGCGCTGGATCCGAAATCCGCCGTCGCCCATGCCGAACTGGGCAACGCGCTTCGCGATCGCGGGCAGATCGACCAGGCGCTGACCTGCTATCGCAAGGCGGCGATGCTCAGCGACGAAAGCTGGATCGGCAGCGCCGCCGTCTATGCCCTCTATTTCCATCCGGACTACGATCCGGCGCGGATCCTTCAGGAGTCGCTGGCTTGGAATCACCGCTACGCCGCGCCTCTCACGCCCGCTTGTGCAACCTTCGGCAACACGCGGCAGGGAGATCGCCGCCTCAAGCTCGGCTACGTCTCCCCCGACTTCCGCGCCCACGCCATCGGCTTGTTTCTGCTCCGGCTGATGGAAAACCACGATCACGAATCCTTCGAGCTTTTTCTGTACAGCGGCGTGCGGAACCCGGATGAAATGACCGGCCGCTTTCGCCGATGCGCCGACGTCTGGCGGGAGACGGCCTCACTGGCCGACCAGCAGCTTGCCGAACGGATCCGATCCGATCAGATCGACGTGCTGGTGGATGTGACGATGCACCTGCACGATGGCCGCCTGCTCGCATTCGCCCGCAAACCGGCGCCGGTGCAGATCACCTATCTGGCCCATCCGGGAACGACCGGCCTTGCCGCGATGGATTACCGGCTCGGCGACCGCTACATGGACCCGCCGGATAATGACCGCTTTCATACTGAGAAAACCCTGCGGCTGTCCGGGAGCTACTTCTGTTACGACCCGATGGGAGCCGACCTGCCGGTGAACCCGCTTCCGGCGTTGAAGCGCAACGCCATCACGTTCGGAAGTATGAACAATTTCTCAAAGGTCAACGACCGCGTGTTGCAACTGTGGTCGCGCGTGCTCGGCGCAGTGCCGGATTCGCATCTCCTGGTGCTGGCGCCGCCCGGGATCGCCCGGCGGCGGCTCTCCGATCGCATGCAATCCCTTGGAATTAGCCTAAATCGCCTGGAGTTCGAGGGACATCGACCGCGGCTGCCGTACATGGAATTATTTCATCGCATCGACATCTGCCTCGACACGTTTCCCTACACCGGCCACACGACGACGCTCGACGCCTTGTGGATGGGCGTGCCGGTCGTCACATTGCCGGGCGCGACTTCGGTTTCCCGCGGCGCGATGAGCATCCTCTCCCATCTTCAAATGCCCTGGCTGGCGGCGCAATCGCCAGAAGAATACGTCACCACCGCGACGAATCTGGCCGGCGATCTGCCCCGGCTCCGTGAGCTGCGGGCAACGCTGCGGGATCGCCTTGCCGCGTCGCCGCTGATGGACGGCGCGAGTTTCGCCCGCAGTTTCGCAGACGCCTTCCGCACTGCCTGGCGGCGATGGTGCGATCCGGAAGATGCCATTACAGCTTTCATGTGACACGGGTTTTCAACCCGTGCGAGCGACGGCGATCGGAAAACCGCACTCTTGGGCGGTTCTTCTCTTACGACACCACCAGCACGGCTTGAAAAGCCGTGTCACAGGGAGGCGCTCGATATCCCACTTTAATTTAGAATGATCGCGTGGCAATTACGGCACTGGAATTTCTCGTTTTCTCGACGCTGCGGAAGCACCAGCAGTTGCCGGCCCGGCCGCGGGTTCTGGAACTGGGCGAGAGCAACTGGTACGGCGACGTATCGATCGAGCAGCTCGAGCAGGATCTCAACCAATGCGTCGACGAGACGGCGCGAGAGGCGACTCTCTCCCGCCTTCGCCAGGTCTGGGCGTCGGACGCCAAAAACCGCCTGTATGAAGTCGCGCGGATTTTCTACGACGTCTTTCTCCAACCCGCCAGCTACACGGCCATCGATCCCGGCACGCCGGGCAGCCAATATAGATTTGACCTGAACCAGCCCGTCCCGCTTAACGACAAGTTCGACGTCACGATCAACATCGGCACCGGCGAGCACGTCTTCAACGTCTATCAGTTCTACAAAACCGCGCACGATCTCACGGCTGAAGGCGGTCTGATGATCCACAGCGCCCCATTCACCGGCTGGATCGATCACGGGTTCTACGGCTTTCAGCCGACTTTCTTTTTCGATCTGGCCCGCGCCAACCGCTATCACGTTCTGACGTTCGTGATCGCGCAACTGAATCCGTTCCGCTATGCCCAGATCACCCGTCACGACGAGCTGCCGGCACTGATCCGATCCGAGGCGGTTCCGCCCAACACGCACATCAACGTGGTCTTCCGCAAATCCGACGAGCCGGTTGAATTTGCCGTGCCCACGCAGGGCTATTACGCCGGCACGCTTTCGCCCGAGGCCGTCCGGCTATGGCACGAGCACCGATGATTGTGGCGTTTTCGGGGGTGGCCGATCGGTTCAAGCCGGTTTATCATTCCATTGCCTCGAAAAAGCGAACACCAACCAAGGGAGAACCATGAAACGCGCATTGTTCTGTGGCGGGATGATCGTGGCGGCGATGACCCTGGGGTGCAGCAACGCCGGACAGCAGACCGCCGGGTCGGAGTCTCAGCTCCGTGCCGACCCCGCGCCGGCGCAGAACACCGCCGCGGTCGCCGCCGCCGAAGTCGGCAAGGAGGCCGTGGCTGACATTCACGGCGCCGGCGACACGCACGACAAGATCAACGGCAAGGCAACCTTCGTGCAGGAGTCCACCGGCGTGAAGATCGTCGTCGAAGTGGATGGCCTCACCCCCGGCAAGCACGGGATCCACATTCACGAAAAGCCCGACCTCAGCGACCCGAAGCTCATCAGCGCCGGCGGCCACTTCAATCCCGACGGTCCCTCACACAAGCACGCCGGTCCAACCGACTCGGAGCGACATGCCGGCGACCTCGGCAATATCGAAGTCGACGATAAAGGCCACGGCCATCTCGAAATTAGCGATGACGCGCTGACGATTGAAGGCCCGCGCGGGGTCGTCGGCCATTCGATCATCATTCACGAGAAGGTAGACGATTTGAAGACGCAGCAGCCCCCCGGCAATGCCGGCGGCCGCGTTGCGGGCGGCGTCATCGTTCTGGCCACCGACGGACAGAAGTAGAACCAGGTGCCATATCGTCGCGGCTACCCTGGCACTGCCCCGGTCGGATCTCTCGTAGTCCGGTCCCGCTCCGATTTCCGCCGGGGCAAACACAGTGGAGATTATTTCCGTCAGGCGCGGAGCGCCCTTTGCAAGCTCAACCTCGAAAAGCCCATGGTCAGCGTCTTCGGCCTTCGTCGTGTGGTACCCACTGTCGAACCGATGTCGCTGGCCGGGAAACAGTTCGGAAAACTTACCCCCGCTAGTGTGCGGGCAGCGAGAGTCGTTTAACCGACAGGAGATCCATTATGCGCTCGATCTTACTTCCACTATGTGCAGTCTCATTGGCGGCGCTGGTGGGCTGGAAACCAACTCGCCCAATTCCGCGGCCAGTGGCGTCGACCTCAACAACAAGTCGCAGACTGCCCTCCAGCAAATGACGGCACAAGACCCTCATTTGCAGGATATGCTGAATAACTCGATTGGCTATGCGATCTTCCCCGAAATCGGGCAGGGCGCAGTGGGCGTCGGCGGAGCGTCCGGCCAGGGCGTAGTCAACCGCAACGGCCAGCGCGTCGGGACCGTCAAGATGACTCAACTGTCGATCGGCCCCGACCTTGGCGGGCAGACCTATTCTGAGTTGATCATCTTCCAGAATGAAAAGGCCCTGAACCAGATCATGAACGACGCCCTCGAGTTTGGCGCCGAAGCGCACGCCACCGTGGTCAAGGCCGGTGCCGCCGCCGGCACGCAATTCAACAACGGTGTTGCCGTCTTCATCCTGCCCAAGGGTGGACTTGAGGTCGGCGCCAGCCTGACCGGCCAGAAGTTCCACTTCACCGCCAACAGCGGAATGTGATCCTTCCACCGGGTTGCCGAACAGGAAACCAACCGGGCCTGCCCCCAAGGGCAGGCCCGTTTTGTATAGCCACAGGTCCGGTCGTGAATCCGTTTCGGCGTGCGGCGGCGTGCGCCCATTTTTTCGGGAGCGCGCAAGTGGCCGAAGCAACTGCATTTGGTGGGGCGGACATTCTTGTCTGCCTCGAACAGCGAGTGCGGGCGGCGTGACTCGCCGTCCGCCGAGCTGATTCGAATCGCTTCGGGGGACAGGAATGCCCCCGCTCAGCAATTCGATGACAGGCAAAAATGCCTGTCCCACCTTGCATTGTTGACCCTCCCGAAATTTCCGGCGCACCCGTTATGCAGCCGCTTGCGATGGCATCGGCGCCGCCGGCGTTGTCATATTTATGTCCCAATGGAGCTGAAACTTTCCCGGCAGGTCCCAGCCCTGCATAGCCGTCGGGCCCGCCATTTTGTGCGCACGGCCAAAACGGGTAAGCTTCCCCATCAACACGTCGGAGGACCGCGCGATGGCTTTTTCTCTGATAGAAGCGCTGGAAGCCCGTGCGTTGTTGTCGGCATCGACGCTGGCCAAGCCGGTCGTGGCCCAGTTGCCCAACCTGCTCGGCGAGTTCGACGTGACAGGTTCACTGGCCGCCGGCGTCACCGGCCTTAGCCTAATCGTGAAGTCGCAGAAACGCAGCGGCGCCATCTCGGGCAGCCTGACGGCGGACGACGGTGTCACCGGGCAGTTCAGTGGCACCGTCAATAAGAAAGGCGCCGTCCATCTCGCCCTCAAGGGCTCGTCTCTCAAATTCAGCACCCAGGTGGTGGCGACGCTCTCCGGCGACGCCCTGGACGGGCGATACACCAGCGCAATCGGGCGGCATCACCAGGCCGGCACTTTCTCCGCCAGTCGGGTGGTGCCGGGCATCGCCGGCACGACCGGCGCCGTTACCGTCGTCACGCCGCCCATGGACATGTCGACCGGCGCCTGGGAAAGCAATACGCAGGTTCGCGCCTTTGTCGAACAGCAAGACCTCGTGCTTCCCCAGTCAGTCAACCTCGACATCTCGGTCCCTGGAACTTCCCCGAACACCCTCGACGCCAACTTGAGCCCCGGCACGGTCCGCGCCGGCACCGTGGTCAATTGCTACGCCCTGCACTTCGACGTGGTCGGATCGCCCTCGGTCGCCAATGCGATCGAGCTGACCGGCTCTATCACCATCCGCGAAAGGATCATTGGACTGATCGTGCTTTCCAACAGCCTGACCGCTACCAATGGGATCCTGGGCATCACGGGCGACATTTACCCCTACGGCTCGGAGTACGGTCTGGAACTGAACCCGGCGGGCGGCGGCACCAGCGACGTCGTCACCCTCAGCCCCGACCGCCACACCGTCACCATCGACTGGCGCACCGCCAACTCCGCCGACAACATCCGCATCGTCACCGCCGCACCGTAACCGCGAGCCGGGTGTAGCAGCGTTCGAGGTCCCCGGCGCGATAGTCCTCGACGCGATGCCGAAGTGTCAGATCCTGCGCGCGGGCCGGCGCGCGAATCGGATCCGCCTGCACGAACCCGAAACGCGCAAGCGCCCCATTGAGCGTGGTCGAGACTGCTTAAGGTGAGACTGCTTCTCGGAGGAAGGCGCACCCACCAGCTCTGGAGCTGGGACGGTCGGTAGCTTTATGTGTCGGTTGTGGCGCGCCGCCGGCCTCAGTGCCTCGGCGCGAGCTTCGCCTTGTACCGGTCGAGCGCGACTCGGAAATCGGGCCGGTCGGCGACCTGAACGGCTTGCCGTTCGAGTTCGACGGCGCGAGACACGTCCCCCTTTTCGTACATCACCAGCGCGTAGGTGTCGAGGGCGTTGGGGTACTTGCTTTCCGTCAGCGCGACCGCCCGCGCGGCCATCCGTTGTGCCAGATCGAGGTCGCGCGGCTCGATTTTTTCATCGCTGGCGATCGTCCAGGCCAGCTCGTTCAGGACCGAGGCGGACGCGTCGTCCGCGTCCGCGACCTGGCGGGCCACCGCATACGCGGCGGGGTAGTCCCGCTTGGCCAGCAGGGCCTTGAAACGCGGCTGCGCGACGTCGTCGCGGGCAGCCGCGTCCTGGGCCAGCGCCGCCGCCCGGTCGAGCAGCGCCAGGGCCGCGTCCAATGCCGGCAGCCCGCCCCCGTCCAGGCCAATGAGGTAATCCGAGACGTCCTTCAGGTCGTCGGGCGTGGCGTCCGGCGACCGCGTCAACTGCCGAATCGCCTCGGAGACGGCCGCCCGATCCGCGGCGCGCAGCGCCAGGCTGACCCGCACCCGTCCCAGGTATGTCGCGTCGTCCGGCGAGAGTTTCATCCCGCCGGCACGCGCCGCCAGTTCCCGCGCCGCCGCGAGGCAGCCGGCGTCGGCGTCCTCGCGCCGTGCGATGGCCCACGCGACGTCCAGCAGGCGGTGGGGGTTGTTACCGGGGGCGCGGGCGAGCTGTCCCGCGACCTTCACCGCCGCCGCGAAATCGCGCTTATGGGCGTACGCCTTGAACCGCGCGACCAGCAGGTTGGCCCGATCCGTATCGTCGCCGGGAAGGGTGGCTGCGCGATCGAGGACCGCAAGCACCCGGTCGGCGTCGGCGTCCCCGACCCACCCGTCGAGCACCATCTCGGCCGGCCAGAGCACGTCCGACATGCGCGCGCCCGGCGCCGCGACGGCCCGCTCGAGCACGCCGTAAGCCGCCCCGACGTCCTTCTTCTCGGCGTTGCCCAGTAACGCGATGCGGTCGGCGTTGATGCCTGGCGGAGGTTCGGGGAGGCGGGCGGCGTCGTCCAGGATACGGTTGGCCTCGGCCGGGTCACTCGTCTGGTTCGCGCGTGCCCTCAGCCGCTGCCCATCGCGGCCGCCGAATTCATTGACCGGGTCGAACGTGCCGGCCAGGATCTTCGCCAGCGGCTCGTCCAACTCCATCGGGTGGCCGGCCCACGCGATCCTGCCGTCGCGGCCGACGACGAACGCGCACGGAAGCCCGTCGTTCCCCGACGCCTTCACCCATGCAGTATACGTGCGGCCGCGTTCGGTGCCGGTGTAGTCATCGACGGCGATGCGATAGTCCATCCGCTTGCCAAAGCGGGCGACGAACGGCGGGACCTTCGCCGCCCCGTCCGGCTCCGCCGAGTCGACCCCGACGATCACGACCCGTTGGTCTTTGTAGCGTTCCTGGAGCCGCGAGATGTGCGCGATCGCACGGACACACGGGCCGCACCAGGTGGCCCAGAATTCGATGACGTAGATTGTCCCCTTGTCCAAATGCCCCACCGGCTCGCCCCGCACCCACTGGGGGATCGTCAGCGGAGGGGCGGCGTCGCCGATCAAGAGCGACGGGTCACCGGGTCTGCCGTCAGCGGGTTGACCTTGCGCGGCCGGGAACGTCGCCACCATGAACAAACCGAGAATCACGAGCGACGACAAGGCCGGCTTCATCAGGGGTCCTCTGGTGGCCTCTGACCAACACTCCCTCAAGGCACTACTACGGGTGACGAGGCCGAATCACAGGGCTTTCAAGAAAAACCCTCTTGCCGCTTCGCTGGTCACTTCTTACGCCGACCGGGCGGCCCGAGCATCGATCCTCTTACAATCCCGCCACGCGGTTGAGGAAGTCGTTGTCGGGAACGAGGCAACTGAGCGAACGGAGACGGTCCGGAACACTGTCCGCCGCACCGACATGGGCGTGAAGGCGTTGGACGTGCCGGGGTCAACGTGCCGGGGTCCAACGTGCCGGGGCCAACGTGCCGGGGCCAACGTGCCGGGGGCCAACGTGCCGGGGGCCAACGTGCCGGGGTCAACGCTTCACTTTTGATTCTGCTGAAAAACCCTTATTGGAGCCCATTTGATCCGCATTGGTGCTCCAAAAACCAGGGCGATTTGGGCCGATTCGGGGGTTTTTCAGCAGAATCCACTTTTGACAGATTGGTTTGATTGTCAAAAGTGGATTCTGCTGAAAAACCCCCGAATCGACCCGAATCACCTTCGTTTTTGGGGCACCAATGCGGATCAAATGGGCTCCGATAGGGGTTTTTCAGCGGAATCAAAAGTGAAGCGTTGACCCCATCTTGGCCCATTAATCGCCCTGCCGCAGCAACTTCTCCGCCGCAGCCACGGCCTTGTCACCGTCCTTCGGCCCAAACGCCCCAAACTCGCCAACGACTTTTCCTTGCCTGTCAATGATAACTGTCGTCGGAAATCCGAAAACGCCGAACTGACGCGCCGGTCCGTGATTCGTGCTGTTAAGCTTTCCCGACACCAAGGCAACCGGGAACGGCAGGTCCTTGCCTGCCCAGTACGCTTGGCGATCTTTGGCGATAGCCGTATCGAACTTCGACACGGTGTCGATTTCCCCACTCACATCGACGTGAACGCTCACGATGACCAATCCCTTATTTTTGGACCACTCGTTGAGTTCGATGAGCGCCGGCATCTCTGACACGCACGGCCCGCACCAGTATCCCCAGAAGTTGAGTAGAACTACTTTCCCCCGAAGCTCCGACAGCTTCACGGGTTTCCCTCTCCATGCCGTCACGCTCTCCAACTCCGGAGCCGCCACGCCCCGCTTCACCGCCTCGCGCCGCACACCCGCGGCGTCAAAAAACTCCACGGGTGAAAGCGCGATCGCTGGCATGCGAATTTCCCCCTCCCCCGGTGGCACCGTGAACGGCACCAGCTTGTGCGTCAGTTGTGTGCCATATGCATCGAGCGTGTAGTTCCCCGGAGGCAACGCAAACGAAAAACGTCCCGATGTAGACGCGAAATTTCCGATGCGACGACCGGACTGCATCACGAAAACGTTGCTCCAGGTCGGCACTTTATTGCCGCCATCCGTGACTCCACACGTTAGAGTGCCGAGAACCAACCGCTCCGATGCGAGGCGTATTGTGACCACTCCATCCCGCAGCAAAGTCGGTGATTCGGTAGCGATTGCCCACAGTTTCCTGTCGGCGTCATGGGCGACTATCTGGTTTTGAGCCAAGTCTCCGTATGGAACCTTCAATGAACCGTCAACCCCTGTTCGGCCCCACTTGTGGTCGTACCGCCAACCTTTCTCTCCGTCCCGCCTGTCGTAGTGGCTTACACTCCCGCATACCTCCACTCCCGCCACGACCTTCCCGCGCGGGTCCTGTATCTTGACCGTCACCTCGGTGGGGAAACCCTGAAATCCATCGGCACGGACCAGCTTCAGCACAATCTGTTTCCAGCCATTCGGATTGAGGTTCTCGGGTCGCCGCGGGTCTTGTCCGACCGAAAAGCAGACGCTCAGATGATCCCCGGCCAGTTGATACATCCCCGGCAATCCGCACGCCGGATACTTTAAGCTGCGCGTTTCCGAGAGCACGAATTCATTGACTTTCAAGTCAATAGTCCCATTGCCCGTGGCGTCCAGGGCGAATGAGCCCGTCAGGTCCTTTCCTAATCCCCGGAAATTGGAGATCGTGAAACGATCTCCCGCCAGCGTCACGCGCGAAGACCACACCGCCGAAAGCCAACTCACGCCGTCCCCTCGGTCTGCCGCGTCCGCAAGCCAGATACCGTCCAGCCGCGTGTCAGGCACGCTAGCCGCACAAGCATTCAGTACGAGTGAAACGAGGGCGACCGCAACAGTGGCGTTTGCAACACTTGGAACTTTCCCCATACCGACTCCTTTTTGGTCCTACTGTAACTTATCGAAAGTGAGCGGAATAGACAGGTGTGGCGTAATCCAGCGTGTGCCTGACCTGAATCACAATCCCTCAGTACCGCTTCTGCCAGATTTTCGTCCGCACGCTGCTCGACTATCGAGGTTTCCGGGTTTCCGTTCGCCGTTCTTGCAGAGACGAAACTTAGGTCACATCGCTCCCCGTCACGGTTCCAAAGCCATTTTGACACACTTACGGGCATTCTCTATCACCTCGGAAATCCAGACCTGAAGGAGGACCATGCGGGCCGCTGTTTTTTCGCGTACAAGTTGCTGAGCCCAGAGTCGAAAAAAGTGGAAGCGAACTTCTTGGAGTTCGCAGCCGAATACAAGCCGCATCTGGAAACATTCATCGGCAAGTTAATGAGCGATTCGCCGACGCATCAACTTGTCTTCACTTCGGATTGGCAATTCGGCCCCGAGTGGACGAAGTATGAGCATCAATTGACCTTCGGCGACTTCTGGCGTCTGCATGATTCGCGGCGAATTAATCTGAACGCGCTTTACCCCATCGTGGGAAGATAACCGAAGCCGGGCCGGAAACTCAGCATCGATGAGGCCCGTGAGTACGTTCAGCGGCAGTTCGGCGAGCCCTCCGTCTCCTCACGGCTGACGATTGAAACATAAAACCCCCGACCCTGATGAACTCAGGCCGGGGGTATTTTGGCTTGGGCACAGCCGGGCACAGCGGAAGGGAACTATTAGGGTTGTTGGGCACACCGGGCACAAGAAAATCCGGGCACACGAGGCTCCGTGGGCACAGGCCGTGGGCACAACTTCTCACGAGCGATACGAAACAACGAGAAAACCCCTTGTTTTGCAGTGTTCCGTCGCAGACTCGGATTCGCACCGTTCACATTTACAGTCTGACCCGTTTGTCCACTTCGGTACACGCCCTCTGTAAGAGGCGGCATTCTAAGAGGGTTACAAGCGGTGTTCAACTCGCTCGCGAATTGAAGTTGGTCACAAGGGACACTTTTGGTCACAAGTTGGACCCTCGCACCGATCAGATATCTGGTATTTCCGGTTCACGCTACACCGACCTTTCCTTGCATCCGACGAATCGCGTCCTCCTTCTGCTGCGGTATCAGATGCGAGTACCGCAACACCATTTCGAGAGTCTTCCACCCTCCGAGTTCACGAATCACCGTCAGCCCCACGCCCTGCTGAGCAAGCCGGGAGGCGAACGTGTGACGACAGGCGTGAATCGCGAAGTCCTTATCGTCCTCAAGCTTGAGGGCCTTCCGTGCCAACTGCCAGAAGTAATCAGCCCGGTCGGCGGTCACTTCCGGCCACACGAGCTTCTCGTCTGCCTGCCGGGCCTTCCGCCGCTCCTTGATGATCTCTGCGAGCCGGTCGGTCAAGGGCACCATCCGGGGCTGTTCCCCGACGACACAGCGGAAATAGTTCTAGCGGTATCGCGGGGGCAGTTGGGGGGGGCGGAAGGGCAAGCCGGTTCACGGCGGCCTTTTGCGGTCGGCTGCCGGGGCGTTCGCGGGCGATTCAACCAGCGCCATTCAGGACGTATGCCCCGAAGATAACTGGCGTCACAACCACGTCGGCTAACAACGTGAGAGGTGTGAGCCACGCCGCCCTTCGCTTGGCCGATTGAATGTCGGCTACCGGACGATCCATTTCCGACCGCATCACGACGACGAATGATCCCTCCGTCAGTGAATCGGTGGGAGATGTCCAGAGAACTGCGAGGGTGCCGTCCGGTCGGGGTCGCAGGTTCTGGGCGACGAATTCAGGCAGCTCGGAGGCAGAGCCGCCTTCCGGGCCTTCGGGGTGAAGTGGATCGGCTGGCACAAAGCCCTTTACATTCAGAGGAGATTTCCCGTGCGGAACAGCGTGATGGAGTTGTGCCCGACGCAAATTCTGCCGCTGGTGTTCGCCAAGGTCCAGCAGAATATCCTCTTCAGTTTTGCTCTTTCCATCGTAAGAAAACGGCCAACTCGGCCTCAACGCCCCATCGGTTGGAACCAGCAAGAACACGTACGGATGCAACTGCATCCGGCAATTGCTATCGAGTACATACCGAACGACAATGCCGTGATTGTTCGCCTCTCCCGCCCCTCGCTTGAGGACACCAACGACCAGAGGCGATCCGATTCGTGTGGCTTTGGCCTCCCTCCACATCGTCGTAGTGAGGACGCATCCGGTGACGAATGGCATCAACAGGACCGCAGCCGCCATCGTGATTGGTCGTTGGATCATGCGGTTGCCTCCGTCCGCGGGACCGGCGTGCCGCATTCGGGGCAGGTGCCGCTGGAGTTGCCGGTCAGGTTGTAGCCGCAACGGGGGCACAAGCCCAGTCGCGACTTTCTCCGAATCTGAAGAACGAACCATGTCATCGGGAAAAGAGAAAAGAGCCACGCCACGAACCACAGCGGAATCTCCGCGTCGATTACGGTCCATCGGTTCGGCTTGCCGCTCCCTGGACGAGGCGGAGGCGGATAGGAGTAAGCGTAATACTTGAAGCCAAGAAACCGAATATACCTAACGGTGTTCGGCCAGTTACTAGGGTCGGGGTATACAAAGGTAGTCGCTGGCGATGATTTGAAGTAGCCACCCAGTTCTTCCAGTCCCGCGGGGGTCCGTGAAAAAATGAGACGGAATGTTCCCGGTGTCGAGCAGGCTTCCAGGCTGTTGTTATTGGCGACATACCCGGTCTGGAACCATTTGAAAGAACCACACACCCACAACCCCACCGTCCCCACGCACAGCACCAGCGACACCGCCGCGGCGAAATTGAACAGCTTCCGTCTCACCACTTCACCCCGGTCACGGTGAACAATCGGCGGCGAATCACGCGATCATTCTACCCGACTCTCGGGGGAGGCGTAGGTTTGGGCA
>Ga0210396_10000778_pt1 | contig 37726 bp, 24 predicted proteins | sample IncBWH17OmetaG_FD_155466 | JGI IMG/M metagenome (GOLD analysis project Ga0210396, IMG submission 155466) | Forest soil microbial communities from Barre Woods Harvard Forest LTER site, Petersham, Massachusetts, United States - Inc-BW-H-17-O ...
CCCGCTCACAGCCCGAATCGCGCAACCGCCGCAGCAACGGCAGCAGCCGCTTGAAGTGCTTGAGCCCCTGGACGTCCTTGTCGTTCAACTCCTGCTGCACCACGTCGAGAAGCATCATGCCGCCAAGCCGACAGAAGCGCAATTCATATTCTTGCTATTTAACTGAAATGCATAGTATTGCTAATTGCGCTGAACCGTGTGCCGAACGGGATTAACATTCTGGGACATTTGGGACATTTGGGACATGGCCGGCGATCGAGCAGAGCAGCCGAAAAGCGACACCTCGAGACAAAAGAGACGGTTGTGACGATCGATCACCGCTGATGGTCAAGCGTGGTCGGGGGCGTTCCGCTTGCGAGCGCGCGGCTGATGTTGGCGATGACGTTCGTCCAGTGGCGGGGGACGGGTTGGCGGAACAGCCGCATCGTCGGATACCAGGGACTGTCGTCCCGGGAGAGCATCCAGCGCCAATCCGGGGCGAACGGGAGCATGAGCCAGACCGGTTTGGCCATCGCCCCGGCCAGATGGGCGACGGCGGTGTCCGCGGTGATGACCAGGTCGAGGTTGGCGATCAAGGCGGCGGTGTCGGCAAAATCCCTCAGGCGATCCGTGTGGTCGATGATGTCCAACTCCAAGCCCGACATTGAAGAGCCGGGCTGGAGGCTGTGAAAGCTGACATTGGGCACGGCGGCAAGCGGCGCCAGGGCGCTTGCTGGGATTGAGCGATTGCGATCGTCCGGATGAGTTGGTCGGCCGGTCCAGGCAAGGCCGATATTGAGTCTCGCCCCCGGGCTGACGCGCTTCGCCCATGTCGCAGCGGAGGCCAGATCGGCGGCGAGGTAGGGCACGTTTGCCGGGATCGACTCATGGCCGGTCCCGAAAACCAGCGGAAGGCTCATGAGCGGGCAATGGACGTGGAAACCGGGAAGCGGCTCGTCGATTGAAATGACCCGCTCGACACCGCTCAGGTGCCCAAGCAGACGAACCAACTCGCGCTGGCAAGCCACGATCACTTTGCCTCCCCGATGCATCACCAGCGGAACGTAACGGGCGAATTGGATCGTATCGCCAAAGCCCTGCTCGGCGTGGAGCAGGATCGTTCGCCCGTCCAGATCGGCACCGTCCCAGTTCCGCTCCAGAACCTGTGATCCGGTCTTTCGCCGGAGGCGCCATTCGTATTCCCGCCAGCCATTGTGAAAGTCGCCGCTCAGCAGCAGCGAGAACGCCAGTGCAAAATGGGCATCGGCAAATGCGGGATCGCTCGCAATCGCCTTGCGATGGGCATCGATGGATTCCTGGATCTGGCCCGTCTCGCGGAGCACGACGCCGAGGTTGTTCCAACCCTCGGCGTAACGAGGTTCCAATGCGACCGCGCGACGATACTCCTGGATCGCTTCAACCAGGTGGGCGTCGCTGCGAAGGACGTTGGCCAGGTTGTTGTGAATCTGCGGGACGTTGGGACGCAGGTCCAGTGCCCGGCGCAATGCCGATTGTGCCTCGTCGAGCCGGCCCTGCTCGCGCAGGGCATTTCCGAGGTTATTCAAAGCCTCGCCATGATCGGGGCGAAGGGAGAGCGATTTTCGGAAACAATCGACTGCTTCGGTCAGCTCCCTTTTCTCCTGAAGGACATTGCCGAGGTTGTTGTGGGCGTCGGCCGATTGCGGGTTGAGCTCGACGGCGCAGCGCAGAACGGCGGTCGCCTCGTCCAATTTGCCGGCGTCGCGCAAGGCGATGCCGAGGTGCATGCAGGTGTCGGCATTCTGGGGCTCCAATGACAAAGATTCTCGCAGCAACGCGATGGCCTGCTCGGATTGACCGGCACGTTGGAGCGACAGGGCATGAAGGGCGAGGCTGCTGGCCAGGTTGAGCCGGGCGTCCGAGTCGCCAGGGCGAAGCGCAAGAGATTTCCTGATCAGATCGATGGCAGCGTCATGGTGGCCCGCTTGGCCGGCCAAGACGCCAAGGTAATGCAGCGCATCGGGGTTGTCGGGCTGGCGCGACAGCACCTGACGGTAGAGCGCCTCGGCGTCGCGCAGCTGCCCCGATTGGTGGCGGCGAATCGCTTCTTCCAGGAGCGCAATGACGGACGAATTCGGGATCACGGTATCGATTGTAGTGCCGCCTCAACCCGGCGCATGACGCCGGGCCAGTCTCCCCACTCCGGCTGGCGAAACAACCGCATCGTCGGATACCACGGACTGTCGTCGCGATTCAGCATCCATCTCCACTCCGCGGTAAATGGAAGCAGCAGCCAGGTCGGCTTGCCCATCGCGCCGGCCAGGTGCGCCACCGCGGTATCGACGGAGATCACCAGATCGAGGTTGGCGATCAGGGCAGCGGTATCGGCAAAATCGTTCAGATCGGAGCTGTGGTCGATGATTCGCAGCTCCGGCGCGAGGCCCGCGGGTGGGTTCTTCTGAAGGCTGTGCCACTCGACTTCTGGCACGGTTGCAAGAACCGCAAGATGTTCAGGCGGCACCGACCGATTGCGGTCGTTGGAATGCGTAGGGCGGCCGGCCCAAACGAGACCAATCCGTTTCCCTGGCGAAGGCACGAGCTTTTCCTCCCACGCCCGGACCAGCCGGGAGCTGGGTCGGAGGTGGGGAATATCGGCCGGGATCGCATCTTCTCTCAGTGCATGAGGAAGGCTCATCAGGGAGCAGTGCGTGTCAAAGGCCGGCAGCGGATGCCCGGACGGAATGACGGTCGCGGGTCCTGGGAGACTCTGAAAGAGACGCGCCAGTGCGGGCTGGCATTCGAGGATAACTCGACCGCCGCGTTGCGCAAGCAACGGAACGTATCGCGCGAACTGAATCGTGTCGCCGAAGCCCTGTTCGGCATGGAGAAGGATCGTCTTGGCCTCCAGGGGTGCGCCGTCCCAATTCGGTTGCGGGAAGCTTCGCGGCCTGAACGCCGGATTGCATTTCCACCGCCATTCGTGTTCTCTCCAACCTTCACGGTAGTTTCCGGTGCCCAGGAGGATCAGCGCGAGGTTGGAATGGGCTTTGGCGAATGACGGGCTCAGCTCAACCGCGCGGCGACACGCAGCCACCGCTTCGTCACCCTTGCCCAGCGCATACAGCGCGATGCCGAGATTCGTATGGGCATCCGCATAATCGCGCTTGAGGTGGATGGCACGGCCAAAACACGCGACGGCGTCTTCCAACCTGCCTTCGTCTGTAAGCGCGACCCCGAGGTTGTTGTGGGCTTGTGCAGATTGCGGATCGAGGGCAATCGCGCGATGGTATTCTGCCATCGCCTCCGCACGACGTCCGCTGTCTCGCAGAACGGTGCCGAGATTGCTGTGATACATCGAGCCCAACGGCTCCAGCTCGATCGCGCGTTGATAAGAGGCGATCGCTTCCGTCAGTCGTCCCAGATCGCCCAATACATTTCCCAGATCGCTGTGGTAACGGGCGACGTTGGACCGGATCGAGATGGCCCGCTCAATCAATTCAATCGCGTCGCAACTGCGACCCAGTTCGCCATATAACGCTCCCAGAAGATGTAGCGTGTCAGGATCGGCTGGGGCCTGGTCGAGTGCCTCGCGGTAGAGCCTCGCTGCTTCAACAAATCGTCCAGACGAACGGCGCGTCAGCGCCGCTTTGAGGATATGTCGAACTTCGGTGGGAGGCATCCGTGCCACCTCAAGTCAGCGTGCTCCGCGCATTCCACGCATCATAGCAGAATTTTCTGATTACTCACATTCGATCCGAGCGTTCGACGCTTTAGCCGTCGGGGAAACCCGGTTAACCTGAGCCGATGGACTGGGTCGCGGTTCGAGTCACGGTGGAATTGGCGATTTCGACGACTCTCATTCTCCTTGTCCTCGGACTACCCGCGGGATACTGGATCGCGACGACGCGGCGTCGTTGGCTTCGGGTGATTGTCGAAGCGTCGATCGCCCTGCCCATCCTGCTGCCCCCCACCGTGCTCGGGTTCTACCTGCTGGTCGCGACCGGACCTCGCAGCCCCCTGGGTCGGGCAATTCAGGACCTGATCGGACATCTGCTCCCCTTCTCGTTCGGCGGCATCCTGCTGGGCTCCGTCATCTACAATCTTCCATTTGCAATCCGACCCTTTACCGCTGCATTCGGCGCAGTCGATCGGCGCCTTATCGAAGCATCGTGGTGCCTGGGTGTCTCAAGAGCGAGGACATTCTGGCGAGTTATCATTCCACTCTCCTGGGCGGGAATTCTCACGGGGATCGTCCTTTCCTTTGCCCACACCGTCGGCGAATTCGGCGTGGTGTACATGCTGGGAGGAAACATCCCCGGCCAGACCCGAACCCTCGCGGTCTCGATCTTCGACAGCGTGCAATCGCTGGATTACGCGACCGCGGGACATACCTCGCTGGTCCTGGTTGTGTTTGCGTTCATCGTCCTGTGCGCGACCTATGGGCTCCAGCGGCGGGTGCTGGCCGTATGAGCCACGCGCTGATTGCTGACTTCGAACACAGGCACGACTCGGGGACGATCGTCCGCGCCAGGCTCCAACAGGACGATCACTCGGCACGCATCACCGTGCTGTTCGGACCTTCCGGAAGCGGTAAGACGACCATCCTCCGGTGCCTGGCAGGGCTGGACCGGCCGCACTCGGGGATCATCCGCCTGGGCAGCAACGTCTGGTTTGACTCCGCCCATCACATTCACCTTCGCCCCCAGCAGCGCGGGGTGGGATACCTCTTTCAGGAATACGCGCTGTTCCCGCACCTGAGGGTCGATCAGAACATCGGATATGGGTTGTCGCGTCCGGGGCGTCACGGCCGTGTTGGGGAGCTGATGGAGCTGCTGGGTCTGCGCGGGCTGAAAGATCGATACCCGCATGAGCTGTCGGCGGGTCAGCGCCAGCGGGTGGCGCTGGCGCGGGCGGTGGCGCCTAAGCCCAAACTGCTATTGCTGGATGAGCCGCTTTCCGCACTGGATGCGCCGACACGCCAGTCGTTGCGGGGAGAGCTGCGCCGGCTTCTGACCCAACTGGCAACACCCGCAGTCGTCGTCACCCACGACCCGATCGAAGCGGTGGCACTCGCGGACAGGGCGGTCGTTCTGACGGACGGGCATGTCTTGCAGGAGGGGCCGATTTCGGAAGTATTTTCCCGCCCGGCGAGCCCAGAGGTCGCCCGCATCGTCGGGATTGAGACCATCGAGCCGGCGACCGTTGAGCGGGTTCAGAACGGGCTGGCGACGGTCCGCGCGGGAAATGTGGAGTTGGTCGCGGTCGCCCGGGACGTTCGCCCCGGGCCGGTCTACCTTTGCATCCGCGGCGAGGAAGTCATTCTTGAACGCGGGCAGCCGGCGCAGAGCAGCGCGAGAAACCAGTTGGTCGCGAAGGTGAGTTGGATGTCGCCGGAAGGGGCGCTGATTCGAGTGGGGCTCGATTGCGGCTTCCGCCTGACGGCGCTGATCACCCGACCAGCCAGCGAACAATTACTTCTGCGCGAGGGCGAAACGGTCACCGCCCTGGTCAAGGCCCCGTCGATCCATCTGGTTTCCCGTTGACCGCGAGCGCATTGGTGCTGAGGCGGCTACCCGATATAATCGCGGCGCGCGCTCTTGAAGGTTGGTGACTGTGGCCCAGGCGGACATCATTATTGTCGACGAGAAGCTCCTGCCCCGGGCGGTCGAGCTGTACAACGGCGTTTTCCGGCCCAAGCGTGAGGTCGATTTCTTCAAACGCCGCTTCATGGGGCGGTACAACACGCTGACGCTGCTGGCGCGGATGGACGAGAAGCCGGTCGGGTTCTGGATCGGCTTCGAGCTCAAGCCCGGCATGTTCTACCACTGGCTCGGCGCCGTGCTCCCCGACGTGCGCAGGCACGGGGTCGGCCGCCAGCTCCAGGAAGCCCAGCAGGCCTGGGCCAAGGACCACGGCTACGAGTACATCCGCTGCGAGTGCATGAATCACCAGCGCGAGTTCATCCACTTTGCCGTCGCCCTGGGATACGACATCGTCGGCATCCGATGGGACTCGACCCATGCGGATAATCTGATTGTGTTTGAGAAGAATCTTGTCGAATGACGAAATCCGAATGACGAATCAAATTCGAAATACGGATGACCGAAGCTCGAAACCTCTCGTAGCAGAGGCACCCGTTTCGTCATTCGTTCATTCGGTCATTCGGATTTGATTCATCATTCGTCATTCGAGTTTCGTCATTGGCCTCAGCGACCCCCGCCGAATTTGACCTCTGGCTTGGCGATCCCCACCGGCGCCCGCTGGTCATGGGGATCCTGAATGTCACTCCCGACAGCTTCAGCGATGGGGGAAAGTTCTCGGACGCTGGCGCCGCAATCGCCCATGGCCAGTCGATGATCGAATCGGGGGCGGCGGTCCTCGACGTGGGCGGGGAATCCACCCGCCCCGGATCGGAGCCGGTCCAGGCCGACGAGCAGATCCGACGGGTTGTGCCGGTTATTCGGGCCCTGGCCGGTCGGTCGCTGATCTCAATCGATACGGGCAATGCGCGGGTGGCCGAGGCGGCGCTGGACGCCGGGGCGAACATCATCAACGACATCTATGGCGGACTGCTCGATCCGAAACTTCTTCCATTGGCGGCGCAGGCGCGAGTTCCGGTAATCCTCATGCACATGCAGGGCCGGCCAGCCACCATGCAGGTTGACCCGAGATATAGCGACGTGATGGCCGAAGTGACGGCGTTCCTGAAGGGACGCGTCGATGCCGCCGTCAACTCGGGCATCGACCGCCACAGGGTTCTGGTCGATCCCGGAATCGGCTTCGGGAAGACCAGCGAGCACAATTTGACGCTTCTTGGGCGATTGAAGGAGCTCAAGTCGCTTGGCCAACCGCTACTGGTCGGGACCAGTCGCAAAGGGTTCATCGCGAGGATCACCGGGGAAAGCATCGAGTCCGGCCGGCCGTTCGGCTCAGCGGCGACGGTCGCCTGGTGCATCGCTAACGGCGCGGACATGGTCCGTGTCCATGATGTGGGTGCGATGTCTCAAGTGGTTCGCGTAGTCGAGGCGATACAACGTTCGGGAGCACCCGATTTTCGCGGGCTTTAGGCCGCCTCGGGATTCTCGTGGCACGGGCTTCCAGCCCGTGCTGGTGGTTTCCGGTGTCGAAAAAACCTGTTGGGGTTCAGGGTCTCCATGAGGTGAAGCCCGCCAGCACGGGCTGGAAGCCCGCGCCACAATATGGTTTTCGGCGGCGTTTAATAGAATCCGGCGCTCGGCAGCGGTATAGTCGGATATATCAGTTCGTGACGTTTGTCTGACCGAGGTCGCAGGCACGCGCCCGGCGGCTTGATCGGGGCGACGATGGACCAGTTCCTCAACCTTTCCGGCTTCTTTCGCGCTTTGTCCACCATCCCTTGGTGGGTGATCGCGATTGAAATGCTCCTGATTGGACTGTTTGTTTTCTGGATTGTGCGCTTCCTGCGGGGAACGCGCGGCGCCCGCCTGCTCAAAGGGATCTCGGTTGTCCTCATCAGCCTGTACATCATTGTCCGATTGCTCGGCACCGGGTTCGGGCTTCAGCGGATCGAGTTCCTTTATCGCGAATTTCTCTACCTGGCATCGTTTGCAATCATCGTGGTGTTCCAGCCGGAATTACGGCGGGCGCTGATGCGGCTGGGCGAGACGCGGCTCTTCCGCGGGTGGTCCCAGCAGATCGACGAGGAAATCGCCTCGCTGGTCGAAACCGCCACGTATTGTTCGCGCCGGAAAATCGGGGCGCTGATCGCGATCGAGCGCGGCACCCCACTGACGGGCCTGGCCGAGGAAAGCAAAGGCACGCGGTTGAACGCCGATATCAACGCCGCGCTGCTCAACACGATCTTCTTTCCCAATACCGAACTGCACGATCTTGGCGTGATTATCAGCCAGGGCAAAATTGCCTATGCCGGCGTGCAGTTCCCCATGGCCGAGGGCGGCGAGCTGGAACGCGAGCTGGGCGCCCGACACCGTGCCGGCGTCGGTTTGAGCCAGGAGACGGATGCCGTCATACTGATCGTCTCGGAAGAGACCGGCGACATCAGCATCGCCGAGCGCGGAAGGCTGATTCGCAAACTGACTCCTGAAGGACTTCGAGGCTTGCTGTTCGAACTGTTGGGACGGCAAGAAGACCGCTCCTTTCGCCAAGCGGCCTGACGACGAAGATTAAGCCGATATTGTAAACGTCATGCCCGACGTACCCGTTCAATCCGTGTCTGAACGCAGTTCCGTGGAACTGACCTACGCCCCGCCGCGACGAACCTGGAGACGCCGGTTGAACTCAACGATTCGCTCCTGGGCGCGGTCCACTTTCTCCCGCGAGTCCTACGTCACCAGCCTCAAGTCGCTGCTGTGGGTCGTGCCGCTGACGGTGCTGATCTGGATCTATGCCGAGCGCGAGCAGGTGGTGACGGCAAACAATGTGGCGATCCGGGTGAAGGCCCCGGAGGATCCGGGGCGCGTCATCCGTTTCGTCCCGGCGACCGATAACATTGTTCACGCCGACCTCCGCGGACCGCAAGCGTCTATCGACCAGGTCAAGGATTACATCGAAAACACGACCATTCCCATCGAGATCGACCGCTCCCTTACCCGCGGCGAACAACCGATTGACATCACTTCGCAGCTCAACAAGCTGCCCGAGGTCGCGAACAAGGGAGTGACGGTTGAGAGGTCGTCAGGCCTTCGCATTTCCATCGATCCGATCGTGGAAAAAGAAGTCGACGTGAAAGCCCCACCGGATTTTGCCGGGGCCGCGGCTGTCTTTACCCCGACGCGGGTCAGGCTCCGAGGCCCCGAGTCGGAAGTCGAGCGGGCGTCGCGAAACGGCCAATTGGTTGCCTACGCAAACCTGAATAAATTCGCCTCCCAGCTCGCCGCAGGCGGTACCCAGACGTTGCGCAACGTTCCCCTCATGCCGCCCACGGAACTCGACGCTGCGGAAATCACGTTCGCGCCGGTGGTCGTCAGCGCGCAGGTCGAGGCCTCCAAAGAGAAAACCATAGTACTGTCTGTTGTCACAGTATTCGCGGGATACCCCAAGGTCCCCAAAGCCGATCAATATCGCGCTGAGTACGACAACGCCCTACGCGGCGTCCGCGTGACCGGGCCGGCCGACGAGATCAAAAAACTGGATTCCGGGGCAACGGTCGCCGTCGCCTTCTTCCCGGTGGACCTCGATAATCCCGACATCAACACCAATCGCACGGCGGAAGTCGTTTTTGCCCTGCCTTACGGCGTCCAACCCTCCGATCAGGACAAAAAGCGAATGGTCACCTACACGCTCGAACTCCGCCCCAAGACCAATCCCTAGCGTCCCGCGCACCTGTGACCCGTGCCGAATATAATGCCGGCATGGCTGTCGATCGGATTTCCTACGTCGAGGCTTTGGGCAAGTCGGCGCGCAGAGCTTCCGAACAGCTCGCTACTCTAAACGGCGCGACGAAAATCGCGGCGCTCGGCCGCATCGCCGACGCCATCCGCCAACATCGCAACGCCCTGCTCTTCGCCAACGCCCAGGACGTCGAAGCAGCCCAGAAGGCCGATCTCGCCCCAGCCCTGGTCGAGCGATTGAAGCTCGATGAGAAGCGGATCAGTTCGATGGCGGATGGAGTCGCACAGATCGCGGCCCAAACCGACCCCGCCGGCCAGATCATCGAAGGCTACGTCCGACCCAACGGACTGCGCATCCAGAAAATGCGCGTGCCGCTGGGCGTCGTGCTCTTTTTTTACGAGAGCCGGCCGAATGTCACCAGTGACGCCGCGGCCCTGTGTCTCAAGAGCGGCAACGCGGTCATCCTTCGCGGGGGAAAGGAAGCGTTCGAGTCCAATCGGGCGATCGTCACCATCATCAAGGACGCGCTCGGTCTTGAGGGGGTTGATCCCAATGCGGTTCAATTCGTCGAATCCACCGATCGCGCGCTCATGCCGGACTTGCTCAAGCTCGACCGCTATATCGACCTGGTGATTCCCCGCGGGGGTGAGAGCCTGATCCGGGCCGTCGTCAAAGATTCGACCATTCCCGTGCTCAAGCATTTCACCGGCAACTGCCACATCTATATCGATGCCGCGACCGAAGGCATGGAGCAAGAGGTCCGCGACGTTTGCGTCAATGCTAAGACCAGCTACCCCGGCGGCGCCGTCTGCAATGCCGTCGAAAAGCTGCTGTTTCACAAGGACGCGGCGTCACGCTTGCTCCCCAGGGTCTGTGCCGACCTGGCCGCTAAAGGCGTCGAGATTCGCGGCGACGATGCGGCCCGTGCCATTTATCCCCAGGCAACGCCGGCCGCCGAATCCGACTGGCCGACCGAATATCTGGCCTTCACGATCGCGGTCAAAGTCGTCGATTCGCTCGACGCCGCGATCGAGCACATCAACCGGTACGGCAGCCGGCACACCGACGCCATCCTCACCTCCGACCTCCGCAACGCCGAGCAATTCGTCAAGCGCGTCGACAGCGCCAGCGTCATGGTGAACGCCAGCACGCGTTTTGCCGACGGCGGCGAGTACGGGCTGGGCGCGGAAATCGGTATCAGCACCGACAAGCTGCATGCCCGCGGCCCTATGGGCGCCGCCGACCTCACCACCTACAAATGGGTCGTCACCGGCGACGGGCACATCCGCACGTGAGGTGACGTAGCGATTGGGGAAACGCCAGGTCGTATGGGAGGGCGAGGCGGGCGAGGCTCCTGCCGAGCCGAAGTTGCGGATCTTAACGAAGCATCCGGCTCGGCAGGAGCCTCGCCCTCCCGAGACCCATCACGCGAATCAACTTTCTTGCCAGAATCCGCTATTGTTTGTGGGGCTTTGACTGTGCCCTGAATTTCGGAGTTTTCGATGATGCGATTCTGGTCTCTCACCGCCCTTGCGGGCTGGTTTGTTTTGCTTTCGCCGGCGCCGGGCCTAGCCGCGACCTCCCCGCCGCTCCGCCCCCCGGCGGTCCCACTGGTCACCGCTGACCCCTATCTGAGCGTCTGGTCCTGCGCCGATCACCTGACCGACGACGTCACCCGCCACTGGACCCGGGCGGAGCATTCGCTGGTCAGCCTGATCCGCGTCGACGACCAGGCGTTTCGTCTGATGGGCAACGAGCCCAAGGACGTGCCCGCCCTGCCGCAGATTTCGGTGGAGGTGCTGCCGACGCGCACCATCTATGGATTTCAGAATCCGGCCGTGCACGTGACGTTGACGTTTCTGACGCCCGCCCTTCCGGATGATCTGGACGTGCTATCCCGCCCGCTGACCTACCTGACCTGGGACGTGCGGACGGTGGACGGCAAAGAACACGCGGTTTCGGTGTATTACAGCACCAGTTCCCAGCTTGCGGTGAACACGCCGGACGAAAAAGTCGCCGGGTCGCGGCCGCAGATCAACGGATTAGTCGCGCTTGCGATCGGGACGGTCGATCAGCCGGTCCTCCAGAAGAGGGGGGACAACATGCGGATCGATTGGGGCTATGCGTACACGGCCGCACCGGGGACCCCCGCCGCCGCCATCGGCGCCGACGAAGCGTGCACCACCGCCTTCGTGAGAACCGGTAAGCTTCCGGTCAGCGACGAGAGCGGTGCGCCCCGCGCCGTCAGCGACGATCAGCCCGTCGAGGCGATGGTCCTGGATTTTCACAACGTCGGCTCCCGGACCAAATCGGGCTGGCTCATGGTGGCGTACGACGACGTCTACAGCATCAATTACTTCGGACGAAAGCTGCGCGGCTACTGGCGGCGCGGTGGCGCGCAAGCCGCCGATCTGCTGCTGAAGGCAGCCAGGGATTATCCGCAGCTTGTTCAGAAATGCGCCGCCTTCGACGACGAGCTCATGGCTGACCTGACCAAAATCGGCGGCGAAAAGTACGCCCAGATCGGCGCCCTGGCCTATCGCCAGTGCCTGGCGGGCAACAAGCTCGTCGCCGACGACAACGGTCAGCCGCTGCTCTTTCCCAAGGAAAACACCAGCAATGGCTGCATCGCCACCGTCGACGTCATCTACCCGATGGACCCTCAGTTCCTTCTGTTCAGCCCGACGCTCACCAAAGCGTCGCTGGCAACGGACCTGAACTACGCCGCTTCCTCGCGATGGAAGTTCCCCTTCGCCCCGCACGACCTGGGCACTTATCCGCGCGCCACCGGGCAGGTCTACGGAGGCGGCGAACGGACGGAGCGAAACCAGATGATGGTCGAGGAGAGCGGCAACATGATCATCCTTCTGGCCGCCCTGGCCAAAGTGGAAGGCAACGCCGATTTCGCTTCCGAATACTGGCCGCAGGTCACCAAGTGGGCGAACTACCTCCAGGAGAAAGGGTTCGATCCGGAGAACCAGCTCTGCACCGACGACTTCGCGGGTCATCTGGCCCACAATTCCAACCTGTCGATCAAAGCGATCGAGGCGCTGGCGGCGTACGGGTTGCTGTGCGACATGCGGGGCGATCACGACAATGCACGCAAATACCATCAACTCGCCGTTGATCTGGCCGGCAAATGGGTCAAGGCCGCCGACGACGGCGATCACTTCCGCCTGGCTTTCGACAAACCGGGCACCTGGAGCCAGAAGTACAACCTCGTCTGGGACCGATTGCTGGGATTCAATCTGTTTCCCCCCGACGTGGCCAGGAAGGAGATGGCGTTTTACCTCAAGCACCTCAACAAGTACGGGCTCCCGCTGGACAATCGCAAGCCCTACACGAAGACCGACTGGTCGCTCTGGACGGCAACGCTTACCCAATCACCCGATGAGTTTGCCGCGCTGATTTCACCGATTCTCGACTTCGTGAACCAGACGCCGGACCGCGTGCCGTTCTCCGACTATTACTGGACGCAAACCGGTCGCGACGCCGGGATGCACGCCCGGCCGGTGATCGGTGGGGTGTTCATCAAGATGCTTTCGGACCCGGCGATCTGGCGGAAGTGGGCCTCGCGTGACAAGACGAAGGCTTCGCACTGGGCGCCGGTCCCACCGCCGCCGCGGATTGAGACCGTGGTGCCAACGTCGGAGAAGGAGGTGGTCACCTGGCGATACACGACCACGGCGCCGCCGGCGGGGTGGTTCCGGCGGCAGTTCGACGACTCTCCGTGGCAGCAGGGCCCCGCCGGCTTTGGAACGCGCGGGACACCCGGCGCCGTGGTCCGCACGACCTGGAAGACCGACGACATCTGGGCACGGCGGGACTTCGACTTGACGCAAACGCCGACGCCGTCACTGCACCTCATGGTCCACCACGACGACGATGCGGAGGTCTACCTCAACGGCGTCCTGGCCGCCAGGCTTCCGGGATATGTCACCGGGTACGAGCCGGCCTCGATCAGCCCCGCCGCCCTGGAGACGCTACGGCCCGGCGCCAACACCCTGGCCATCCACTGCCACCAGATTCGAGGGGGCCAATACATCGACGTCGGCCTGGTCAACGTCATCGAACAGGGCCAGTGAGTTGGATTAAGGTGCCACGGCCTTCCCCGTGACACGGGTTTTCAACCCGTGCTGGCGGCTTACCGGAGAAAAACGACCCGCGTGTCCGCTAGTTTCTCGGCACGGGTTAAACACCCGTGTCACATGTAAAGCACAATGCTCGCCGGCAAGGATCTCAAACATTTACTGAAGCACGGCTACGTGCTCGTTCCCGACTTTATGTCGGCACGCGATGTTGACGCGGCCCGCGCCGAATTCCTTCACTACTTTCCGACCTTCGAGGAGCTATCCGCCACGCCGCAGCGGTACGGCTGGATCTTCGACAATCCGGAAAACCTCCAGATCGAATTTCCGTTCGCCACCGACACGCTGAACCACAACTCGACCCATCCGCGGATCGTCTCACTGGTCGAGCAGTTGTTGGGGACGGGCGAGGTCCTGCTTTCGCAGTCGGCGATCTGGGCCAAGTACGCCCGAACCGGTAGCTTCGAGCAGACCATGCACCTGGATTACGAAGGAAACACCCTGGTCGTCCCGCGCGACGACGGCGCGTTTCGTCAGGTGAACATGATCCTGTACTACAGCGACGTGACCATCGACCTGGGTCCGACCTTCGTCGTTTCGCAGGCCAAATCGCGGCGGGCAGGGTTGTGGCCGCCATTTCGCCCGAAAAAGAAATACCCTGAGATGTATAAGCATGAGCAGGCGATGACCGCGCCAGCGGGCAGCCTGCTGGTATTCAGCATGAAGACTTTCCACCGTGCCGGCGAAATCACCGCCGAAGCAGGCGCTCGTTTTTCCCACCACCTGGTCTATCGGGGAGCTTGTTGCCCGTTCAACGGCTATCATCAGTACAGCCAGTTTGGCGAGAAGCCGGAGATGAAGCGTTTCATGCAGCGGGCGTTGCCGCGGCAGCGCGAAGTGCTCGGTTTTCCCCCGCCCGGCCATTCGTATTGGAACCCCCAAACCCTCGCGGCCGTCGCGGAACGCTACCCGCAAATGGACATGACGCCTTACCGGACTGTGCAATCCCGATAATACTCCTTGCCCTTCATTCCCCGTGTATGGATGATGTGGCGGAAAACGCCGTCAGCGCCTAATTGCAGTCAGCGCTTGAAGTATGCTCCAAATGAATTCCCCCGTGCCCGCGCCCCCAGACGTTCAACCGGCCCCGGAAGCGGGCGCTGTCGTGACGGAGGAACTGGCCGCCGTCAAACGAAAGGTCCTCGACCGCGACCCTGAATTCCGCTATTTCGAGCAGACCAGCTCGCTGGCCAAGCGCAACGGGCTGGTCAACTGCCTGATCTCGACCGACGGCGAATCGCACGACCCGGACGTAGCGTTCGACCGTTTGCGCTGGGGCGGTCAATACGTCTGCGTTTCCAGCCGCAAGCCAGACATTACTGCGCTCCCGGAAAAATTCAGCGAAGTCGGATTCCTGGTCGAGCGGGACCCGGCCTACGTGCGGACGGAGTGGGGCCTGCCGCTGATCTCGCCCAAGGCGCACTATTTTGTCGCCAGAAAGACGACGCTGGTCCGCCCGCGCGAATTCTCCGACCGCTTCACGTACCACGTTCAGTTGGAGCGGCGCGAGAACGCCCACGCCGAGGGACCGCCCGGCACCGAGCACTGGGTCGTTCGCAAGGAAGTGCCGGCGTACGACCGCATCCTGACGCGGCTTCGCGCCAAGGCGCCCGACCTTCCCCTTACCACGCTCGAGCGACGGGCGAAAAAGTTCTCCGAGCAGATTTTCCCGCTGTTCCTCACCCGCGAGGCGGCGATGCTCAAAATCATCGAGCGCGACTGCCCCAGGGAGTTCCTGCACCATTTCCCCCGCGTGGTCGACCTCGAGAAGGACCAGAACGGCTACGTGCAGCGGATGTGGACAACGTGGCTCCGCAACGGCGGGCGAACGCTGTCGCAGCTCGAATTCGCCCGACAGGCCGCCGAGCTGGTTCACATCCTGCACGACCGCATCGGCATCATCCACCTCGACCTTCGCATGGACAACCTGGTGATCACCGAGCACGGCGTCGGCTTCGTCGACTTCGGCTCGGCCGTCCGCGTCAACGAGAACATCCACGGCAACGCGGTGCTCTCGACGCTGTTCGGCGAGCTGATGCGCACCAGCCAGATCCAGCGCATGCTCGACCGCATGAGCACCGCCGGCTCCGTCACCAGCCGGATCATCCGCGAGGCCTATCAGCGGGTGGACAAGGCGGTGGACCTGTTCTACCTGGCCGTGCAGATCAGCCAGCCGACCGCCAACCCCGACATCCGCGAATTGATCAAATTCGAGAAATTCAGCCCCGAGGCGGTGGGTCTTGCTGGGCTGACTGAAGCCATTCTTCGCCCGCCCAACCCCAATCAGCCCCGTTTCAAGACGGCCCGCGACGTGCGCGATGAAATCCTGCGGATCGAAGCGGACGTGAAGAGCGGGAAATACGACCAGACCGCCGTCGCTGAGGCCTCAAAACCCCGCGTCTGGATCTGGAAGTGACCCGCACCGCAAGAGGCCCGAAGATGTAACATTTTGTAACATCGCAGTATTTGGCACCATCCCCTTCTCACTCCAGAGAGGGAGCAGGTGCTCGGCCGACATCGATCGCCCGGCGTTGCCTCATCGCCTCCGCCAAAACGATTGCCGCGGCGTGGGAGAGCGACAGCGAGCTTGCGCCGCCGGTTGTCGGAATTGTGACGAACTGATCGCAGATCGAACGAACCGCCCCCGATAGCCCGCGCTTTTCCCCACCGATTGCCAGAATCGTCGGGATTGTGAGATCGGCTTCGAAGATCGTTTGCCTTGTGCCGGCGATGCAGCCCAGCAGGCGCAGCCCGCGACGCTGAAGTTCCCGCAACGGCTCGACATCTTCGATTTGGGCCAGTGGAAGCCGCTCGTAGGCGCCGCTTGCCGGACGCGCCACTTCGACGGAATCCAGGTCCCACAAATGTTTTTTGATCAGCACGGCATCGGCGCCGGTCGCCTCGGCGGTGCGGATCACAAAACCCAGGTTCCTGGCATCGTCAATCCCTTCCAGCAGAAGCAAGAGCGGCGGCTTCGGGCCGGACTCCACGATCCGGTACAATTCCGCCGGCATGGCTCTGGGCTTGGGCGAGACGATCGCCAGCACCCCGCCGTGCGTCGCGCCGTGGGCCATGGCATCCAGCTCGCGGCGATCGACGTATTTGATCGCCACGCCCAGTGCGGCGGCAGCATCAATCACGTCCTGCACCTTTTCCGCATGCGCGCCGTGGCTGACGAGGATCACCTCAAACGTACGCTGGCGCGCCGCCAGCGCAGCGAGGACCGACTGCCGGCCTTCCAGATGCTCCATGGCAGAATGATATGCGACGGCTAACTAATGGGCGGGCTTGGCGGTCGGGGGCACGGCGCCGGCGGCGGCAACCGCATGCTCCGGCTTCTTCGCCTCCGGCACGCGGAACATCTGCTGGCAATGATGACATTTCACCAGCTTCCCGCGCACCTCGTCCGGCACCGAAAGGAACTTGCGGCAGCGCAAATTGGGGCAAATCAACTGGACGGGCATACGAACGCTCTATGGCTTGTTATCGACTTTGAAACCGGTCCGCTTGAATATGTTCGAGTTATGCCCTCGGAATTGGCGTTTTTATCAGAACCCCTCGACCGCTCCCCGCAGGTTGGAAGGCAAATCCTCCACCCGAAGCGGCGGGTTCCGCTTGTACGGCAGGTAAAGCGGATCGCCCACGCAATCCTGCATCCAGCTCACCATCGGCGTCGTCCGCCAGTACACCTCGGCCAGCGTCAGCTTTCCCGTCAACAGCAGCCCAAAGAACTCATCCGCCCGGGGAAACGACTGGAGGTAAGGCTCGGCGACCGATCCGACCGTCGCGCACATGCCGTCGCTCAGCAGCCCACGGACCCACCCGTGTTCGTCGCGGCCGCGAAGACTGATCAGCTCGAAACTCGCCACGTGAAAGCCAACCGCCCCCGGAGCAAAGGGTCCGGGCGGCTGATAGTTCCGCAGACTGTACCACCCGCAATACAGTGCGATCGGGTCCTTCACCGAATGGGCCGCGATCAACTCCGGCTTATCGTCGAACGTCACCTTCAGCGATGTCCTGGCCTGCAGCAGGTCGTTCAGGTTTCGGATCACCTGATCGTACTTGCCGTAAGACTCGCTGGCCGGCAGCCCCCGGGCATCGAGCACGACCTGCCCCACAAGCCCCTGCGCTTCGACCTGAAGCGACGTCTCGATCAGGCTGCGAACGGTCTGCACGCTCGGCCCGTCCAGCCGCGTGACCATCAAGGTGGGCGCGGGCGATGGCAGCGGATTGATCTTTCCCCGCCACTGCAATGGATTGAGAAGCCACCGTGCGCGCGGGTATCCGCGCCACCAGAGCAGCGCCATCTCGCTGTCCAGCGCCGACTGGCTTTCTTCCGTGCGGAAGGTGTCGATCTGCGCCGCCAGGACCTGCGCCTCGCCGATCGCTCCGAGCGACTTGCGAGCCAGCTCGCGCACGGCCTTGCGCCGGGCGGTATCCGGATCGTAGCCGTTGGCCTCGGCCAGCGCCTGCTCGGCGCGCTGGATGTTCTGATTCGCCCGGGCCGCATCCTGGGTGGTCGGCGGACGTGGGGCCAGCCGGGACAGCGCCGGCCGCGACATCAGCTCGGTCGCACGGTCGCTGCCCAGCAGGGACTCCGCGACGGAAATGAGTTCGAGGAACCGCGTATTGCGCGCCGCCGGATCGACAACTTGCGGCAACGACCGCGAAAGCGCTTCGATCGCGGCGGCAAACCGCGCGATCAGCTGGGCAAGCTCCTTGCCCGAGGCGGCGGCAAACTTGGGATCCAGTTCGACCGCCGATCTTTCCAGCGCCGCGATTTGCGGCTCAATCGAACCGCGCAGCGCCGTCATTTCCCCTTTGAGCGAGTCCAGCTCGCCGGCCTCCGGCAGTGTGAGCTTCCGCGGGCCGATCCGCAGCGGCATGCCCCAGAACGTGACCAGGCATTTGATCCTGCCCCGCAGCCCATGAGAAACAATCCACTGCCGCACTGGGCCGGCGACGCGCGGCTCGTATGCTGTGAAAGGGATCTCGTCCGCCAATCCGCTTCCGCTCATCGGATCCGGATCGACTTCGATGATCCGGCCGTCGGGAATATGTCGCTGGCGGGCATAGAACTCGGCCAGTTCCCGCCCGGCCGGCACCCGTGAATTCACGACCAGGGCGATCTCGTCCGGCTCCAGAGCCAGCGAAGCCGGCGCGCACGCCAGAGCGGCGCAGACGCACGTGACCACCAGCAGAATAACGTGATGACCGCGGCGGCGGGTTGGGCGGCGTGGCATCGGATGGGGGCAACGAAGCAATTACTGGGCGAACGGAGACTTGTCCGGCGCCGCCGCGGCCTGCTGCTGCTTCTCCTGCTTCTCCTGCTCCTTGAGCTGCTCCTGAAGCTGCACCTGAGCCTGCTCGATCCGCTCCACCAGCGCCTTGAGCTGCACGATCGACTCCGGGCTGCCCCACATCAGCACCCAGTCCACGTGCCAGTTGCACCGGTCGAACGTGCAGTCCTGCAAGTAATAAATCGTCTCGCGCAGCACCAGCGTGCAGTCGATAAACTGGCATTTCAGGAACGCCTGCCCGCTGATGTACACGGTCTGGTTCCGGAACGTCACGTTTTCGTGCTTGGTCAGAAGCATGACAAAACTATCTCCGAACCGCCAGAGAATGTCTATGATTGCTCAGGTCCAAGTTTAGCCGCCCCGCTTGCGGGGCGCGTTTTCTGAGCGCGCCGTGGCGCGAGGAGCCAGCCATGAAATGGATTCGACGGATCATTCTCGCGGTCGTTTTGCTCGTCGTTATCGTCGTCGTCGTGATCTACCTCAACATCGGCCGGATCGTGCGGACGGCGGTGCAGACGCAAGCCTCCAGCTCGCTGAATCTCCAGACGACGCTGGACAGCGTTTCATTGTCCCTCTTTGGCGGCAAGCTCGGATTGCACCAGCTCGACGTCGCCTCGCCCCATGGATACAGCGCTCCGCACATGCTCGAGGTCGGCGACACCAACGTCGCCGTCAGCTACGGCCAGCTTCGCAACCAGCCGGTTCATGTCGCGTCCATCACCATCGACAAGCCGACGCTGGTGATCGAGCAACAGAACGGCGTGCTGAATTTCAAGAAGGCGATGGACCAGATGCCCAAGAGCGACACAACGTCCTCTTCGGGGCAAGAGTCAATGAAGCTGATCATCGACGAGCTGACGGTGAAAGACGCCCAGGTCGTCATTCGCCCCAACCTGCCGGGCATGAGCAACGAGATCACCGTTCCGGTTTCTTCGATCGTGATGAAGAACGTCGGCAGCGGCGACGGCGCGCAGAACGGTGCGGCGATGAAGGACGTGGTCATGCAGGTCATCACCGCCCTGGCCGGCAACGCCTCCGGCTCCGGCGCGCTCCCCGCCCAGCTCAAGGAGCTGATGAACGCCAACATCGGCCAGACGATGTCGCAGCTCGGCGCCGAGGCGCAGAAGCGGCTCGCCCAAGCCGTTCCTGGAGAACTGGGGCAGGCCCTGAGCGCTGCCGCCAAAGACCCGCAGGCGCTACTCAAAGATCCGTCCAAGGCGCTGAACAACGTCGAAGGCTTGCTGAACAAATCCGGCGGAAACGCCACGTCGCAACCGGCAAACCAGGACGCGATCAAGTCCCTTGAGGGATTGCTGGGCGGCAAGAATAAGTAGGGCGGGCATTGCCCGCGAACGTCCAAACCTGGCGGGCATGCCGGCATTGCCCGCCCTACGGATTGTCAGACGTTAAACAAGAAGTGCGTGATGTCCCCGTCCTTCATGACGTAACCTTTTCCCTCAGCGCGTAACCGCCCCGCCGCCTTGATCGCGGCTTCGGTCTTGTACTGCTTCAGGTCCTCGAGCGCGTAGATTTCAGCGCGGATGAAGCCGCGCTCAAAATCGGTGTGAATGACTCCCGCGGCCTGCGGCGCCGTCGCGCCAACCGATATTTCCCACGCCCGGATTTCCTTGGGTCCCGCGGTGAAAAAGCTCTGCAAACCCAGAAGCCGGTAGGCCTCTCGCGCCAGCGTCGCCAGGGCCGGCTCTGTCAGTCCCATGCTCTGGAGCATCTCGTTGCGGTCGGATTCATCCAGCTCCGCCAGCTCGGCTTCGAGCTTTCCGCAAACCGGAACCACCGAGCCACCCTCCTGTTCGGCGCGCTCGCGGACCTTCTGCACGAGCGGCCCCTCGCCGTGCAGATCGCTCTCGTCCACATTGGCGACGTAGAGCACCTTCTTTGCCGTGATCAGCCCCAGACCTTTGACGATCTTTTTTTCTTCCGGCGAGAATTCGAGCTGGCGAACCGGCTTGCCCTCGTTGAGATGCGCCTTGGCCCGGCGGAGGATTTCGGCGCGGGCCGCGGCGTCCTTGTCGCCGGCCCGCGCGGTTCGCTCCGCCTTGTCCAGCGAACTGCTCACCGTCTCCAGGTCCGCCAGCGCCAGCTCGGTGTCGATGGTGTCGATGTCACGGATTGGATCGACCGAGCCTTCGACGTGGATCACGTCCCCCCCGGCGAAGCACCGGACCACATGCAAGATCGCATCGACTTCCCGGATGTGCGAGAGGAACTTGTTTCCCAGCCCTTCGCCGGTACTTGCCCCCCGCACGATGCCGGCTATGTCCACCACCCGCAACGCCGCCGGCACGATTTTCTCGGTCTTGATGAACTGGTTGATCGTCTTGAGCCGCTCATCCGGCACGGCGACCACCCCGACGTTGGGTTCGATCGTGGCAAACGGGTAATTCGCCGCCAGCGCCCCCGCGGCCGTCAGCGCATTGAAGATCGTGCTCTTCCCCACATTCGGCAACCCGACAATACCGACTTCCAGAGACATAGGGCGGGTAATATAGCGGCCGCTGGCCGATTTGCGATTTACGATCCTTCGACGGGCTCAGAACAGGTTGCCCATTGCCGAATGGGTTTGGCTCATCCGTCCCCATGGCCGATTGTGGCTTATAAAAAGTCCGAAAAACACGCCAAAACACGCCAAAACCAGCCATTTATCATAACATTGCGATGAACGCGGCGGTCCGGGCAACCTCGGCGGTTCCCGCCGGGCCGGTCGGAGATTCCCCAGACCGCCGGGCGGGCAGAGGTAAGCCACCGATCACGCCAAATTGGGGTGCTTCTGAATTCGCGGTCGCAAGAGCCGTGGTGATGCTCCGCCTTCGGCTCCGATGTACGCACGGCCTGGGGTCCGCTCGGCGCCGAAAATGCTAAGCAGAGAATTTGTCGCCCGGGGGGACCAACGAAATCGGTTCGGGAAGGCTCGCAACGCGCACTGCCGGATCACGCCACTCGCAGACCAGGCTACTTCGTAAAGTCGCAATCAGAAAGATTGACGTTCATTCGAACCGTGTTGCCATCGCGGCTGAAGTCCGCGTAGCTGATTTTGTTTCCCGCAGCCACTTGAAGATCCGTCCAAGTCTGTGGAGTGCTGGATCGAAGGCTCTGGGGAACCGCATCGAAAACTTCTGATATCGACGTGAATTTGCGAAGAGGCGGTTGCGCGGACCGTGCCTGGGGTGTCCGGCTCATTTCCGGCGACGAGGCAAACTTGTCACGTACCCCTTTTACTTCTTGGGCGCGCTCTATCTGGGAGCTCTTTGTATAGTCTCGAACCGCCTCGTCATACGCTCGGAGAAGCCGGACCTTGGCTCCCTTCATTATCGTCTCATATTGCGTGACAGCACCTCTTATCGTTGCATCGGTGGTTGCAGTACCGATGCGACCAGTCGAGAGGAATGCGGCCCGAGCAGCTTGCAGCTCCTCGACCTTCCTGAGGTTACCTTCTGCGGTAACCTGCTTTAAACGAGAGTCAATCGCGTCACGCACCTTTTGTCTGGTGGTTGCAAACGCCTGATCGTAATTGGTTTCCGCGCGCCCAGTTGCATCGGCGCTCGAAATAGCATAACGGTCCCCGGTTCGGAAGAGGGTGCCCAACATTGCTCGCAAGTCGGCGGAGGGCGTATAGGCATCCCCCAATCCTCGCCGCTGTCGCATGTGAAAACAACACCCCACGCGAGGCAGAGCCGGAAGCGCTGCCCCGGATTCTTCGCGCGCAAATCGGTGTGATGAGCGCCCGATTTTCCGATAGCAAATCAACGCGCCGGAACTTCGGGGAGCTCGACGTAGACCGGCGCTCGCTGCTCGCGCGGCTCGTTCGCGCTCGCTTCCCGAATCGCATCCCGGACGCTGCGGGCGATTCCGGATGGGTCGAGGCCGACCTCGGCGAGCTGCTCCTTGCGGCTGGCGTGGGCGACCAGGCGGTCGGGCATGCCCAGACGCGTGATGCAGTCGGTGGGGAGCTTGTGGGCGACGGCGTACTCCACCACCGCGCTGCCGAAGCCGTTTTGCAGGGAGTGGTCTTCGAGCGTCAGCACCGGGTGGCCGGGGCGGAGGGTGCGGGTGAGCATGTCGGCGTCGAGTGGCTTGCAGAAGCGGGCGTCGATGACGGCAACCGAGAGGCCGTCGGCAGAGAGCTCCTCGGCCGCGAGCATCGCGTTCTGCACCAGGGCGCCGTAAGCGACGATCGTCGCGTCGTCGCCTCCGCGAAGCGTGCGGCTTTTTCCGACTTTCCATTCCTGCGATGCAGCCGCGCGAAGCGAAGGCTCGATCGCCTGATCGAAATCGGTGGCGGGAACGTTATCGCGCGGGTAGCGCAGGGCGCTGGGGGTTTCCAGCGAGAGGGCCAGTCGCAACGCGCGGTTCAACTCGGCTTCGTCGCCGGGCGCCATCAGCACCATGCCCGGCAGCGGGCGAAGGAACGCCTGATCCATGAAGCCGTGATGGACGGCGCCGTCGTCGCCGACAAATCCAGCGCGGTCCATGCAGAACACGACCGGCTGGCGGTTGAGCACGATTTCCTGCCAGATCTGATCGAACGCCCGCTGCGTGAAGGTCGAGTAGACGGCGGCAAATGGCCGCAGCCCCGACTTGCACATTCCCGCCGCCATCGCGGCGAGGTGGCTTTCGCATATACCCGTGTCGATGTATCGCTTGGGGTGGGCCTTTTCGTACTTGCTCAAGCCGGTGCCGTCCGGCATTGCGGCTGTCAGAGCGATCACCCGCGGGTCGGAGTTGGCCAGCTTGATCATGGCGTCGGCGAACGCCGTCGTCCACGATTTGCCGTTGCCCTTGGGGATCTCGACGCGGCAGCCTTCGACGCGGAACGCCGCGGGGCTGTGGAACTTGGTCGGGTCGCTGCACGCGGCCTCATGGCCATGGCCCTTAATCGTCTTGACATGCAGCAGGATCGGGGCTTGAACGTGCTTGATCTCGGCCAGCGTGTTGATCAGGCCGGGCAGATCGTGGCCATCCAGCGGGCCGAAGTATTTCACGCCGAGGCTTTCAAACATCTGGCTCGGCCACATGGCGTGCTTGACGCCCTCGCGGAACATGACCCAGGCGCCTTCGATCGTGTGGCTCACCGGCGCCGGCAACTCGTCCACAATCCGCTTGGCGAATTTCTTGGCCTCGTCATAGGTCGCGCTGACTCGCACGCGCTCGAGGTATTGCGCAAAAGCGCCCTGTGGCTTGCTGATGCTCATGCCGTTGTCGTTCAGCACGACCAGCATCTGACGCCGCAATGTTCCGGCGCCGTTCAGGCCCTCGAAGGCCAGGCCGTTCACGATGGAGGCATCGCCGACGACGGCGACAACGTTGTTCGAGCGGCCGATCTGCTGGTCGCCGCGGGCCATGCCGACCGCCGTGCTGACCGCTGTTCCAGCGTGGCCGACGGCGAACAGGTCATAGGGCGATTCTTCGGGGGACGGAAATCCGCTCACCGAGCCCTTCTTGCGAAGCTTGGCAAACTGTGCGGATCGTCCCGTCAAGAGCTTATGCGGGTAGCTCTGGTGGCCCACGTCCCAGAGAAGCCGGTCCGGGCCGGCGGGATACGGGCCAAAGTTGTAGACGTAATGCAGCGCGATCGTCAGCTCGACCACCCCCAGGTTCGAGGCCAGGTGGCCGCCGTTCTGCGAGACCGCGTTGAAGATCACATCGCGCATCTCGGCCGCAAGCTCGCTCAGTTCCGTCATCGAGAGCTTGCGCAAATCGGCCGGGGACTTAATCCCTTCAAGCAGAGACATCACTAAACCTCCAAACCCTTCCCGAGTGGGTTTCGCTGTTCCATCAACACAGTCGGGCCATCGGCGCGGCATCCATGCCTCGCCCGTACCGGCTCAATGGGTCGGCGTGAGAACCTCACGCCGTCCTGGCCAGCGGTGAAAATGTCGAATTGTGCATATCTTTTTTCGTCTTCGCAAGTTCCGCAGTTCGGAACCCCGCCAGATTTGAAAATTGATCACGGAGCCTTGAGGCCCTACCGCCGAGCCCGTTGTACTTCCTGTCGCTTTGAACGTCCATACCAAATGTCCTTTGTGCGCGCGGACGATCAGTTGTTCGGGATTATCGGCCTCTTCAACGCCACCGGACGAAGGATTTGGAGTTCGTTCAGTTCCATCTCGATATCGCAAAACTACTTGCGCCGAAATTGATACGCCGTCAGCGGGGGCTTGTTCGGAACGAATACTGACACAAGTTAAGTAATGACAGGCAGATAGTAGAAATATCAACGGTCACGGCGAACGACGAATTCGGCCAGCGTTCGCAGCGTTTTGGCTTCCCCCTCCAGCAGCTTAATCGCCCCCAGCCCCAGCTTGAGCTGGCGGTCAGCCTCTTGGCGGCTGGCCTCGATCCCCAGCAGGCTGGGATACGTGTTCTTGCCTTTGGCGGCGTCTTTGCCCGTCGCTTTGCCCAGTTGCTCGGCGGTCGAGGTCAGATCCAAGAGGTCATCGACGATCTGAAATGCCAATCCGAGGTGTTTTCCAAACGCTGTGACTGCTTGCAATGCCTCCTCGCCGGCCCCGGCGGCACGCGCTCCCAGCCGGCACGACGCCGTCAGCAGCGCGCCCGTCTTCATGGCATGAAGCTGCTGCAACTCAGAGAGGCTCAGCGAAGTATTCTCGCCATCGATATCCAGGACTTGTCCGCCGATCATGCCTTCCGGACCGCTCGCATGGGCCAGCTCGCTGACCAGAGCCGGAGCGACGGACGAATCGGCGTCGGTCGCCAGAATCTCAAAGGCCAGCGTCACCATGGCATCGCCGGCCAGGATCGCCATCGCTTCGCCGAACACTTTGTGATTAGTGGGCCTGCCGCGACGGAGGTCGTCGTCATCCATCGCTGGCAGGTCGTCATGAACGAGACTGAATGTGTGGATCAGCTCGATGGCGCCGGCCGCGGCCAGCGCCGATGGAAACGTCGCAGGTTTGCCCCCGCAGCACCGCCAGCATTCAAAAACCAGTGCCGGCCGCAGCCGTTTCCCGCCCGCCAGCAGGCTGTATTCGATCGAATCCAAAAGCCGGCCAGGCGCCTGCCTGAGCCGGCCGCGAAAGGTCTTGAAATAATCCCCCAGCACCCGGGCATGGCGGTTGAGCAGCTCTGCCGCATCCAGATCGGCGGGCGGAATCGCGAAGCTAACCTTTACACCCATGACCACTTTCCTCGAACGCCCAGTTTAAGCCGTGGCCGCCAGACCACGTCGCTTCACCTCACTGCGGCTGTTCTGGCTCCATCGGCGAACTCTCGATTCCACCATCCGCGGACTTGCTCAGCAACTCGATCTGTTTCTCCGCCACGTTCAACACCCCCCGGCAATGCTGGATCAGAAACGTCCCGCGCTCGTATTTCACCAGGCTTTCTTCCAGCCCAACCTGCCCGCCTTCGATCTCGGAAACGATCTGCTCCAGCTCGGCAAGCGCCTCTTCAAAGCTTCGCGGCGCGACCTGGTTCTTCTTGCCCATCGGCGCCCATAATAAAGGAATCTCCCCCCGTTCGCGAGCCGGGGCCGCTGTAAGAAGGTCGGGACCGAATTCGACTACGATAGTACGCGGATGGTGGACTGGGACGGAATCGTCAGCAGGGACGGACCCGCCGTATGGCGCACGCTCTACCGGCTGTTGGGGAATGCCGCCGACGTGGATGACTGCTTCCAGGAGACGTTTCTGGCGGCGCTGAAAGTCTGGCGTCGCGAGGCGGTCGTCCATCCGCAAGCGCTACTGCACCGCCTGGCCACCGCCCGCGCCCTGGACCGGCTGCGCAAACGCTATCGGCGCAACCGCCGCGAGGGCGGAACGGTCGAATGGGAAGCGATCCGAGCTGGGGGGGCGCTTCCCATTCAGGTGGCCCAAGCCGCGGAGTTGTCCGACCGCCTGCGGCAGGCGCTGACCGCCCTGCCCGCCAAGCAGGCCCAGGCATTCTGCCTGTTTTATCTGGAAGGGTGGGACTACCAGCAGATTGCCCCGCAAATCGGCGCATCGGTGAACGCGGTCGGCGTCCTGCTCCACCGCGCCCGCCGCCGGCTCCGCGAATTGCTCGGCGATCTGGTCAATGAAACAGGACGTTGATGATGCAGAACTCCACGCCAGACAACCCCGGCGACCTGATCGACCAGGCCGTCGCTTCCATCCGCGACGCACCGCTGCCGCAGGGCCCTTCACCGTTGACCGCTCAGCGGACGATCTCCGCGCTCTGGGCCGCCGAGCTCGAGGCCGAACGCAAGCGCAGCCGGTGGATCCTGCGCATCGCCGCGGCGATCGTCATCGGCGTCTGCGCCGCGGCAACCAGCATCGTGCTGGTCGAACGCCAGCGGAGCGTGGCGCAAATCACACCCGAGCCGAACCCGCCGGTTCATGTTGCACGCGATTCGTCCGACCTGCCCGGCAATCGCACCGTTCACTTCGCCATGGCCAACGAGCCGGCACGGCCGATCCCCACCTCCGAAATCATCGTGACCGGCCACGCTTACTTCGAAGGCGCCGTCCCGTCGCCCAAACCCATCGATATGAGTTCCTGCCCGCAGTGCCGTAGCGAGCTGCCCGGTCCGATTCTCGATGATTCCCTGGTGGTGAACCCGGACGGCACTTTGGCCAACGTGGTCATCTCCATCGTCGGCGGCTTGCCCGCCAACCGGCAATACGAGCCGCCTCCCCCGGCCCTCCTGGAGGAGAAATACTACACCTATTCTCCTCATGTCACCGGATTGATGGTCGGCCAGGGCCTGATCCTGCGCAATGCCGACCGCCTCCAGCACAACCCCATCGCGACCGATTCGATGAACGCCCCCTACTTCAACTTCGCCCTGCCCGGCGGCGCGCAAAAACAACTCGACCCCTTCACCCGCGCCCAAACGCTGCGGCTTACCTGCGACCTCTACCCCTGGATGCACGGCTTCATCAAAATCCTCGACCACCCCTTCTTCGACGTCACCGCCGGCGACGGCGCCTTCTCCATCCGCGAGCTGCCACCCGGCACCTACCGCATCGCCGCCTGGCACGAATCCCTGGGAACCCAGGAAAAACAAATCACCGTCCGCGGCGGCGAACCCCTCGTCGTCGATTTCACCTTCCAGGGAAAATGATCGCCGACAACACGCGCACGATCCGCCCGGCGCGGCCCAAAATGGCCCAAAGTGGCCCAAAAAATCGCCCTGTTTTGTCATTAAATTGCTATAACGGTGTCGATCCCGTCGATCCGTTTTGCCGCGCCATTCGTTCCCTGTTGTAATCCCCAAACATCACCTGTTTAGGTGACTATCGCTTGGCATTCGCATCCTGTAACACAGCAAGCTGGGCTGTTTTCCGTCATCACAGTCAATTGAATTCAGGGAGGAGCTATGGCTCTGCGGCAGGTCTTTCGGGCGGCGTGGGCACGGATCGGCGGGAATCTCACTTATCGGAGGACCGACCGCCGCGTTCGTCGCGCCGCCTCGCTCGTGGCGGAATCGCTGGAGACACGGCGACTGTTATCGCTTTCGGCGGCGCAGGTCAATTACGACTGGACGCACCTCAACAACCAGTTCCGTCAATACATCGCCGCCTACGAGTACGCCTATCCGAGCTTCGCCGCCAAGCTCAATGCTGACCTGGAGGCCCGCGGCCTGCCGCTGATCCAGCCACAGGCTGGAACACTGCCCGGAGCCTCGACCGCCGCGAAGGCAAAAAATCATCACCACCCCAAGCCCCATCCCCACATCAAGCCGCCTCGCCATCGCCATACCAGGGACGGACAAGGTCCGATCGTTACCGACTTCAATTACTACGATCAGACGCTGCCCAACCAGATCGCCTTCACCTTCAACGAAAACGTCTCGGCTTCCAACTGGAGCGCGGCGGTCACGGTCATCGATCTGAATACTGGTCAAAGTGTTCCTGTCACCGGCACTTACAGCAGTGCGCTAAACACCGTCATCTATAACCTGAACAACAACATTGAATTGAGCAACGGCAATTACGCGGCGATCCTCCACGGCTCGCAGATTACCGACGCCAACGGCCTGAAGGTCACCGGCTCCGATGGCGTTGCCGGCGACGACCACGGAGCCAACTTTTTCTTCTGCGCCGCTGACTTCAACCACGACGGTAACGTTGATTTCCAGGACCTGACGATCGTCGAGCAGAATCTCAACCAATTTGGCCGCACCTTCAGCCAGGGCGACTCCAATTACGACGGCGTCGTCAACAGCTCCGACTTGCAGGAAGTGCTATTCCTCTATGGCCAATCGATGTCCGCACTGCAAACTCCCGGCACACCGACGCTGACGGCGGCAACGCCGTCGAGCGTCCAGTTGACCTGGGCGGCTTCTTCCTCTGCAAACGTCAGCGGTTACGATATCTATCGGGACTCGGCGCGCATCGCGACGAACTACGCGGGCACGAGCTACACCGATTCCACCCTCTCGGCCGGCACCAACCACACCTATTTCGTCGTCGCCAAAGACGCCACCGGCGACAGCTCGTACCCCAGCGGCCAACTCGTCGCGGGCACGGCGCCGACGGTAACGACGCCGGCATTCCAATCCAGCACGCTGCCGCAACAAGTCACCTTCACGTTCAGCCAGAACGTCTCCGCGGCCCCCAACTGGGCTTCGGTTTTCACCCTGCTCGACCTCAACACCGCCGCTTCGATCGCTCCCACCAGCGCCATCTATGATTCGAGCAGCAACACCGTCACCTACGGCTTCAGCGCCATCAGCCCGCTGCCCACGGGCAACTACGCCGCGATCCTCCACACGACCACCATTACCACCACGGCGGGCGTCGCCCTCGCCGGCAGCGACGGCACCGCCGGCCACGACTACGTCTACAGTTTCCAGGCTGCCAACAACACGAGCCTGCCGCTGCTCGGCGCTCCCGGCAACCTGACCCTCATCCGCGTCGACGGTGGCAGCGTCCAGTTCTCCTGGACCGCCCCCTCCGACCCCAACGTCACCGCCTACGACGTCTACCGCAACGACACACGCTTCTCGCTCAATCAAACCCAAACCAGCATCACCGATAGCGGCCTCTCGACCAACACGCCGTACACGTATTTCGTCGTCGGCAAAGACGCGGCGGGCGACACCTCTTACGTCAGCGCCGAACTTCTCGCGAGCACGACCAACGCCGTCGCCGCGGTGCCGACCGCTCCCGTGGCGGCGCAGGTGACCGCAGCCTCCGTGCTGCTCACCTGGACGGATGCCGACCCCCTGGCCGTCAGCTACAATCTGTTCCGCGACGGCACTCAAATCGTTTCGAGTCTTTCGTCAACGAGCTACCTCGACACAACCGTGACGCCGAACACCGATCCGAGCTACAGCGTCCAGGCGATCAATCCAAACGGCGTGTCCTCCGCGATGAGCCCCGCAACCTCGGTCCTCGTCCCCGACAGCAGCACGCTGCCGGCCGGCTACAGGACCACAGCCCCGGCGCCGCCGACTGGTCTCCAGGCAGTGGCGGGCAACGCCGACAGCGGCAACACCGACAGCGCCATCACCCTCACCTGGGCCGCTTCATCCACACCCAACGTCACCTATGAAATCGACCGCAACGGCGTGAACCTCGGCGGGACCGCGGCGACAACCTTCACCGACACGGGTCTTGATCCGAACACGACTTACAACTACACGGTCATCGCTTACGACAGCAGCTTCAACAAATCGACGCCGGCCGCGGCATTGGGCAATACGGCGGTGGACCAGACTGCGCCCACGGCCCCCTTATCTATGTGGATCTCCGCTCAGACGCCGTCATCCGTGTCACTAAGCTGGTCGGCCTCGTCCGACAACGTAGCGGTAAGTTACTACAACGTTTATCGCCGAATCAGTGTCGGCAGTCAGATTCAATGGCAACTCATCGGTAGCCCCACGGCAACGAACTTTACGGACAATTCGTCGTCCGATTCTTGGGACGGGGCGATCTTCAAAGTGACGGCGGTTGATCCATCCGGCAATGAAAGCTCACAGCCTTATTTCGTTGAAGCGCCTCCGTATAACGCGCCCGACAATTACGGCCGCGACAGCGCACCCAATCAGTACATCCCGCCGGATTGGCAGCAGTATTTCTACACCCAGCTTGTACCGGCATACGCGCAAGCATATCAGGCAGTCTCGCCACTCCACCTACCCGAAGGACTCCCGAACGGAGCAATGCAGTGGCTTGACTATTCGGATACCGTTATCGCAAACGGACAAATATTGAACACACCCTTTATCAGTAACCCTCAGTCACCGTCGCCCAACTGGTATATCGATGCGGACAATAATGGAACTTATGATACCTCCGACTGGTTCGTCGGTTCTCAAAACTTGCAGGTCGTGCACGGCTCAACGGGCATGTTTTATTTGGACTTGTCTGGGGCGGGCGTCTTCGTGGCGGGAGACCCCATCTGGAAAGACCCAACCGGAGAAGACAGCTTCAACTCTGCCACAGACACGGTTGTCTATAACCCCAATCACGTTGTTATTTCATCCGGCGCGGTGGGGAAGAACAACGACCTGTATTACTATGACTTCAGTCCCACACGTGAGGTTGTGTGGATCGATCTTAGCCAATTCGCCGCGGCGTCATTTCGCGGTGATTTTGAGCAGATGTACGGAGCGTTGGACTCCTTGATGGAAACAAATGACAGGATGGCGACCGACCTCATCGCGGCCGGAATCCCAGTGACTGGGACGGGTGGAACAATCAGCGTCAATAGCAACGGGCAGGCATCGCTTAGCAATGTCACGTTTCCGTTCACCGTACATAATGGCGATTTATTTCAGGTCGGCGGTCATTGGTATGACAGCTCTGCTAATGATCTGGCCAACGCAGCTATTCTGTTCAGCAGTTCAGACACCTTTCAGCTCTCTGGCGGCGCGCCTCAGACGATGTCTCAGCCCCTCCAGATGGCGAACTGGACCTTGGTTCCATCTATTCCCGCCTCTGGCCTGATGCCGAGTTTTTCTCTTGTACAGGGTCAACCTTGGGCCAACGGGGGCGATGGGCTCATTTTTCCTCAACAGTTCGAGGAAATCCGCAATGTCCTGCTGACCGTCGGCGCAACAAACATCCCTCCCGTTCCGACAACACCTCTTCCGTTGACGACGGAGACGGACTATGCGAATCAGGTGCCGGACACCAACCTCGACGGAATCGTCCAAGTCCCAGTAAACCTTGACTCGTTCGGTTCGGACACCGGCGCGATCGTGCCCGAGCCCGGGCGCGACTTGCCGCAGGTATATCTGCCGTTGTTTACCGACGTATCAGGAACATTTCCGATTCACGGCTATATCGTTCAGGGAGGCTTCGGGGCTAGCACGACGGGCGTCGACGGAATGGGAGAAGATCTTGAGGATTTGCCTCAAACCTGGCACTCCGGGGAACCGGCTCCGGTGAGCAACAATGACGCTCTTGGCGGTGAGCCGTTCGCTTACAGCCTCGATACCCACCTTCAGGTCGACGTTGAGTTGGACGAGCAAGGTAATCACGTCCGCCGGCTCGAAGTCATCAGGCCCGACGGGAATTCTGTCGTCTTTGACTTCCCATGGAACGCCTCCACACAGCAATATTCGGCTGTCGGGGTGCCTCTCGGCATAAACGCGGGAAGGCTATACGTCCTGCGGGCAGAGTCGACCGGAGGTTCACGTGGCACAATAAATCGGTACGATCTTGAGTTCCCGTCCGGGGTGACGCAAACGTTCGATCCTGAGACCGGTCTGCTGGTCTCGATCGAGGAAATTAATGGTCTAAGTGAAACATCTAATCAAACAACGCAGATCCCAATACTCCCCGCCGATCTTGCGAACGGCCAGACCGACGGCAACATTTCCAACCGCTATAACATCACGATGAACTGGAGCGGGGGGCTGATCGACAGCATCGACTACGCGACGAAGGACGGCTCGGAGACGGTCGCCACCAGTCTCGCTTACGACTCGAACAACGACATCACCGCCCTGTCCAAGACCATTAACGGCGTCGCCGCCAGCGACCTGTCCTACTCAGTCATCATGCTCTCTGGCGGGTACGGTATCGTCCAGGGCGATGTCGAGACGGACCGCACCGGCAGTGTTGCCTCGGGAAACGTATTGATTAAGACGACCCTGCCCAGCGATTCCGCTTATGCCGCCGGCAGCTACGTCTCCACAGCCTACGTGCTGAACTCGGACAACCTCGTCACGTCGCAAACGGTTACTCTGTCCGAGAACGGCTCGAACCCGACGACGGCCACAACGGCCTACAGCTATCAGACAGGCCGCGGGCGGTACGACAACGGCGCGCCGCAGTGGGGGAAGCTGACGCAAGTCACGTATCCAGATAATTCGTGGGAGACGTTCACCTACGACGACGGGACCAATGGCCTGCCCAACACCGGCTGGCTCTATCAGGACACCACGCCGTTCCAGAGCGGTACGGCCGGCAGCTCCGTCAGAATGTCACGCAGTACAGCTATGACGACTCGCTCACACAGGGCCTCGCCCCCGACTTGACCGCGCTCGTCGAGCAGCCGCGGGAAATCCAGCACATGGTCAACGGCACGACGGTCAGCGCCGTCTTGAACCGGTACGGTGCCGCATACGACGCCACCGGCAACCTTCAACTCGGGCCGAACAACTACGAAACCCGCGTCGCGAGCAACCCCAGCTCGCCGGTGTGGGCGACAGCCGGCCTGTGGTCGCAGACTCAAATCACCGGATGGGATTCCTATACGACCATCGGCCCCGCCGGTAACCTCAGCAGCGAGCTTACCTACAACCAGCAGCAGAAGCAGTACACCCAACAGGTCAACGGCACGTGGGGCGGCAACACGCTCTCGCAAGTCACGGACATCTTCAACGCTTTCCTCAATCCCGTCAGTGCGACGGATTCCACGCTCGGCTCGACCTATCAAGCTGACACCAGCCAGTCGCAGGACGGCTTTGGCCGCTCGACGCAGGACAGCCTCACGGGAGGCTTGAGCATCGGCACGGCGTACCAGAACACCGACACGAACAACGACTGGTTCGGCCCGAGCACGGTCACGCAAGCGGACGGCTCGACCACCAAGTACACCTACACGACGCTCGGCCAGATCGCCACGCAAACGATCGACGCCAACACCTCATACCCCGTTCAGACCGCCTACACCTACGACGCCGCGGGGAACGTCACGTCGGAAACGACGACCGGCCTCAATTCCAGCGGCAACCCCGCCGGCCCGAGCGTCACCAACACCTACGGCTACGACGCCATGGGCCGGCTGCGGGTCGAAATCGACAATGACAATCCTTCTGAGAGCAACGACACCAGCGGAACCTACAACCGCGAAACCGATTACCGCTATTTCGGGCAGAACGAATACGTCAACTATCCTGATGGCTCTCAGGAAACCATCATCCGCAACCTCGATGGCACGATCAGCGCCGATCGGGGCGGCGCCGTCACGCCCGCGTATTATAGCTACGGGACGATTTCGACCGCCGGCACGGACGCCCAGGGGAATCCCGATCCGAACGTCACCGCCGGCAGCACCTGGACGCAGGTCCAGACCGACATCAGCAGCAATCCCTACCACGTCAGCACCATCTACACCAATTCGCTGGGCGAGCCGTACCTGAGCCAGACCAGCATCGATCCGCCGCCGGGCCAGACCAACATCGTGACCACTGACTCCGTCACGAACTTCGACGCCAACGGCCGGCCGATTTCCTCGCAGGGCTTCGACGGCTCGACCACCTACACGATCTACGATCCGCTCACCGGGCAAATCGGCGCCCAGTTCGTCGATGCGACGGGCACGGGTATCTACGACCCCACCAAAGACCCCAAGACCGTCTACCATTTCGTCGAGCAGACCGGCTCGAACAACGCCCTCACGACGATCACCGCGCCTTTGGGCAGTTCCAGCGTCTCCACCCCCACCGGCGTCGAAGCCGACACGATCGCCGCCACCGGCGTGCAGGTGCAGGCGTCGCTGGCCGACAACGGCGGCCTGGGAACGGTCGACGTGACGGCTGACAAGCTGCCCAACGGCACGCTGGAGGACCGGCTGGCGACCACGAGCACCGACGCGCCGACGGGCTCGGCGGGTGGGTGGACCAGCGCCACCCTCAACCCCGACGGCACACAGAACGTCGACACCTACACCGGCGGGGTCCTGAGCGACGAAAAGACCCTCGGCGTCGGCGGCGCCGTCGTCTCAGACCAGTCGATCGGCGTCGATCCGTTGCAAAGGATCACGGGTTTGACCGACTCCACGGGCACGACCAGTTCCACGCTATACAATGACGGCACGCTGAACACGCTGACCGAGCCGGGCCACAATCCGGTCACGATCAACCAGGTCAACCCTGCCACCAACGACCCGGAGATCACCACCCGCGCAGATGGCGGCGTGGTGAACACCCCAGAGACCAGCCAGGGCCAGTTGGCCAGCCAGAGCGGGGCCGGCGTGATCGCCGCCACCTTCGGCTACGACACCAGCGGGACAGGAAACCTCAACAGCCTGACGACTTCGGCGGGAACGACCAGTTGGAAGTGGGACGAGGTGACCGGCGAACTGTCGAGCGTCCGTTTCGCCGACGGCACGTCCGACAGCTACGGGTACAACAACAAGCTCCAACTGGTGAACATCGCCGAGCCTGGTTTGACCAGTTCACCGAACTTCACCTACGACGCCGCAGGCGACCTGACCAGTTGGAGCCTCAACGACATGCAGACCGGCGTCGTCTCCTCGACCACCAAGCTCGACAATCTCCTGCGCCCGCAGTACGTCACCGACACCGACAACGGCAAGACGTTTACTGAGACCAGCGTGTACAATGCGCAGGGTCAGCTAAACAAAACGATGTTCGGCTCTGCCGCCAACGCGACGGTGCAATATGACTATTACCAGACTGGAGATACGAGCCCCAACGCCAGCCCCGGCTCACTCAAGGCGCTGACCGTGAACAACCTGCCCGCCGGCCAACCGTCCGTCGCAACAACGTTCAATTACGATCCGTCGAGCCAGCGGATTCAGACGATCAGCGTGAACGGCATCGCGATTCAGTATGGATTTACACCCGCTGGGCAGGTGTCGTCAGTCAGCATCGGCAGCAGCGACGGCAACGGGAATCTGCTGGGGAGTGGAAACGTAGTCATCAACTATACACCTGACGCCACCGATGGCGCAAGGCTGAGCGACTTGAAGGTTGTGAACAACCAGACCGACCAGACGCTATTTGACGAAGCCGTCGGGGGCTATAACCAGGAAGATCAGCGCACTGGCGAGACGGTCACCCGCACTGACATAACGGGCAGCGGCACGTCAACGCAGACCGACACGCTCGCTTACGGCTATAACGCGAGTGAGGCCGACGCGCTCGCCAGCGCCACCGATACCCCGAGCAGCGGGCCGAGCACAAGTTATACCTTCGGCTACGACGGCGCCGGCAACTGGACCAACGGCGTCGCCAACGTCAACGGCGCCGCGCTGGGTACGCCCAACAACGTCAACGAGATGTCCGGGCTGACCTACAACACCCGCGGAGACCAAACCAATGACGGCGTGTTCGCCTATGGATATGACGCACTGGACCGCTTGATCTCGATCACCCCGGACCAGCCCAGCGCCGACCCTGCCAACCCCGGTCACACGCAGGAGAAGCTCGGCTATGACAGCCAGGGGCGAGTCCTGTGGGAAGATGAGTACAGCTACGGCGGCGGGCAATGGACCCTGACGGCCTCCTACCGCGCGCTGTGGGATGGCAACCAACTCGTCGCGCTTCTCGACGGGAATAACAACGTCCTGCAAGCCTACTCTTACGGCCCGACCAGCCCGATCGCCGAGACGGATTTCCCCGGCGACCCGAATTACCCCGCCAGTCTGGTACCGCAGGGGCAGCAGCCGGGACCGATGACATTCGCGATCATCACCGACCTGAGCGGCGACACCGCCCAGGTCGTGAACCCGACCGGCGGCCCGACCATCGCTGACATCCATTACAACCCGTGGGGGTTGCGGCTGAGCGTCACTGGCGTCTCGCCCAACATCTGCCTGTTCGGCGGCAAGGGAGAGATCGAACTACCCGGCATGCCCGCGGGCATCGGCATCTCACCCAATCCGAGCGGCGGCGGCGACTGCCGATCTTTCAACTTCGTCACCCACTCGTTCATGCAACACGACGTGGCGGGAATAGTGTCCAGCGCCGAGAACGAATATTCCGCGCTCGGCAATGATCCGGTGAACAACATCGATCCGAGCGGCGAGCTCTACTCGCAGCTCGTCGAATTCGCCAACAACGTCGGGCGCAAGTACATCGACCCGTACATCATCAAGGCGGTTCAGAGGGTGGCCGGTACTTCCGCGGCCGATACCACGGCGCAGCTCATCGCGGGCACACGCGGGTTCGACGACCAGCTCGCCATCGGCACCGACTTCGTGCGCACGGCCGGGAACCTCGTCGACGACGGGCTCCACGGTTTCCCGGGCATCGTCGGGGCTGTGAACGGCATCGCTGCTCGAACCAGTCAGGCGGCGGCGCAGGGCAACGGCCTGGCCCTGGGCGAGTTGACGGGAATGAACCGGATCGCCGAGGGCATCTACAATGTGCGAATCCTGGGTAAACCGCAGCAACTGGGGGACGGCTGGGCGCGGTTCAACGCCATCGGCAACGGCACCGCCAGCACGCTCAACTCGGTCGTCCTGATCACCAGCGCACCGGATGCGGCTTACGCAGTCGGCAATTCGGTCATCAATCGCCTTGACGCGCTGGCGAATCTCTCGTCGTCCGGCCGCCCGGTGCTATCCGCCACGCCGGTGCTGCGCGGCACCATGCGGCGCGGGATGCTTTATGTTCCCTTCACCGGCGGCGCGACGCGCCAAATGATGGAGGAGGATCTCCTCTCGCAACAAGGGATGAAAGAGATCCCGGCGCCATCGAACGTGGGGATGCAGAATCCAGTAGTGCGGGAGGCGGTGGAGAACGGGACGATTAATCACGGCCTTCTGCAGGAGCAAATGCGCGCTAAGGGATGGCTGGTGGATCGGGAGGATACGGCGATGATC
>Ga0210396_10000779_pt1 | contig 37677 bp, 39 predicted proteins | sample IncBWH17OmetaG_FD_155466 | JGI IMG/M metagenome (GOLD analysis project Ga0210396, IMG submission 155466) | Forest soil microbial communities from Barre Woods Harvard Forest LTER site, Petersham, Massachusetts, United States - Inc-BW-H-17-O ...
CTGGGGCCGCGATGACGGCGAGCAATTGACCGGCTTTCACATGCGCTCCGATGTCGAAGTACCACTTCTTCAGATATCCGTTTACGCGGGCATAAATGGGAGAAGAGATGAATGGCTGTATATTTCCGGGCAGGATAATTTCCTGAGCTGGGGTAGAGGGCTTGGGCCGCACCACGGTCACCGAGGGCACGGCCATCTGCGCGGTTACCGTGCGCAACTTTTGCTCGGCGTTGATGCGGGAGCGAATGCCAAAGAACAAAAGGCTACCGACGACTGCGAAGATCACGAGCGCAAGCAGCCAGCGCCTTGGCGAGTGTGCCCTTTCTGCTGAGGCCTGCGATGGTTTAGTCACCGGCATATCGACATCATCCTGAACTTCGGTTTCGGGCATATTTATTGGTCCTCGTCTCCGCGTAGCAGATTCTCTTCCACTGGACTGGTCTTTCGCATCCAGCCGTGCAACACGCTGAAAAATGTCGGAACGAAGAACAGGGTGGAGACCGTGGCGAAAAGCAGCCCGCCAATGACGGCGCGGCCAAGCGGGGCATTTTGTTCGCCACCATCGCCCAGTCCCAGCGCCATCGGAACCATGCCAATGATCATGGCCAGCGCGGTCATCAACACGGGCCGAAAACGTGTAAAGCCTGCCTCCAAGGCCGCGGTAATGGAATCGCTTCCTGCCTCCATTTTTTCAGTCGCAAAGCTCACTACCAAAATGCTGTTCGAAGTTGCCACGCCCATGCACATGACGGCGCCCATCAAGGCTGGTACGCTCAAAGTCGTGTGCGTTAAGAACAAGAACCAGGCAATCCCCGCCAGGGCCGCGGGGAGGGCTGAGATCATAATGAAAGGATCCAGCCAGGATTGAAAGTTCACGACAATGAGCAGGTACACCAGCACGATCGAGAATGCCAACCCGCCAAGGAGGCCGATGTAGGAGGACCGCATGGTTTGGACCTGCCCACGGATCACTACTCGAGAACCGCGAGGCAATTGTTTCCGCGTGCCATCAATGATCTTGTTGATGTCGCCTGCCACGGCACCCAGATCACGCCCAGAGACCGATCCGAAAATGTCAATCACGGGTTCAATGTTGTAATGCGAAACCACAGCCATGCCCGCTCCTCGTTGCATGGAAACCAAACTGGCCATGAGGGATGGCGGAGTCACCGGATCTGTACCCGTGATTGGAATGTTCTCAAGCGCTTGCAAGGAGTTCGTGCGGTATTGCGGCGATTCAGTGGCAATTTGGTAGCTGACATGGTTTTGTGGGTCCACCCAAAACGTGGGCGAAGTTTGGAAACTGCCGCTGAGCGAAACTAAGAGATTTTGCGCAATGTCATGGGCAGTGAAGCCAAGTTCTTCTGCCTTCGTCCGTTCGACTCTGAAGCGCAGGTATGGCTCATCAAATGGCTGTTGAATTCTCAGATCGGCTGTTCCGGTGACGGATCTCAACTTCTCGAGAAGCGTATCTGCATAGAATCGGTTTTCCTCCAAGTTGTTTCCCACGACCTGCACATCCACGGGAGCAGGCAATCCAAAATTTAGAATCTGACCGACCATGTCGGCCGGCAAGAAAGCAAATGTCGCGCCCGGAAACTCCTTTGGAAGCGTCAAACGAAGTTGATGAATATAGTTGTCCGTGGGATTGTGATTGGCGTTTAGAGTCACAAGAATATCGGCGTCCGATGTCCCCACGGGGGCCGAATTACTATACGAGAGGTTGATGCCGCTGTACGGCAGACCTATGTTGTCAATTACGCTGTGAATCTCAGACGCCGGAATCTGCTTGCGAATCGATTGCTCCACCAGATCGCAAAGGTCGGCGGTGTCCTCGATGCGCATTCCTGTAGGCGCTCGCAGGTGAAGTTTGAAAGTGCCGCTGTCCACATTGGGGAAAAAGTCCCGGCCCAGCCACGGAATCAGAATTGCCAGAGAACCAAGACAGCACGCGAAGAAAGCAATTAGGAAAGTACTCCTGTGCTGGAGGCAGCTTTCCAGCAAACCACGGTAGGTCAATCGGAATTTCTCGAAGGCCGCTTCAAAACCCTTTTGAAATCGCACTAGAGGATTGCGGTTGGAGGGAGAATTTTTCTCTTCTATCTTATCGCCGCGCAACAGGTACTTCGCCATTGTCGGAACAATCGTCCGGGAGAGCAGGTACGATGCCAACATAGCGAACACCACTGCCTCGGCAAGCGGCACAAAGAGATAACGCGCTACACCGGACAATAAGAACATCGGAGCGAACACAATGCAGATCGAAAGCGTGGATACGAAGGCGGGTGTCGCGATTTGCGAAGCGCTCTCGAGCACAACTTCGTCCATGTCCTTCCCTGGTTGCGCCTCGCGATTTCGATTGATGTTTTCGACCTCAACGGTGGCATCGTCGACCAGAATTCCAACCGCCAGGGCGAGACCTCCGAGCGTCATGATATTGATCGTTTCTCCGATGGCGCTGAATACGATGATCGAGGTGAGAATCGCCAGTGGTATGGATGTTGCAATGATAATCGTGCTTCTCCAACTGCCCAGGAAAGTGAGAATCATGAATGCCGTCAGACAGGCAGCGATCAGGGTCTCTCGGACAACGCCGCTAATCGCGCCACGGACAAATATCGATTGATCAGCGAGAGGAGATATCTGCAGCTGAGTTGGAACCGTCTGCCGGATTTGGGGGAGGAGCGCCTTGATGCCTGAGATCACGTTCAGTGTCGATGCATCGCCCGCCTTTTGAATCGTCAGTAGTACCGATCTCTGCCCGTTCACCCTCACGATATTTGTTTGCGGGGGAAATCCGTCCCGCACCCAGGCGACATCCTTCACGTAAATAGTAGTGCCGCCGACTGATTTGATCGGAATGCGGTTCAGATCTGCAATCGTTTGCGGCGCCGCGTTAGGGATGGAAACGTCGTATTCCCTGGACCCGATTTTCGACGTTCCAGTAGGCAGAACCAGGTTTTGAACGCTGATGGCATTCACCACATCCAGTGCGGACAGCCCTTTCGACTGCAGTGCCGTGGTATTCAGGTCTACTTGTACCTGGCGCTGTTTTCCACCGTAGGGGTACGGAACAGATGCGCCGGGAACCGTAATGATCTGTGTGCGAATAAAATTTAGGCCGTAGTCATTGAGCTGTTGTTCCGAAAGATTTTGGCCTGACAGCGCTAATTGCAGGACGGGCACGCTCGATGCGCTATACGCCAGTATGAGCGGCGGGGTGGTTCCGGCAGGTAACTGCTTCAGCTGAGTCTGAGAAACCGCCGTGATCTGTGCAATGCCTTGCTGAATGCTTGCGTTTGGCTGCAAGAATACTTTGACAACTGCGATACTGTTCAGCGACTGTGACTCGATATGCTCGATGTTATCGACAGTTGTTGTGAGGGCTCGTTCTGTAATGCTGACGATCCGGTCCGCCATATCCTCGGGCAATAAGCCGTTGTAAGTCCATATAATGCTGACCACCGGAATGTTGATGTTCGGAAAGATATCGGTGGGAGTGCGCACGATTGCCAGCGTCCCCAGGATGAGGATGAGTATGGCCATAACCACGAAGGTGTAGGGCCGCTGCAATGCAAGTCGAACGATCCACATGACTCACGTCCCCATTCTTTCCGTTTGGCACAGTCCGGCTTTATCAACCAAATCAAACTTACGCCCGGTGTTTTGGGATCTTTGCATCGAGTGTCGAGATTAATTCTCCAGCTGCCGGCGGCAAGGTGACAGTTCCGGACAGAACAATATCCCTCGCAGGAATCTTCCTGCCGTACACACGGCGGTTGTCGCCATTGTCAGGACGGATCGTGGAGCCTTCGAGAGAGACTCCCGCAAACAGGCCACGCGCTCTTGAGTAGCTCAGAATTTCGGCACGCAGAGTCACGTCCGAATCGGCCGACGAATCGCGCCCGACGGGGCCCGCGGCGGCGGAGGCATCCGCTCCAAGCTTGACTTTGCTGCTGAGAATGGCTCTTGCGCCGCCTTCGTTCATCACGAGCAGCACAAGATCCGTGGCTTCTCCACCGATCTGAAAGCCGAAGCTTCCGCCCTCGAGAGCCATCATTGTGGGGGCACCCCACGGGCCTTTGAAATCGTCGCCCTGGCGGCACGTCATAACGCCCCGCCCGTAGCTTCCGCCAACGAAAAATCCGGCCTTTAACACGGAGGGAAAGACCACGACACAATCTGCCTTATCGAGCAAGTCCTGCGGTATGTCATCAGGTACGTCGAGAATTTCTTTCAAGACAGTGGCACAATTTCTCAAACGGTCGTCATCTTTGGTTTTGTTCGATGCGCTCGCCACTTCGGCGAGGAGTGGCAGAACAATCAGTAGAACGCTGCTGAGATAGACCAATAACCTTCGCATATGATTTCCCCTTAACATTTTTATTGCCTCACATTCGTTTCGTTGCAGTCCGGATGCCATTGTGTCGGCCAAGCGAAAATTTTGACGAAGTAGTTGAAAACAGGCGTGTCTAAGAAAGTGTGCCGGAAACAATGGGCGTGGACATGCGGGCGAAGAGTCCAGGGAATTGAATGGTTGTCAGCATTTTGACAGGGGGTCTGTTAAATTATGATACGGATATAGGAATACACATAACCGGAGATCAGGGCCGGTCCGGTGGCTTCCCAACCTTTCCTCTTTGCGGACTGTCGTAATGATGGCACCGTGGATAAAGATACTTGCGTGGAATTTGAAAACTGCAAATCCACACTCCTTTGCGAAACGGCCGGACTACGCGTTACTACAATGTGCTTCGCTGGGAGTGGCAGTGTAGATTCCAAACTGGTGGCCAGGTTTTAACTTTTCACGCAATTTCTCGCGACCATGATTGAGACGCGACTTCACAGCGGCTATCGTTGTGCCAAGCATCTGAGCGGTTTCGTTGGCGGAGTGTTCTTCGATATCGTAGAGCAAAATCGTGCTTCGAAGCTTCGGACTTAACCGATTGATCGCGTCAGTCAGGAATTTACTGCGTTCTTGGTCCCGGAAGGATTCTTCCGGGTTGCGGCAGTGGTCAACGAACGTCGACGCGACGGACTTCACATCATCGTCAGGTCGGTCTTGCGAAACTTCGAGATTTCTCCTCCTCCGGCGTAGCACCATAAATGACTCGTTCATGGTGATGCGAGTGAGCCAGGTAGAGAAACGCGATTTTTCTTGAAAGGTGCTCAGGTGAAGGAATGCCTTGAGAAAACTCTCCTGGGTAGCATCTTCAGCGTCCTCCCGGTTGTTCAGGATGCGTTGTGCCACCGTAAAAACTCTGCGTTCATGGCGAAAAACTAATTGGTCGAAAGCCTCGGTATTTCCACACTTTGTGGCTGCTACCAATTCGCTATCCGAGAATTTCTTTGTGCAGGTTGAATGAAATGCTTCCATGGCTCCCCTACCTTCCCGCGTCGGTAAAACAGTAGTCTCCCGTGGACAATGCAATTGCCTTGCCAGAGGGAATACGCGGCGAAAAAGGTCTCAAAGTGACTGGGAGTATGGGGGATGCGCTGATTCAATGACGCGTTGGCACGTTCGGCCTCACTTGAATCTGTCGGCTGATTGGCATCCCGTCTATTCTTCTGGATAAGGCACGAGCACCTCTCCGCATCAGGTGGGTATCCGGAACGGAGACCAGGCCTGGCGAAACCTATGGATCAGAACTTAAATCACGGGCGGCACTCGCGGCCCGGAACCGTGCGCCCCACCAAGTAACCTTTTTTGCGAAGTGCCAGCGCAACGGCCCACAATCGTCACAATTTTTACTGTTAATTGCGGGGACCGACATGTGTTGCGGAATTTGAAGGATGAGTCGTTCGCGGAACTGATCAGAGCCGCGGCGTAACCGGAGCGGCTCCCGCACGGCAAGAACTAGTTCGATGCTGTCGCAAAAGGAAGCCAGATTGTTATTTGGCTTTTTCTCGAATATCCTCCCATGTGTTGTTTCCCTTTCACCGATCAGGTCGGAATAAGTCTGGTATACCAAAGTATAATTGCGCCGTTTTCCGTCATGTCGTAATCTGCGCACTATGAGTACTCAAAATACGACCAAACTAGTTGCGATTGTCGATGACGATGACTCGATGCGTAACGCACTGGACGGGCTGCTGAATGCCGTCGGATTCCCGGCGCGAGCGTTTGCTTCGGCGGAGGAATTCCTGAAATCGGGCCAACAACACCAAACTTCCTGTCTGATTGCCGATATCCGAATGCCTGGAATGTCAGGTTTGGAACTGCAGGCTCAACTGAACGCCGAGCGGTGCAAAATTCCGATCATCTTCATTACAGAGCATGGAGACGCAAAGATGCGAGGCCAGGCGTTGAGAGCAGGCGCGGTGGAGTTCCTGTTGAAACCGTTCGATGGAGAAGTCTTGCTGGAAAGTGTCCGCGCAGCTCTGGAAAGTTGAGCCCAGCGACGGAGCTGCGCGCCCGAATGCGCAGGAGGTCATGAATGGCACCCGATGCGGTGGCTTTCGAAGGAAATAGTTCCTATGACCAGGACCGTAATCCGCGCAGATTCGAGCAGCTGGTAGGCAAAAGCCTGGCTCTGGAATCCGTGTTTGCACAGGTCGAACAGGTGGCGCCGACCGATTCCACTGTCTTGATCCAGGGAGAAACCGGCACCGGCAAGGAACTGATTGCACGGGCGATTCACAATATCAGCTCTCGCTGCGGACGCCAATTCGTAAAGCTAAATTGTGCGGCCATTCCATTCGACCTATTGGAAAGCGAACTCTTTGGCCATGAGAAAGGCGCATTTACAGGCGCCATCGCTCAAAAGGTTGGCCGATTCGAGCTGGCGGACAAAGGAACACTCTTCCTGGACGAAGTGGGTGATATTCCATCGGCACTGCAACCCAAGCTGCTCCGCGTTTTGCAGGAACAAGAGTTCGAGCGCTTAGGCAGTACTCGGACCCACCATGTTGACGTTCGAATGGTGGCAGCGACCAACCGAGAATTGGCGGACATGGTGAAGAAGAAGGAATTTCGGAGCGATCTCTACTATCGTCTCAACGTGTTCCCGATCCAGTTACCACCCTTGCGGGCGCGACGCGAAGACATTCCAGACCTGGTGGAGCATTTTGTGGAGATTTATGGCCGGCGAATGGGTAAGCAAATCGAATACATTCCTCAGGAAGTTATTTCCGCACTTAGCTCATACGTATGGCCGGGCAATATCCGTGAGCTGCAGAATTTCATCGAGCGAAGCGTAATCCTTAGCGCCGGAACCGAACTTCGCGCTCCTCTCGCAGAATTGAAGTGCTCCCTCGATACCGGGTCGCTGGGAGCAATTACTTTAGAAGAGGCCGAGCGCGATCATATCCTCAAGACCCTCGAGTACACCAAGTGGGTCGTTGCAGGCCCCAATGGCGCTGCAGCGCGCCTCGGAATGAAGCGATCAACCCTCTACTTCCGAATGCAAAAACTTGGAATTTCACGCTCCAACATAAATCCACTTCCCGAGGAGCAGAAAAGCGATGATACGGGAATGGATCTTCCACTAGATTGACATCCTGCTGAGCAACAAAAACTCTTGTAGAGCTCACGATCTTCTTGCGCCCAACCATGCCGCAATTCCGCGGCCGGCTGCCCTCGGCGCCCTTGCGCGATAAACGCCGCTCAAGATGCGTTGTACGAATTGCCTTGCACTCATGGATTTACATCGGCATCGTCGAAAGTTCCGGAAATAATCAACGGTTTTGCAGCTGGAAATTGAGATTACCGAAGCTCAGTGTCAGGCAATTGGACGCCATGTTTAGCAGGTTGGAATAGCATGCTGCGCCATCGCCTGTAGCACACCCGTACTTTCTGTCACTTACAAACTCTGCACGATTGGCAAGCGCATTGCATGTTCAGCTCTCGTCGATGAATGCACCGAAGCTTTTGGTGGCAATTTGAATAAGGAGAAATAATCATGTTCGCTGAAACAATCAGCAAGCCTCATGCAAGCCGCAACTTGACATCCAGGACGCCCTATTTGTTGTCGTTCTTGATCGCTTTGATATTCACACTAACGGTCTCCACAACCAAAGCGTACGCGCAGATCGAGGGAGACCTTGAAGTTAATATCCCATTCCAATTCCATGCAGGTGACGCCAAACTGCCTGCCGGAAAGTACATCATCCACACGCTGGACAACACCGATCTCACGATCATGGAAATCAGCAGCGAGGACGGTTCCGCTTCCGCCCTCTTCGAAGTGCATGACACGGAAGCCAACTCCGCGCCAGCCAAGAGCGAATTAATTTTCAACAGATACGGGGATCGATATTTCCTGGCGAAGTTGTTTGACGAAGCCAACCCAAATGGCAGCGCGGTCACCGAGTCGCGCTACGAAAAGAGGGTTAGTCAAGAGGCCTCGCAGGCTCAGGCTCACGTGCCTGCGCACCGTCGCGGGCAACAGAAAGGCTAGTGGCTCACCAGAGAAATAACCACCTGAGCGCGTGTGGGCCACTCTCGCGCCGGTGGAGTTTTGATGCGGAATTTCAAAATGGAGGAAATATGAAATTGCAAAAAGCAATTTTCGGTTTGATGGGATTAATGCTTTTGTTCGCAGCCCAGTCGTGGGCCACGCAAGTGAAGACCGATTACGATCGCAATGCAAACTTCGGGCAATACAAAACCTACTCCTGGGAAAAGGTTAAGACAAAGGACCCCCTGGACGTCGATCGAATCAAGAGCGCCGTCAACTCCGCTCTGACCGCAAAAGGCTGGACCCAGGTGGATTCAGGCGGCGATGTTTCGGTCGTTGCTATGGAGATGACACACAATCAGCAGACCCTGAATACCTTTTACGACGGTTTTGGTGGTGGCTGGCGCTGGAGAGGCTTCGGGGGTTTGGGAGAAGCAACCACGACGACGGAGACTTACAAGGTAGGCACGCTGGTTGTCGACCTATTCGACGCAAAGACAAAACAGCTGATCTGGAGGGGCAACTCGAGCGATACGCTCTCCAATAATTCCAACAAGAACATCCAGAACCTCGATAAGGACGTGGAGAAAATGTTCAAGCAATTTCCTCCAGGCTCTTCGAAGAAGTAGGGCTCTCACATGACTCGATACTTTTATTGCGCCGTTACTTTCGGACTCGTTGTAGTAGCCATGCCTCTGCGTGCGGCTAATCGACCGCACGCAGAGATGAATAGCCAACATGCGATGGTTTGGACGAATGACGATCTCGAAAAACTCCGCAGCCTCGGCCTGATTTCCATCGTGGGGCGAACTGACGAAGAAAAGCCAAAGCCGGCACCTGCGCCGGGAGCGTACGTAAAAACCGAGGACCTGGAGTGGTACGCGATACAAGCAGCGCAGCTGAACGATGAACTTGAACGCAGAAAAACTCAGCTCCGTGAATACGAGCAGGCGCTCGACGATGCGCGCAGCCTGAGAAGAACGATGGGTGGCATAAACCTCGATGAAGGCGACTTTGCCCTAACCCCCGAGGTTGGCATTGAAATCCTGGTGCGGCGCGTGGACGAAGTGCAAATGGAGATTAACGCGTTAGAAGAATTGGCTCGGCGGCACGATATCCCGCCAGGCGTCCTGCGCGGCCAATACGATTCCCAATGAATTCGTATTTAAGTACTGGAGATTGCGCCATGAACATGAAGTTGGCAGAACGTGTTTTGATCGGACTAATGGGCTGTTTGCTCGTGCAAACTTCTGCGCAAGCTGGCTCCTACAGTCCCGCTGGCCAATCGAACGAAAAATCGCCGGATTCGACGGTCAAACAATCTCCTCAAGAGTTGCAGCAATTGGTCGCTCCAATTGCCCTGTACCCGGACGCCCTTGTTGCTCAGGTCCTTGCCGCTTCCACTTATCCAACTGAGATTATCGAAGCGGACCGCTGGATTCAGAGTCACACCGGCCTCAAAGGAGAAGATCTGGCCGCAGAAGTCGACAAACAATCCTGGGACCCGAGCGTCAAGGCCCTTACTCAATTTCCCTCGGTTCTTGAAAATATGGACAAGAATCTCTCCTGGACTTCCTCCCTTGGCGACGCATATGCCAACCAGCAGCAGGACTTGATGGATGCTGTCCAAACAATGCGTCAGCAGGCTCAAAAAGCGGGCCACCTAAATACCAACGAACAGGAGAAGGTAACAGCTCAAGGCAATACCATCGTCATTGAACCCGCCGATCCGGATGTGGTTTATGTCCCCGCGTATGATCCCTGGCTCGTGTACGGTTATCCCATTGATGCTTACCCAGGTTGGTATCCTGCCCGGAATTTTCTTTGGCGGCCCGGGACTTTACTTCGGAGCTGGGTTTGGAATCGGTTTCTTCGGGGGTTTCGGCTGGGGCTGGCATCACTGGGGCTGGGACTGGCACGGCCATAGGATGATCTACAACCACAACACCTATATCTCCCACAGTCGAACAATCATGAATCGCGGCAATTTCAACCGCGGCAATTTCGACCACGGCAACTTCGGCCACGATAACTTCGGCCACGGCAATTCATTTCAGCGAAGCGGCGCCGGGGATTCCGGATTTCACGGGTCTTCATTTTCTCATGCTCAGCAAGGAACACGCACCGGCGCCTTCAGCGGCTTTGATCACGGCGGAAATGTCCGAGGCTTTTCTTCTCGCGGGCGATCTAGCTTCGGAGGTGGGTTCCACGGGGGCGGCGGCTTCCATGGCGGCGGGGGCTTTCATGGCGGTGGTGGTGGACATAGGTGAGCGCGTGTACCGGCTTGTGCAATTCGAAGAAAATTTAAAAATGAGAGGAACTGCCATGTTGCGGAATATTTCGATCATAGGTCATCTTCAATGGAAGAAGTTAATTCGGTTCAGTGCATTCGTCCTGTTGGCACTCTCTGTGGGGACTTCGTTCGTAGCAACGTTCGCGCAAGAGGCGGGGCAGCAGACGTATGCGTCAGTCGCGGATGCTGGCCGCGCCCTCTTTACAGCAATGCAGGCACCAGATGACCAAGCTCTCCTGAACATGCTCGGCCCCGCGGGAAACGATATCGTCTCGTCCGGAGACCCGATTGAGGATCTTAATGCCCGGACAAACTTCACGGCCAAGTATGAGGAAATGCACCGATTCGTGAAGGAGCCGAACGGTACTGTAACCCTTGTCGTCGGAGCCGAGAATTGGCCGCTTCCGATTCCTTTAATAAACAAAAACGGATCCTGGTATTTCGACACCCAGGCCGGCGAGGACGAAGTTTTGTTTCGACGCATTGGCAAGAACGAACTGCTGGCAATTCAAGCCTGCAATGATTTGGTGGAAGCCCAAAAGGATTACTACAACAGGGCCCCGAACGGCTTCTCCAAGGAATATGCGCAGAAACTGGTGAGCGACGAGGGAAAATACAACGGCTTATATTGGGACGGAACGGTTCATCAATTCGATAGTCCAGCCAATCCACTCATCGCCTACGCGCGCCAGAATCTACCAGCGAACCAGGTTGGCGAGCACGTTCCATTCAATGGTTATTTCTTCCGCATCCTTAAGAGCCAGGGACCTCATGCCTCGGGCGGCGCCAAAAACTATGTCGTCAATGGGAAGATGACCGGGGGATTCGCCTTCGTCGTCTATCCCGCGGAGTACCGTTCTTCCGGAGTGATGACTTTCGCCGTCAGCAAATCGGGAACTATTTATGAAAAGGATCTTGGCCGCAACACAACACAGCTTGCCCAAGCGATGACTCTTTTTGACCCGGATTCCACTTGGCACATAGCGGAATAAGTAAAGGCTTGGGGATTGCCAATGAGTTTCACTATTTCGAAGGCGGCGAGCATGCAAGTGCTCCACACGACTAACCACGGAGGTAGGACCGGCCCCTCCTCCGTGAATTAGCCCGGAGAAAAGAAGGTCACAATCATGCGTAATCGAACTCTCGCATTCTCATTGTTTGGGTTTCTTCCGCTTGGCCTCCTGCTCCTTTCAACTGGAACTGAGCCTTACCGCAATCACTCAGTGAATCCCTCTGGAACAGATTTGTCGGATCACGCGGGAAATATGCCTCCGGGGTTTGATCAGGACGTGGCTAGAGTTGTTGCCAACCTCGATCAGATCGAGGCCGACACGCTTCGTGAGATGAGCCAGACTACGCTTGATTGGCAAGGACAAATCCGCACTCTGGGAAAGCTATTGCTCTTTGACAAGCATCTTTCGGTGAATCAGAACGAGGCATGCAGTTTCTGCCATACACCGGAGACGGGATTCACCGGCCCGATTCAATCCTTGAATCTGAGCACTGTTTCTTATCCCGGGTCGGTAAGAACGCGGTTCAGCCAGCGAAAGCCGCAGAGTTACATGTATGCGACCTTCGCCCCTGTGCTTCACTACAATGCGCTGCAAGGCGATTTCGTTGGGGGCAATTTCTGGGACATGCGCGCCAGTGGCTACCGCTTGCAAAACCCGAGCGCAGAACAAGCCCAGGGACCGCCGACGAACCCGGTTGAAATGGGATTGCCCGACTCGGCCTGTCTTGCCTACCGGCTCTCCAAAGTTCCATATCGCAAATTGTTTGAGGCAGTATGGGGCGCCGACTCATTCGCCGTTCAATGGCCGAAGGATGTCGAAAGCGTTTGCGCTACATCTGGCCCCCCGCCGGACAATGATCAATACCCGGTTCATCTCAGCGCGGCAGACCGGCAACGTGCTGACCATGTCTATGACAGCTTCGGGCTGGCGGCCGCAGCCTACGAAGCTTCGCCGGAAGTCAGTCCGTTCACTTCGAAGTATGACTATGTTCAGGCGGGAAAAGCCCAGTTTACGCCCCTGGAAGAGAATGGGTATGCGCTGTTCCGCGGTAAGGCGCGATGTAACCAGTGCCACCGCGACGGTGGACCCGGAGAAGAACCGCTGTTCACGGATTTCACAGCCAGCAATCTGGGCATACCACGGAATCCGGCGGTGCAATTCTACTTCGAAGCGAAGTCAGACGAACGCGGGTACAGTCCGAACACCGCAGGTGAGGCTTACGTTGACACGGGTGTTGGATTTTTTCTGCGCAAGTTGAAGAGCCTGAGCGGTCAATTAAATCCAGACTCGCGATGGATCGAACAGGCTCCCAAATTTGACGCCAAGTTCCAGGTACCCACACTGCGCAACGTTGACATGCGTCCCACCCCGGAATTTATAAAGGCCTACATGCACAATGGCTACTTCAAGAGCCTGAAGGAGGTCGTGCACTTCTACAATACACGCGACGTCCTGCCCAAGTGCAAGGCCGGAGATCCCGGGGAAAAGGAAACCTGCTGGCCGCCACCCGAAGATTCAACCAACCTCAACACGAGACAATTAGGCGACCTTAAGCTGACAGACCAGGAAGAGGATAATCTGGTTGCTTTTCTGAAGACGCTGACCGATGACTACAAACTTTCTAACCCTGCGACGGCAAAGTAGATTTCTACCTCCATCGGAAGGAGTATGAGAAATGAAGTATAGAAAATTAGGAAATACGGGACTCATTGTCAGTGAGGTGGCCCTTGGCACAATGCAGTTTGGCGGCAGGATGAACATGGGCAACCTCGGTCAAGAGGATACGACGCGGATGGTGAAGGTAGCCCTGGATCGAGGTATCAATTTCATCGACACAGCGGATGTCTACAGCCTCGGAGAAAGCGAGACACTCGTAGGCAATGCCTTGAAAGGAGTGCGGCAAGAAATTGTTCTGGCCACCAAGGTCCGCCTCCCGATGAGCGAGAACTTCAACCGAAGCGGCGCGACCCGCGTAAACATCCTGCGCGAAGTGGAGGGCAGCCTCCAACGGCTGCAGACCGACTATATCGATCTTTACCAGGTGCATGGATGGGACAGCAGTACGCCTCTCGAGGAGACGCTTCGGACGCTCGACGATTTAGTGCGCCAAGGGAAGGTTCGCTATATCGGCCTCTCGAACTTGATGTCATGGCAAGCGGCAACCGCGATTATGCTCCAAGAGCGCCTGGGGCTGGAAAAATACGTAACAGCGCAGATGTACTACAGCCTGGTCGGTCGGGGGCTCGAATACGAGTTCCACTCCTTCGCCGAGTACTACAACATTGGCATTCTGGTTTGGAGCCCGCTTGCCGGCGGCTTTCTGACAGGTAAGTACAGTCGGACAAATCCTGCTCCCGCTGGTACACGATTCGCGGAGGCGGGTTCGTTCGTGCCATTCGACCATGAAATGGGCAATCGCGTCGTGGAAACGCTGAAGGAGGTAGCTAGTCGGCACAATGCAAGTCCGGCCCGAGTGGCGCTCTCGTGGGTGCTGGGGCGTCCGGCCGTCAGCAGCGTCATCATCGCGGCCCGGAAAATGGAGCAACTTGAAGATAACATCGCCGCGGTAGACCTTCATCTCTCGGACGAGGATTTCAAACTTCTGGATGCGGCATCGGATCCTGGTGTTCCTTACCCGAAGTGGATGGTCTTGCAGCTAGACACCGCGGAAGATCCACGTCCGAAGGTTCTGTATCCGGAGCGCTACGCGAAAGGAGGGCCTTGGAAGGACCTCCGCGAGGCCCGGAGATCCAACTGAAAAGGGTTACTCGTCAGGACGAAAAGCTCAAATCACCGGGTCCTGCGGATGTTCATTCACGCCGCTTTGAAGTCGCTTGGGAGGGTGAACTGGAACGTCGTGCCCCGCTCAGGGTTGGCAGTGGCCCATAAGCGGCCACCATGTGACTCGATGATGGAGCGGCTGATCCGAAGTCCCATGCCGGTTCCCTGGGGTTTGGTAGTAAAAAATGCGTCAAACATCTTGTCCGCGCTCTCAGGAGGGAGTCCTGTGCCGGTATCACTGACCGAGATTAGCAGCTGATCCTCTGAACTGCGTTGTGACTTGATCGTAAGTTCCCGTGCGGCGTTCACTTCATTCATGGCATCGATAGCATTGAGCATCAGGTTCATGAAGACCTGCTGCAATTGCACCCGGTCCGCACTAATATTGGGCAGGTCAGCCGCAAGTTCGGTATGGATCGAAACTGAATATCGCCCAACCTCGCTGCGCAGCAGGGCGATCATTTCACGAATGATTTCATTTACGTCGACCAACTCTCGTTGTGGTTCCTCCTTCTTGAACAGGGAGCGGGTTCGACTGATGATTTCAGATGCCCGAGTTACATCGCCGACGATTCTGGTCACGGCTTCGCGGGCCATTTCGATGTTCGGCTGATCGCGCACCAGCCACTTCAAACATGTCCCGGCGTCTATTACCGCTGCAGAGATTGGCTGCTTAATCTCGTGCGCCAAGGAAGCGGTTAACTCACCCATCGTGGTCACCCGGTTTATATGTGCAAGGTCCGCTTGTACCTGGCGTAATCTCTCTCTCTCCTCTTCTGCGCGTTTGCGGTCTGTGATATCAATGTTTGAACCGATATAGCCCGCAAATTCTCCCCCGCCGGTATACCTCGGAATGCCGCTTTCGATCACCCAACGGTATTCCCCATCCGCGCGCCTGAGCCGATACTCCATTCTGAACGGCTTTCGGGCATGGAAGGCGGTCAGGAAGCAATCGAAGCACCCTCTCACATCGTCTGGATGCACACCTTCAACCCATCCTGGACCTACTTCCTGTTCCATCGTTCGGCCCGTGAACTCCAGCCACGGTTTGTTGAAATAGTTGCAAAGGGCATCCGTACCGGTCATCCAGATCATGACCGGTGCCGTGTCGGCCATCGCCTGGAACCGAGCCTCGCTCTCACGCAATAGTTCCTCAGCGCGCTTTCGCTCAGTGATGTCGCGATAAATGGCATAATTCGCGACCTGCTGACCGGTTGCATTGGTGACTGGAACGGCGAGAAGAGAAACGTAAATCTCAGTCCCATCCTTGCGCTTTCGGATCGTCTCGACTTCAACTCGGCCACCCTGCTTCAGCAGGCGTGTATACGCTCGGGAACTCTCAAGAAGTGCGTCAGGAACAATGAGATCATTAATGGGGCGATCTAAAAGCTCGCTCGCTTCATAACCGAACATGCGGGTGAATTCCTTGTTGACGCGAACGACATGGTCGTTTGTGCTTAGGATAGCAACTGCTTCAGGAACCTGCTCAAACAACTCGTCAAAATGAGAAGTTTGGTTCCTCGCTTCACGGGAATTTGAATTTCCTTTGTCGGCCCGAGCGGAAGTCTTATGAACACTGGGTCGTGGGTGTTGCATCGATGTGCCCCCCTTGCAGATACGTGGCACTTGAATTATGAAGCGGAGACAGTAAGGGGATTTATTGTATCAGAAATCGGACCGGGCATTTCTCCATGGACCGCTGTATTGACGTCTTCGCAGTATGAGCGTAGCCTCACGTGAGCGAATGAGTGTCTGCTCTGCATTCGCATTAAGATTACCAAACGCCAATAGCCATCCGCCGGTCGCCTCACCGTAAGGGAGGAGCCATGCTTAGCAGAGACGAATGGTTGCCCCTCGCCAATAAACTGGATTGGGACTACTCGTACGTGCACGAAGAGGAAGTCTTTCCAGAAGTAATCAGCGGACACCCCTGGCTGCCTCACTCGGAATGGAAGGACTGGGAAGAATCTTTCAAAACCTCCTACCGGGAATACGTCGACAACCAATACGAAAAAGATATGGCCGTTTACGCGGTGCGCGACGCCGTAGGTCGCCTGGAAAATGTTCAGAAGCTGGCCGCTCCCTGGATGAATAGTCTGAAGGTACACGCAGCCGCATTGCCGCTAGCGGAGTTCACAGGCGTCATCGGCAATTTGCGGGGTGCGAGGTTTGGCCGCGACAGCGCCTGGCGCACCATGGCGACCTTTGGAGCGCTGGATGAATATCGCCATACTCAAATCCCGCTTCTCCTCTTCCATCAATTAGTGCGATGGGACTCCCAGTTCGATTGGGCGCACAAGTTCTACCACACCAATAATTGGTTTGCGATTGCTGCGCGACATTTCTTCGATGAATTGACGCTGGGGCAAAACGCGATCGAGTTCCACATCGCCACGAATTTCATACTGGAAACGGGATTCACCAATCTGCAGTTCGTCGGACTTGCGTCGCTGGCCCGCGAATCCAGCGACCACATGTTCGAGAGGATGGTTACCAGCATTCAGACGGATGAAGCGAGGCATGCGCAGATCGGGCACCCGGTTCTCGAAGTCGTCATGAAACACGACCCCCAATACGTGCAGTACCTCGTCGACAAATGGTTCTGGCGAAACTGGCGCCTGTTCACGATCTTAACGGGAGTGTCCATCGATTATTTGACCGCCTTGGACCAGCGCCCGTATTCGTTCAAGGAGTTCATGGAGGAATGGATCATCGACCAGTTTCTACGAACATTGGAAGAGTTCGGGCTCCAGAAACCCTGGTATTGGGACACTGTGATGGAAGAACTCGACATTTACCATCACATGGTCTATGCCAGCGCGTACACGTATCGCGCGACTCTGTGGTTCAATTTTGTGATCCCGAGTCCCGCGGAGCGGAAGTGGCTGCGCCAGAAATATCCCAAGCATTGGGACGAGATGGATACAGTTTGGGAGCAGGTCAGCGAACACTGGAGAAAGGCGGGACCCGGGGCAGCAAATGAGTTGGCTGTGCACGCCAATGTTCTGCCGACTTTTTGCGATTTGTGTCAGTTGCCGTTATGCGCCGGCACGCCGCGCAGGAATGCCGCAAGGGTTCTCGCACACGACGGGCGCAAGTACGTTTTCTGCTCGGAGCCGTGCCAGTGGATTTTTTTGCGGGAGCCTGAACGGTATGCCAATCATAAGGATTTGGTGAAGCGGGTCCTCTCCGGAGAAGCCCCGGCCCAACTCACCAATTTGCTGACAGATTATTTCGGACTTACTCCAGATACATGGGGCAAGGATGCTTATGGTGGCAACTACGACTGGCTCGGAGCTCGAAAAACCTCTGCCGCCTAGCGTTGCCCGGAGGATCTTCATGGCGATTCCTCTCTATGGTTTCATGCAGGGGGACACGATCGGTCTGCTGATTCTGGCGGAGGAAGCTGACACCGTCCAAACCCTGGGAAGAAAACTTCAGGATGCAGCCAGCATCCGCGTCCAGGGCAGCGAACAATTCCAGGTGGTCTACAACGACCAGACGTTGAACCCCGCGCTTACCGTCGTGCAAGCAGGATTGCAGGCGCTGGACCGGTTTGATGTGATTCCAGGGTAGCCCCGATGAGCTTTCGAAAGGTTGCCGCATTAGAAGACCTCTGGAGCGGTGAAATGATGGGTCTGGAGGTAGACGGGCAGTGCATCGTGCTGGTCAATCTTGATGACCGCATTTATGCATATGACGATGCCTGTCCACATCAGAACAGCCGTTTGAGTGAAGGCACTTTGACCGGGAAGACCCTCCGCTGCGCAAGGCATCACTGGGAATTTGACGCCAGCACGGGATGTGGCGTGAACCCCTGGAATACCTGTTTGCGGGGGCTTCCGGTGATGCTCGATGGAAAAAATGTTCTGGTGGACGTGAATCATGGCAAGACCCTGGGAGCTATTGTGAACGGAGGAAGTGAACAATGACTGGAGAGATCGGAGAGATGTATGACCGGGTCGGCCCGGTTCTCCAGTCGGGAACCGTGGCCAACGCCATCGTGGCGGCGATCAAAGATCTGAACCAGGACGTTTTGGTGGTGGACCGCGGCGCCTATTTGCGAGTCCTTGTTCCCAGACGCTGCATCGTGACCCGATCGGCAATCGAAAAGCACCTGGGTCGTCCGTTCCGCTTTCCGGGCGAACTGGAAACCGTGATGTCGGCTTTCAAGGGATCCCTGCAATTAAACCAGGACGACGCGGCATGGCAATTTGGGCGAGCGCGTAGCGCACCTTGAACCACTAGGATTGCTGGTCCTTCGGGGAGCTATATGCCTCAACAGAAAACGTACTGGCACCTCATGCAGCAAAAGCGCATGCCGAGTGAATACGAAATCGTGTCTTCAAAACTCCTGTGCTTCACAGGCGAGGGATTCACAGGAAAGCGATTCGAGCTCGATGTTCCGCTGAAGGATTGGTACCGCCGATTCCAGGAAGAATCCCCACTGGTCTGCAGTTCGTGGGAAAAATTTCGCGACCCGCGAGAAACGACCTACACGAAATACACGGCTTTGCAGCGAGACAAGGAGATCTTCGTCGACGGCATCCTGGACGAAATCGAAACGACCGGTTACGACGCCCACCTTCCGCCTGCGTGGCTGCACATTCTCGCAAGTGTGTTTGCTCCATTTCGGTATCCGGGCCATGGTTTTCAAATGATCGCGTCCTACGTCGGCCAGATGGCGCCCAGCGGGCGCATCACGATCGCAGCGGCGTTTCAATCAGCCGACGAGATGCGTCGCATTCAGCGCATCGCCTACCGCATCCGGCAACTGCAGCAGGTCTACCGCGGCTTCGCGGCCGACAGCAGAACTTTGTGGCAGACGGACTCGATGTGGCAACCCCTTCGTGAAGTGGTTGAGAAACTGCTCATCACCTATGATTGGGCGGAATCCTTCGTTGGACTAAACTTGGTTCTCAAACCTCTTTTCGACGAGTTATTTATGAAATATTTCGGCGAGGTCGCCCTTCGGGCACACGACTACTTACTCGGGCAGATATTCTATTCGCTGAATGAAGACTGTCAGTGGCACCGGCAGTGGAGCGAGTCTCTGGTTCGAATGGCGATCGAAGATAATGTCCACAACAGGGTGACGATTCAGAGCTGGATCAATCAATGGCATCCGCTGGCGGCTCGTGCCGTGCATTCATTTGCGCTGCTCTTCGAAGACAAGTTGAAAGAGACCGGGACGCCACCGTTCCAGCCCGTAGGCGAAGCGCTAGATTCTTATTATCGCGATTACCTTGGACCGATGAATCTGCAAAATGCCGGTTGATTCTCTGCATCGCCCATATTGGCCGGCTCGAAATCACCCGCATATTGCAACCAGTTTTGATGACGGTGTCACGATTTTAGTGAACAGATCCGATTTTGACGGTTCCTTGTCTGTGACTTTGTAACTCATTCCACGAAAAGAACAGCTCAAGTCCCCGGGCTAGTGGGTGCAAATGCCTTCCGCCGGCAACGCAGCTGGCTTCATCGCGAGCTATGCCAGTACCCCTCGCATCATCTGCTTTGGCGGGCATTTAAGAACTTTTCCCTTGGCAGGTCCGGGCCTGCACCCGCTTTCGTGCGTTTGATTGCGGACGCAATTTCCTGTAGATCCGCAACCGTGAGCTCGAGAGAGGCAGCTTGAATCCAACTGTCCACTTGTGCGGGCGTGCGGGCTCCAACGATTGCTCCGGTCACTCCCGGCCAGCAGAGTGTCCACGCAATTGCGACCGAAGATACCGTAGTACGGTGCCTCTCTGCGATTGGATACAGTGAGTCACGAAGAGCCAGGTTTCGGCTGAGATTAGGCTCCTGGAATTCCGGCGCGCGGCGTCGCCAGTCGTCCTCAGCCAGTTTTGTGACCCGAATTGCCGTAAAGCTGTCCGTGAGAAGCCCGGACTGCATCGGGCTATAGCAAATCACTCCGGAATTGTGTTTGTGGCACCAGGAGATTTCACTGGCGGCGGCCAAGCGGTTCACCAGCGAAAACGGTGGCTGAAGAGAATCTACATGACGGATGGCTTCACTGCGTTCGAGCAGGTCCACATTGAAATTCGACACACCTGCTGCTCGAACTTTTCCTTCCTTCACCAACTTGTCCATCTCCGACCAGGATTCTTCGACTGGAGTTCCGGTGTCATCGGGCCAATGAAATTGATAGAGATCGATTCGCTCGAGCCCCAGCCGGAGCAGTGATGCCTCGCATTCACGCCGTATGGATTCAGGCTTGAGGATTCGAGCCGGCTCTTTCATTCGATTTTTGCCATCCCAGATGAGGCCGCATTTCGTGAACACAAACGGCCGTCGGGATTTTGGCAAGCCCCGCAATAGGCGCCCAACAACTTCTTCGGAGTGGCCCAGACCATAGACTGCTGCTGTATCGATCCAGTTAATGCCCGAGTCGAGTACGTGCCGCATGGTGGCCAGGGAGTCGGAATCATCTTGCGGTCCCCATCCAAAGGACCAACCTCCGCCTCCGATTGCCCATGAACCAAATCCAACTTTTGTGATATTGAGCCCGGTGGATCCCAGCGGGCGAGTAGGTAATGCCATGATTTCTCCTTATACAGTGACTCGATCTGACCTGGCGAAATGCAGTCCTTCCGTGTCCAGGAGAATCTCGAGTTCCGCTCTCATCCGGCAATGGCGCAGTTCTCGCATCCCAAAACGCCAGAGAGTATCGAAGAGAAATAGGCAAGTATGGTTCCACAATCTGACGACTGGTGCGCTCAAACTGGGAATTCATTGAAGCAGCAGAAACTTAATCCACATCAAACGTCACTCATCCTAAGGCCTGGATAACCTTATATCCCTTCCGAAGGCTCCACCATCCTGACACCTGACCGCATGCCGACACCTGAACGCCGTATCTTTTCTTGCCATCTCAAGCACCTGCGCTGTCGAATGTCGCTCAAGCGTTGATTTTATGGCACCTGCTATACGCTTTCCATTGGCCTCGATTCTGGACCTTTAAGTGCTTTTCTCAAACGGGGACTGATCGTGACAATGGAGGGCCTTGGACATGCTTGCGTGGATAGTTGGAACGGACGGTGATTGGGTTACCACAATCGTACGAATCGTCTTGGGAGTTATCTTCTTTGCTCACGGAGCACAGATGGCGCTGGGCTGGTTTGGCGGGCCTGGCTTGCAAAGCACTGTGCGCACATTCCGAGAGAACTTGCGAATCCCGGCGCCGTTAGCGTTGTTGTCGGTGGCGGCGGAATTCTTGGGTGGATTGGGACTGATTGTCGGACTTCTAAGCCGCATCGCAGCTTTTGGCATCGCTATAGTCATGAGTGTCGCGCTTCTTGTAGTTCACCGGAAGTTCGGGTTCTTCATGAACTGGTTTGGGGAAAAACAAGGCCATGGAATTGAATACCACGTCCTGGTGCTTGCTCTCGCACTGACAGTGATCATCAAGGGAGCAGGCGCCTTCTCTCTGGACCAAGTTCTGTACCAGCATGTCTTCACTCAAAATGGCGTCACCCTCGGAGTCGGGACGGAGAGAGGACAATGACGATGAACTCTATCGCTCAGGATCACAGCAAACTTGGATTTATCGGCATCGGCGCCATGGGCCTCCGCATGGCCGGACGCCTGATCAATCATGGCTTCCCAGTGACCGTCTTTGACCGGCATGCAGACAAGGCAGGCGCATTGATCAAATACGGTGGGACCGTGGCGCACTCAATTGCCGAGTTGGCTTCCGGCGCGGATGTTGTTCTGTCGAGTCTTCCAAATGATGCGGCTGTTCTTGGCGTCTACACCGGACCGCAAGGAGTGCTGGATCATATTCGCCGCGGTTCGATGATTATAGAAATGAGCACCGTGAGCCCTGAAACTTCGCGTGAACTGTACAGATTAGGTTCTGCCTGTGGCGTGAGGGTATTGGACGTCCCAGTTTCTGGGAGCACTCCGGCGGCTGAACAAGGCTTGCTGACTCTGCTTTGCGGCGGCGACGAAGAATCCTTTAACTCCGCAAAAGCAATCTTTGCAGCGATCGGCCGGCAGCATTTCTACCTGGGACCAAGCGGATCGGGAGCCACGATGAAATTGGTGGTGAACACTCTGCTCGGAGTCGGCATGCAGGCCATCGCGGAGGCGGTTGCCTTCGGGGAAAAGGCCGGCCTTGATCGCCAGCGTTTGTTTGATGTTCTGTCAAAGACAGCGGTCATTGCGCCCGCTCATCTAGGAAAGCTCTCAAAAGCTTTGGTGCATGACTATCGGCCGGAATTTGCAGTGGGCCTGATGAATAAGGATTTTCGTCTCATTTTGGAAACTGCTTCGACCGTGCACGCGCCAATGCCTGCCGCCGCGGCGGCGTTTCCGATTAACGACGCCGAATTTGTCGATCATCCGGATTACGATTTTTGCGCGGTGATTGATCGAATGGAAGGTTTGGCAAACATTAATTCCGCAAGGCGAAAATCCCAGGGAGAAACAATCTCGTCCACTAAATAAAAGGAGAGTTTGCTCAACCCCAATGGAAAATCCTAACCGCGAGAGAAAGTCAGGAAAAATTGTGGGGCTGATCGCGGGTATATTGATCCTGCTTGCATCGCTCCTTCTCGCGACCAGTCTATGTGAGGCAGGCCCTGTGAGCGGCCCCGCAATTCCCAGTATATTTAAGCCGGAGTCGACGCCTGCCGATTCAATCTACCATCTTTCGGTTTTCGTCCTGGGCATTACCGGTGTCATCTTTTCCATTGTTTTCAGTTTGATGGCATACGCCATCACGAAGTTCCGCAGGCGTTCCGAAGGTGGCGCTGAGCCTCCCCAGGTTTACGGCAGTAATCAGATGGAGCTCGCCTGGACCGTGATTCCAGTGCTCATAGTGTTGGTTCTCTTCCTGGCTACGGCACGGGTTATCCACGCCATTCAGGATGCCCGCATGCCCGAAGGGGCGATCGAGGTCACAGTAATCGGCCACCAGTTCTGGTGGGAATATCGATATCCCGCGCTCGGGATCGTGACCGCAAACGAGCTGCACGTTCCGGTCAGCGATCCGTCGCGCCCTACGCCCACTTTCCTGAAACTGCTTTCCGCGGACACCGACCACAGCTTCTGGGTTCCGCGCCTTGCGGGAAAGACGGATTTGATTCCCAATCGCGTTAACAAAATGTGGATCGACCCGCATGAGGTGGGAGTGTATGTCGGTCAATGCGCCCAGTACTGTGGGACGCAGCACGCCAAGATGCTCCTGCGAGTCTATGTTGACTCGCAAGAGCAGTTCGACGAATGGGTCCGAAATGAAAGAAAGCCAGCGGTGGCAAATAGCGCAGTGGACGAAGGACGCAGGATTTTTGAGACAACCGCGTGCATCAACTGCCATATCGTTTCTGGAACCGTGGCAGATGGGCGCTTTGGTCCTGACCTGACTCATTTGATGAGCCGTGACACGATCGCCTCGGGGGCCGCGCCCAATACGCCCGAAAATCTCAAGACTTGGATTCAAGAGCCCGACGCGATTAAACCCGGCTCGCTGATGCCGGCCATGAAATTAAATGATCACGATCTGGACGCGCTCACGGCGTACCTTGAGACGCTTCGATAGAAAGGCAAAGGCGTGGCCTCGGAAACAATTGCGCTCAACGTAGTCAATCCCGCGGAGCGGCCTATCGGCGACCGGCTGCACGACTGGATTGTCACCGTCGATCACAAGAAGCTGGGGATCCTTTACATCCTCTACGCGATGACGTTCCTGGTTATTGGCGGGATTGAAGCGACGATCATTCGGATCCAACTGATCGTTCCGCACAATCACTTCGTTTCACCGGAAGTTTTCAACCGCATGTTCACCGTGCATGGGACCACGATGATTTTTTTCGTTACCATGCCGGTTCTGTTTGGCTTCGGCACATATTTGATTCCCTTGATGATTGGCGCTCGAGACATGGCCTTTCCGCGACTGAATGCGCTCAGTCTCTGGCTTACCGCCTTCGGTGGCCTGCTGCTTTACTACAGTTTTATCGGTGGCAACGGTCTTTATGGCGCTGGGAACGCGCCCGACGTGGGATGGTTCGCCTATGCGCCGCTCACGGCTCGGGCATTTTCACCCGGGCATAGCACCGACTTCTGGACATTGGGGTTGCTGGTCTCCGGTTTTGGCAGCATCGGAACGGCAGTCAATTTCATTGCGACTATTTTGTGCATGCGTTGCACTGGCATGACTCTGGGGAAAATGCCGCTGCTGGCATGGATGAACCTGGTCATGGCGGGGATGGTCATCCTGGCCGTGTCGCCGCTCACAGCGGCTCAGATGATGCTCTCCATCGATCGTTATCTTGGCGGGCATTTCTTCGATTCGCAGGCGGGAGGCTCCGCCGTTCTCTGGATGCACTTCTTCTGGATTTTCGGCCACCCGGAAGTCTACATTCTGGTCATCCCTGCTTTCGCCTTCGTTTCCGAAATCATTCCGGTGTTCTCCCGCAAGCCGATCTTCGGATATCCAGTGATGGTCGCGGCGACGGTTTGCATTGGGTTTGTAAGCATGAGCGTCTGGGCCCACCATATGTTCACTGTCGGGATGAGTTCGTATGGAAACAGCTTCTTTGTGATTACTACAATGATTGTCGGTATACCCACCGGAATCAAAATCTTCAATTGGATTGGGACGATGTGGGGAGGCAAGATTCAGTTCAAATCGCCCATGCTTTTCTGTATCGCATTTCTGTTCCAATTCCTGCTCGCAGGTTTGACGGGAATCATGCTCTCCGCAGCTCCATTCAACTGGCAACTAACCGCCTCCTATTTTGTCGTCGCGCATTTTCATTACATGCTTGTCGGGGCAATTCTTTTTGCAATCTTTGGTGCCTTCTACTACTGGTTCCCAAAGATGAGCGGCCGGATATACAACGAGACTCTTGCCACATGGCATTTCTGGCTATTTTTGATCGGCTTCCATCTGACTTTCGATTTCATGCACATCCCAGGGGTCTTAGGGATGCCGCGCCGGATCTACACCTACGAGGCTGGCCGCGGATGGGAAATCTGGAACTTGATTGTCTCCATCGGCGTGGTCTTTCAAATCGCCGGAATACTTGTGTTTGCGTTCAATTTGCTGCGGTCCCTGGCCAAAGGTGATTCTGCCGGGAGCGATCCCTGGGACGCGTGGACCCTTGAATGGTCCACGAGTTCTCCTCCGCCAGAATACAACTTTGCCAGGATTCCCGTGGTCAGGAGCAGGCGTCCGCTTTGGGACATCAAGCATCCGGAAGATCCGGATTGGAAGTACGAATAGTCAGGAGATCTCGATTGAGCAGCGCGGCAATTACACGACCATCGAATGAACCTCAGTGGGTTCTTCCTTCGCGCGGGCATGTGGGAATGTTTACCCTGATCGCCGCTGAGTTTGCCATCTTCACGATCTTCGTGGTCGCCTACATCTTTTACATCGGCAAAAGTATGTCGGGGCCCGCGCCAAAGGATGTGCTCGATGTTCCGATCTTTACCACGGCCAGCCTGCTCTCGAGCAGTCTGACGATTCATCTGGCTGTCAGGGCTTTGCGAAACGCGAAGGTCGCAGCGTTTGGATTATGGTGGTTCGTAACGATTGCGCTAGGCGCCGTTTTTCTGGTTGGAACGGGCCGTGCGTGGCAACATTTGATTTTCGAAAAGGGTCTGACCATCAGCACCAATCTCTTTGGCACAACGTATTACTCGCTCGTGGGTCTACATGCGTTTCACGTCACCGTGGGTCTGGTCATTCTCGCGATGGGCATGATTTTCACTCTCTTGGGCTTTGTGAAACAGGAGCACAGCGTGCGGGCGGAAATCTTTTCGTTGTACTGGCATTTTGTGGACGTGGTTTGGGTCATCGTGTTCACCGTGGTTTACGTCATTGGTCGATAAGAGAAGCAGTGTCACATGGTTCCAATAGTTTCAGGAACGGGAACGCCTGGGGCGCCAGTCACGGTAAATCTGCCCGCGCCAACCGCGTGGCCCATCGTTCTCGCGTTCGGTGTCACCTTGCTCTTTGCTGGACTGCTCACCAGCGCATCGGTCAGCATTCTCGGAGCGATCCTCATCGTGACCGGTTGTGTTGGCTGGTTCCGGGATGTCCTTCCGCGCGAAAAGGAGGAAACAGTTGAAGTGCGCGAGGAGGTGATCATCGTCTCTACATCCCACCGCGAAGTCGAAAGGCTGCCGCTGGCGCCAGATCTCCCCCGGCCTTTGCTTCCGCTCGAAATATATCCAGTGACAGCCGGAATTAGAGGTGGGTTGGCTGGCAGCGCAGCCATGGCGGTGCTTGCCTGCCTTTACGGTCTTTTAAAACAACGAAGCATTTGGTATCCGATCAATCTGCTCGCCTCGACGGCCTCAGCGCAATCGTTCCATTTCGATATGACATCGCTCAACACGTTCCATTTAACAAGCTTCTCCCTGGCTGTCGTCATTCATCTGCTCACGTCCCTTTTGGTGGGTCTGCTATACGGAGCCATGCTGCCGATGTTCCCACGTCGGCCAATCCTTCTGGGAGGAGTCATAGCACCGATCTTCTGGACAGGATTGCTGCACAGCATCTTAGGGCTCATAAACCCGTTAGTTGACGCGCGCATTGATTGGCCATGGTTCATTGCGTCGCAATTTGCTTTCGGCATTGTTGCGGGATTGGTGGTCGCGCGGCAGGAGCGTTTGCGTGCGCGCCAGTTCGAGCCTTTTCTCGTGCGCGCCGGGATTGAAGCCCCGGGATTGAACGAAGAAAAATCAAACAGGAACGGCTCGCGATGAGATTTCGCTTGCTCATTCTCGGAATCCTGGGCATCACTGCACTTGTCTTGTGCGGATGTACTAACGCACCTGGCCGGCCTAATCCAGATGAGATGCCAGTCGTACCCGGCGAAATTTCAGATTTCAGCGCCTTGTATTTGCAGAACTGCGCGGGTTGCCATGGATCAGAGGGAAAGGGCGGAGCAGCGATCGCGCTCGCCAATCCTGTTTACCTCGCAGTTGCAGATGACGCGGTCCTGCATCGTGCAACGGCGAGCGGAATTCCCGGGACTTCCATGCCTGCTTTCGCGCAAAGCGCCGGCGGCATGCTGACTTCCAAACAAGTGGACGTAATTGTCAGCGGGATTCGCACGCGCTGGTCAAAGCCGGATATCTTTGCCGGCGCCGACCCGCCACCGTACTCCTCACCGGCGCCCGGCGATTTCGCGCGTGGAGCGGAAGTTTATGCCACGTATTGCTCTTCCTGCCATGGCGCCAACGGCCGAGGAGGACAAAAAGCAAGCTCGATTGTGGATGGGTCCTTCCTGGCATTGGTCAATGATCAAGAGCTGCGGACGATAGTGATCGCGGGGCGTCCTGAACTGGGCGCTCCCGATTGGCGCAGCAACATTCCGGGGAAGCCGATGTCAGCGCAGGATGTTTCCGATGTCGTGGCTTGGCTCGCTTCGCAGAGGCCGAAATTTCCAGGGCAACCTTTTCCTACAACTGCCAATGCAATGGGAGAACTTCAATGAGTCTGACCGGCGGAGTCACACGGCGTGATCTGTTCGTAAAGGCTGGAATTTTCTGCAACGGGATCATCGGTGTGATTCTAGCCGTGCCGATCGCGCGCTATCTCCTCTCTCCGGTTACCCGCGAGCGAAAACCTGGCTATGATTCGTGGATTCCTCTCGGCAGCCTTGAACAATTTCCTTCCGGTGAGACTCGCCTGGCGACGTATCGAAATCCTGTGGTGAGTGCATCGGACGGGGATACAGCTAACATCGCCTGCTGGGTTCGCAATGTGGACGGGCGGACGTTTCAGGTCTTTGCGATTAATTGTGCGCATCTGGGATGTCCTGTCCGTTGGTTCCCGCAATCTAGCTTGTTCATGTGCCCTTGCCATGGCGGTGCTTACTATCAGGACGGTTCCCGCGCATCCGGCCCTCCCGAACGCGGATTGTTCGAGTACGACTACAGGATTGAGAGCGGAAAGCTGCTCATCAAGGCCGGCGATATGCCTACGCCGGGCCAAGCCTCAAATCTCATTCGAGAAATACGAACATGCGTCTGACCAAATCTATCGGCGAGTGGCTGGACGCGCGCCTCCAGCTTGGCTCGTCCATTCGCGAAACCATGGAGCATCCCGTTCCGCGCGAGACCGCGAGCTGGTTTTATGTTTTTGGCAGCGCTGCTTTCGTCGTCTTCATGTTGCAAATCGTAACCGGCATCCTGCTGGCGCTCATTTACGTGCCTTCCGCCGGCGAAGCTTGGAACAGTCTGCAAACCCTCAATCACGACGTCGCGCTTGGATGGTTCATTCGAGGGCTGCATGGCTGGGGCTCGAGCTTTATGGTTGCCATCGTTCTGATGCACATGGTTCAAGTTTTTCTGTTTGGCGCGTACAAATATCCTCGTGAGTTGACTTGGATTGTGGGTGTGTTTCTTCTGCTTATGACCCTGGGCATGGCCTTCACGGGCCAAGTCCTGAGATTCGATCAGGACGCCTACTGGGGCCTCGGAATTGGGGCATCGATTGCAAGTCGTGTGCCGTTGATGGGACCTTCGATTGTCAAGTTAATGCTGGGTGGGCCGATTATCGCGGGTGCAACTCTTTCGCGATTCTTCGCTCTTCATGTTTTCGTCGTGCCCGGACTTCTCATTGCCTTTGCGGCTGTTCACCTCCTGATGGTTCTGAAACTCGGAATCAACGAGTGGCCGATGCCGGGGCGCGTGGTTCGCAAGGCCACTTATGTCAAGGAATATCACGAGCTGACTAAGAGGGATGGTTTGCCCTTTGTTCCTGGCGCTATTTGGAAAGACCTCTTCTTCGCAGCCTTCATCTTGTTTTCAATCGCCGCCTGCGCAGCCTGCTTTGGTCCTTTTGGCTCGTCCGGTCCGCCGGATCCCACGATCATTCAAACCGCGCCGCGCCCGGACTTCTTCTTCCTATGGCTTTATGCGGTGCTTTCCTTCTTGCCGCCTTCCATGGAGACTCCCGCTTTGCTCATCGGGCCGGTGATTGGAATTATTGCACTGCTGCTCTTGCCCTTCGTTTTTGGCGAAGGCGAGAAGAGCTGGCGAAGAAGGCCCATCGCTGTGCTCACGATCTTGTTGGTAGCGGTTGCTCTCGGAACATTTACGCGCCTCGCTGGAAACGCGCCGTGGAGCCCGGTCATGGACGCATGGAGCGGCATTCCCATTCCGTCCGAGTTTGTGCACAACCGGTCTGCACTCGAGCGGCAAGGCGCCCTGGTTTTCCAGGTGAAACAATGTCACAACTGCCATTCTTTGGGCGATCAAGGCGGGAAGCGTGGCCCGGCTCTGGACGCGGTTGCCGTGCGATTGACACAGGATCAACTAATTCGTCAGGTCATCCAGGGGGGCGGCAACATGCCTGCGTACGGCAAGAATCTGAGCCCTGCGGAAACTACTGCTCTTGTCGCGTTCCTGGAAACCCTGCATCCGGCAGAACAACAGCCTGCACAGGACGCCTCGCGTGCCGTCGCGCTCGGAACTGAGGCGGGAGCGCCGCCGTCAAGTGATCGATAGAATTGGACAATCCCGATGACCTCGGAGGCTCAAGTTCTTCTCGAATCGTGGTCTGCTCCTAAAGGTCTGAACGTGGCGCTGTGTTTGGCAGCGCTGGTCTATACAGCTGGCTGGTATCGCCTCCGCCGAGCTTTTCCCAACCCGTTTTCAGTGTGGCGCCTTACAGCTTTTTTGTCTGGAATCGTTTCACTATGGATCGCGTTAGGTTCTCCGCTCGAAGCATTTGATGGTGTCTCCCTCTCCGTTCACATGGTGCAGCACCTGTTGCTCATGGCAGTCGCTCCTCCTGTGATTTTGCTCGGCGCCCCGGCGTTACCGGCCCTTCGGGGACTGCCGCAATCGATAACCCGCCGCGTCGTCGGCCCAATCCTTCGCTTGGGTTTTGTGAAATGGTTTGGACGTCTTGTTACCCACCTTGCCGTTTGTTGGCTTGCCGCCACCTTTACCTTGATTGGATGGCACGTCCCTACGGTGTTTGCGCTGGCGTTGAGATGGAACTGGTTACATGAATTGGAGCACGCGTGCTTTTTCGGGGCTGGCCTTTTATTTTGGTGGCCCGTGGTCCAGCCCTGGCCGGGTACTGCGAGATGGCCTCGATGGTCTATTCCCTTGTACCTTTTCTGCGCCACGTTACCGTGCGACGTGCTTTCTGCATTTCTCGTGTTCTGCGATCGTGTGGTCTACTCGCCTTATCTTTCTGCACCCAGAGCGCTTAGTATTTCGCCCATACAAGACCAGGAGCTCGCAGCCGCCCTGATGTGGGTTTGCGTCACGCTTATCTTTCTGATTCCTGCAGTCATCGTGACCCTCGAGATTCTCTCGCCCCAGAGAGTGTCTTTGCCCGAGGAAACTTGGGCCGAATTGAAGGGAATCTCAGGCCAGCCACTTGATGCTTCGAAGTTGGAGATCAGCTGACGATGGCTTCTGAACCGACGATTGCCGTGTTGAACTCAGCGCCGGCTGTGCGGGAATGCCGGTCGCTCCGCTTATACGCAGCGATGTGCGACTATTGGGCGTTGACCAAACCAGAAGTGAATTTCTTGATTCTCATCACAACCTTTGTAGGTTTCTACTTGGCATCGCCAGCTGGCCCCGGCGGATTCCGGATCTTGCCCGTCATGAACACGCTGCTGGCCACACTGCTCGTAGCCGGGGGTGCCGGTACGCTAAATCAGTTCCTTGAGTGTTCCTTCGACGCGCAAATGAGAAGGACAGCGCGACGACCTTTGGCCTCGGGAAAGTTAAAAGCTTCTCGTGTACTCTGCTTCGGAATTTCACTGTCGCTAATTGGAACGGTCTTCCTGGCTCTTGCCGTAAATGTCCTGGCGTTTTTGCTCGCTCTCGGTACACTCCTGAGCTATCTATTCTTGTACACGCCACTGAAACGGAAAACACCACTATGCATTTTGGTTGGCGCTTTTCCGGGCGCCGCCCCTCCACTGATTGGGTGGGCTGCGGCGCGCGGTCAGTTAGACCGGGAAGCTTGGGTGCTTTATACCATGGTTTTCCTGTGGCAGTTCCCGCACTTCATGGCCATCGCTTGGATGTATCGTGAAGACTACGCCCGCGCGGGGTACCTGGTTTTACCCGTGGACGAACGGAGAGATCGGTATGTGGTCTGGCAAAGCTTGGCCGTTTCGCTGGCTCTCGTCCCGCTGAGTTTGACTCCAGCGATCATTGGCGATGCAGGTCTCATCTATTCGGTCGGTGCGCTCATGCTCGGTCTGATATTTTTTTATTACAGCGCACGCCTTGCGGTTCACAGGTCGAATTTTGCGGCGCGACACCTGCTCGCTGTCTCGATCGTTTACCTACCTACAGTTTTTATTCTGATGATACTGAATAAGAAATGACTGCGATTAGAATACTTTGTACGACTTAAGGATCAATCACAGGCCTTGCCGCAATTTTTGTTCGCTTGCAGTTGCCTTGGGCTCCGGCACCTGCACTTGGAACATCCATAGGCATCAGGATCGGCGCGATTTGCTGGGTAGAAAGGTCTTCCAGCGCGAGCAGCCGTATTCTGATTTTATTAGTGCAAGCGGACAAATACTCGTCGACACCCTAAAACATAGCGCGAGTGAACCGAAGAATCTGTTTCCGGCCCACGCCCCGTTGAGGAAATTCGTCTCGTCGCTGAGGCGATCCCCACGCTCGGCGACCGCGTGTACATATTACATCGCGATTGCATTATGAATTTAGGCAAGAAACTACAAAACCAGCAATATTCTGCAAGAGAGCAGCAAGCCGTAAGCATATAAGGCAGAGGGAGAAGGTGATGACGGCTGGTTCAACGCGCCCTAAGCGGCTGACACGCAATAACCCCCTGCTACGCTTGGAGGATCATCAGGTCGGATTGTACACAGGCGTTTGTGATATCGACGTCCTTTAACTCAAACATAACGTCGTAGGTTGACACGAGCAATGCTCGTGCTCAAAGTGCCAGTGATCGTAACCACGCCCGGGAGAAAATGTTGGGATCGCTTATCCCCGAGCTCGCCGAGGCTTTACGCGGCATGCGGGGCATTGAGCGCACTACCGTAGACGCATGGGACATGAAGCAAATCGTGGATGCGGTCAAGGCGACTGGGCGCAAGAATCTGATCACCACGGGTATTTCCACTGATGTGTGTCTCACGTTCCCGGCCATAGCTGGGATTGCTGACGGCTTCCAGAGTTATGCGGTCGTCGATGCATCGCGTGGCTTCACTCAGACTCAGTTCGATATGGGAATCCTGCACATGCAGCACGTTGATGTCATTCCGATATGTTATTCCAACGTCGCGGTTGAGATTTTGGCCGATAATGCGGCACCGGAGGCCGAGGCGGTCTACGGCGCGTTCGGCATCCCGTTCAGCTCGTTGATCTTCGGTCTTAGGCAGTATTATTCGCAGGCGTCAGTCGATACCAGGGAAAATGTGGGTGCGTAAAGTTCCCGCTGCTCGGACACCCCTTGCCGACGAGTACCGACAAACGGCGGGCAAGCATCGCCTAAACCATCGGACCGAGCACACTATCAGCTCATGTTCTTTGGGCAGGTAGCGAGTCAAAAGTTCGACTGCTTGGAAGCCAAGATCGCGGAGATCTCGCTCGGACAACCCGAACATCCATCAAGGGCGTCCGTTCGGCCGCGAGCCGGTGATCAGGATCCCTACCAACCTTTTGGCGCTCTGCTGCCAGTCAGGACTGGTCGCCACGTTGGCCACGCCCACAAGAGCCCGAAGTAGGTCAAGTGGGTCGAGGTCTTTTCTTATGTCGCCGCTCCGGATCGCGCGCTTCACCAACGCACGTATGGCTTCATGGACTTTCGCGTAGGAAGCTTCGAACACCTTCTTGGGATCGCCGACCAGCGTATTCACTGCAGGGGCGATGAGCTGTTTGGTTGCGATACCATCTACGAACAACAACAGCCACGCTCGCAATGCTTCCATCGGCAGCATCGCCCGGGCAAACTTCTGCTCTGCTGCGGCCAGCTTTTCCAACTCAGACCGATAAACCGCCTGTAGAAGCTCCTCGCGCGCCGGAAAGTGCCGATACAAAGTTCCCGGCCCGACACCTGCCTGTTTGGCGATGTCGTCCAGGCTGGCGTTCGCGCCGAAACGCGTAAACGCCTCCTTGGCCACTTCCAGAATGCGTTCGCGATTGCGCTCGGCGTCAGCGCGCGGCTTTCGGCGGGCGGCGGGTGGTGAAGTTTTTTTAGCCATCACAAAAATACTTGCAACCGGAGACAGTCTCCGATAATCTAACTATACGGAGACACTCTCCATTTTAACCGAAACTGCTACGCGGATGGGAGGAAAAAACTAATGATGGAACAGACCAAGCTGGGCGGCACATTCACCCTTTCTGGTACGTCAACCAGCCTTTACCGAATCGGCTACGGCGCCATGCAACTGGCCGGGCCCGAAGTCTGGGGACCTCCGCGCGATGTAAACGCCGCCATCGCCGTTTTGCGAGAGGTGATCGCCTCCGGCGTAAACCACATTGACACCAGCGACTATTACGGCCCTCACGTGACCAATCAGATCATCAAGAAGGCACTTCATCCATATCCAGCCGGCTTGGTCATCGTCACCAAGTTGGGAGCCCGTCGTGGTGAAGATAAATCATGGCTGCATGCGCTTTCGCGGAAGGAGTTGATCGACGGCGTTCACGACAACCTTCGGAATCTTGGCATCGACGCTCTCGACGTCGTGAACCTTCGTGTGGGTGGAATGATGGAACCATCGGATGGATCGATCGAGGCTCCTTTGAGCGCCCTTGTCGATCTGAAGCGTCAGGGCTTGATTCGCCACATCGGTCTGAGCAACGTGACTCCCGCACAATTCGAAGAAGCACAGCGAATGACGGAGATCGTTTGCGTCCAAAACTTCTACAACGTGGCAAACCGCAAGGACGACACCTTCATCGACGCTCTTGCAAAGCAAGGCATTGCTTACGTCCCGTTCTTCCCGTTGGGGGGATTCACACCGTTGCAATCGTCGACACTCGATCAAGTAGCGGCATCCATGCAGGCGAGCCCGATGCAGGTCGCGCTTGCTTGGCTTCTGCAGCGTTCTCCCAACATTCTGCTTATTCCGGGCACCTCTTCGATCAGCCATCTTCGCGAGAATCTCGGTGCCGCAACTTTTGAATTTCCTGCGGATGCAATCACCCAGGTGAACGCGATCGCCGAGGGCGTTCATAAGAGGACTCATTCGGCGCACTAGTTCCTTGTTTCGGAAACTTCACGCAAAGGAAGGAGCCATTATGAAAATCTTTGTGACGGGAGCAACAGGTTTTATCGGTTCCGCGATCGTTCGGGAACTCATCAACGAAGGATATCAAGTACTCGGTCTAGCTCGCTCAGATGCGGGCGCAAAGTCCCTGATCGCCGCAGGTGGCGAGGTGCATCGAGGCGACCTCGAAGATCTGGAAAGCCTCCGCAGCGGAGCGGCCGCTGCCGATGGCGTAATCCATACCGCCTTCATCCACGACTTCTCAAAATTCAAGGAGAACTGCGAGATAGACAGGCGCGCTATCGAGGCGCTTGGCTCCGCACTCGCGGGCTCCGACCGGCTCTTGATCGTCACCTCAGCCACCGGAATAGTGGCTCCTAGGCCGGGACTCCTCGCAAGGGAAGACGATCCGCCATATTCCGGCCCCGGTGCGGTTCCACGCGTCGCCTCAGAAGAGGGAGCAGCCTTGATTGCGGGTCGCGGCGTGCGCGTTTCGGTAGTGCGACTTCCTCAGGTCCACGATCCGGAGAAACAAGGGCTCGTCACCTATGCCATTGCTATCGCTCGCGAGAAAGGGATCTCAATATTCGCCGGCGACGGCGCGAACCGCTGGCCGGCTGTGCACCGCCTCGACGCAGCGCGCCATTACAGGCTCGCACTGGAGAAAGGTGTCGCCGGAGCCAGATATAACGCCGTGGCCGAGGAGGGCGTGCCGTTTCGAGAGATCGCTCAAGCGATCGGGCGTCGTGTGAACGTTCCGGTCGCCAGCAAATCTCCCGAGGAGGCAGCGAAGCACTTTGGCTGGCTTGCGCATTTCGCGGTGATGGATAGCCCGGCGTCGAGCGAGCGAACGCGAGAGCTGCTGGGCTGGCAGCCGACGCAGACCGGCCTTATCGCCGATCTCGACGCGGCGCAATACTTCGAGCCCGGAACACACCGCGCTGTCGCGGCTCGGTAGTAGTATCCGGTGGAACTCGGCCGTGTGCACGGGCACTCGGCTGAGCCACCGGTCCAAGAAACTCGTATCCTGGCGCCAATTGCGTAGGAGTTGACGATGCCGAAAACGGGATACAAAGTGTTTAAAGCTCTAGACCCGTTCTTCGAAGTCGTCATGGAAGGCTTACGCGGACTCGTTGACGGCAAACACTATTTTGATGCGTTCGCCGAAGAGGCAATCTTTGAGTCCCGCTATCACTTCCCTGGTTGGCCCGTAAACATTCCAGGGTGAGCCAACCTGATGGCTGCCCTCTCGGGATACGGCAAGACGATCAAGCTCCACTCTAGCGATGCACTTGTAGTCCATCGCTCTCAGGATCGTCGCGTTGTGATCCTGGAGTACGAAGTGCACCGAACAATTCTCTCCAGTGGTGTGCCCTATGACAACAGGTTCATCTCGGTCGTCACCATTGAGAATAGAAAGATCATTCATTGGAGAGACTACATGGATTCTTTAGCCGCCTGGACGGCTCAGAACACTGCCCGTTAGACCTGGTTTCCTTGCTTCGGCTTACCCAATGGCAGTAAAGCTAACGCGAACGGAACAAAATCGTCGACGAGATACAATGAAGGATTCGACTTTCCACGAATGATCGCGCCCTGCCAGCAAGCGATCAGCAGTGACGCCAGTACTTGGGTGCCTTGCGCAGTTGAAGTTCTGCTTTTAGAAGGTACCGTCATCCGTATTCTCACTTCCTTTGAACGAACCGTGCCAATTCTTGCACTACGGCCTGCCAGCCCCCGGCTGTCCACCAAAGTTCGCATTTTCATCGAGCACTTGGAGAAGACTTTCGCGCTCTGTTCCCAGTTCAACCCACGACCCAGCTAACCCTATGGAGGGCTGCTCGGCCATAGTGAATAAAAATCATGCGCCAATCCTGAAAACTTCGGCATCATATGACACTAGGGAGGAAGACATTATGCAAGCTGCAGTCGTGCCCGCCGTAAGCAGTTCGTGGCAGATCAAAGATGTGCCCCAGCCTCAACCCGGGTCCAATCAAGTGCTGGTGAAGATGCACGCGAGCGGTATCTGCTACACCGATGTACATCTGACGCTCGGACACTTTCCCGGACCATTTCCACGAATCTTAGGCCACGAGCCAGTCGGCGAGATCGTCGCCGTGGCTCCCGACGTCACAACGCGAAAGATAGGCGACCGTGTGGGCACCGCTTGGATTCAATCCACGTGCGGGCGCTGCGAATGGTGCCAGCGCGGGCGCAGGATGTTCTGTCCTTATATGAAGGGCACGGGGATCGATGTACAGGGCGGTCACGCCGAGTACATGTTGATGAATGCCGACGCCACCTACCTGATTCCGGACAAGGTTTCCTATGAGCAAGCGGCCCCGATCTTCTGCGCCGGTTACACCGTCTATGGCGGGCTCCGCTGGGCCGACCCCAAGCCACATGAGCGCGTGGCCGTGCTCGGGATTGGCGGGCTTGGGCACCTGGCAGTGCAATACGCGAAGGCTGCGGGCTTCGAGACCATCGCGATTTCGCACTCCCCCGATAAAGACAAGATGATCCGCGATCTCGGGGCGGATGAAATTGTGCGCGACGGAAAGAGCCTTGCCGCTGCAGGTGGCGCAGACGTGATCCTCAGTACTTCCAATTCGACCAAGTCGATGGTGGACAGCATTCAGGGACTGCGGCCGGACGGCCGACTGGTCGCAATGGGAGCCGACGTGGAACCGCTTTCGATCTCGCTGTTGGACCTCATGACGAAGCGCATTCGGATAATTGGCAGCCAGCAGAACGGCCCCGAATATCTCTACGAAGCCCTTGATTTCGCAGCGCAAGGAAAAGTTAAAACGATAGTCGAGACGTACCCGTTGGCCGAGGCTCCCAAGGCATATCAGCGCGTTGTGGAAGGCAAGGCCCGATTCCGCGCTGTACTCACGATGTAACAGCGAATATTAGAGAAGTCCACAAACTTAGACAATTTTTAATAGTCACGGGTCGCATTTCGGACCCGGCAATTACATTCGAGCTACCGACAATCC
>Ga0210396_10000784_pt1 | contig 37436 bp, 37 predicted proteins | sample IncBWH17OmetaG_FD_155466 | JGI IMG/M metagenome (GOLD analysis project Ga0210396, IMG submission 155466) | Forest soil microbial communities from Barre Woods Harvard Forest LTER site, Petersham, Massachusetts, United States - Inc-BW-H-17-O ...
CGCATGAACGACCAGACAAGCGACTGGTTGCGCCCGATGATCGAGGCCGCCGGCGATGGCATCGACATCGGGGCACTGATGGTGCAGTCCTCAATGCCGGTGGCCGAGGCTGCTAGCCCGCTTCTCGACGAGCTGTCCCAGCTCGATCCCAACATGGTGCCTATCGACTGGATTCGGTTCGGCGAGCTGCTGCGCCACGAGCTGGGTTGGGACGATACGTACCCCGCCTATCCGGATGAGTACAAGGCGGATCGGGCATGAGCGCCTTGTCGACTAACGACATCGTCGACGCGCTGCTCGCGCTTCTGGACGAGCTGGCCAGGCGGCTCGATCCCGACATGGCCACGGCCGTGCTCAGGGAGCACGGGTTCGAGGTGTCCAGCGTGGACGAGCTACGCCAGCGGCTAGACGCGCTCCGCACCAACTAATCCCCAACTGTCCCTAGGAACCAAGTCGACCTAGCCCACGTCCGAACAGTTATCGGCCCGCCACATCCTCTCTCCGTGGCGGGCCGGCGAACGTCTGGTGAGGGCACCCGTCAGGTTGCAGCATGACTTCGTGCCAGCAACGACTTACGAAGGGTCGCCTCGCTGTGAGTTCACCCTGATGCGCTGCCACGGGCCAAACGCGACGCGCAACATGCTGACGTGCAATGGCTCATCAGCATTGGCTGCAGGTACGACCACGGGACGGTCACGTTGGTGCCCATTGAGGCCAGCGAATGACGCCCGAGATGGCTTTACACATATGTATCCTCCTGGCCATCGTGGGCGTAGCGATGTTAGCCGCGATGCGATGTTAGCCGCGATGGGTGGCATGGCCTTATTGGTGGTGGCTGTACTGCTTATGGTTTGGCCGAAAATGCCACGGGGGGACGAGGTATCAGTCTTCCCCAACATCAGGAAGTCTGATCGTCTTCTGGCTCATCTGCGGTGTCATCGCCGCCGCGATCCGTTCCGCAAAGAACCGCAGTGCTTTTGGATGGTTCGTGCTTGGCCCGCTGTTCGCGCCCAGCGTTCTTATCGTCGTCGCAATTCCGATGATGTCGAAATCGGCCTTTCCGACACCTGGTGGTGAGTCCTCCTGGCTGGTCCAAGTGTGGGCTATTCATCGTTGGTACAAAGGCAATTACTAGACGCCTCGCTGTGAGTTCACCCTGATGCGTTGCCACGTGCCAAGCGCGACGCGCAACATGCTGACGTGCGATGGCTCACCACCCTCGAAGCGCGCCAGTGGAACTAGCGACTCTGGTGGTTGTCCTGGTTTGGTGTGGCGCAATCGCGGGGGCCATCGCACACCGAAAACAACGCGGCTTCGGCACATGCTTTGTTCTCGGTCTGCTTCTCGGCATCTTCGGCATCCTGTGGGCAGTCCTCATCCCGCCAGGCGCGCCGGCCGGAATGCGCTCAGTGACCTGTCGCCAATGCAACAAGCGGCAGAACATCCCGTTGTCCCAGGCCGAGTTTCAGTGCTGGCAGTGCAAGTTCCCAAACGGTGTCGGCCCGGCGATCGGCCCCGAAGACAGCCGCCAGTGGTTAAAGAGGGTGAAGGGCGAACATGGGAATGAAGATGAATAAATGGGCGTCGCTGGCATGATCCGGGGATGGAAGTTCGCGTTGTCTTGGCTGCAATAGCCATCGGTGGCGGGGTCACTGGGATAACTGCTTGCGCCACCACGCAAGGGCAGCCTGGTGGCGTCTCCCCGCCGGTCGCCGCGCCGTCGACTATTTGGACGACTGTCGATCCGCCGCAGACAGATACCCCAACGGTGCCAACCGAAGGTACCTCAACGGTGTCACCCGAAGATTTGGACGCATCTACCTACGAAACGCTCTCTCCGCGCGACTTCGCCCTGCCGGTGAAGGACCCTGATTCGAATAAGGGTCGGAAGGTCATGATTTCTGGCGTGGTGACGCAATTCGACGCCGCCACTGGCCCATCCGACTTTCGAGCCCGTACCGGCGCCGACCCGGCTGACGTCTCAGTGAACGCCTTCGTCAGTGCGCCCGATCCAACGATTCTTGCCAATGTGGTCAAAGGCGACCACGTCACCATGTGGTGCAAGGTCCAAGGCACGGTCACCTACGGCAATGTAATGGGCGGCAAGATTACGGCTCCGGTGTTTACGGATTACATCATCAAAGAGAAGTAGTGATGACCGACGACACCGTCCGGCACATCATCGAAATCGGTTGGTGCGGGGGTTTTTTCATGCCTAGAACGGGGTTTTCCATAAATCGCGAAAGCCGTCGTCGCCGCCTCGGTCCGGCTTATCCACCAGCGGTGCCGGCGGCGTGCGCTTCGGCGTCGGGGTCGTGGCCGACAATAGCGACCAGGCCGCGAGACTGGCGGCTACCAAGGCCGTGCAGCCAGGCGCGGTCGGCACGCCACCGCGCGCACCACGCTGGACACCTACGGGCATCTGTGGCCCGACGCTGACGAGTCCACGCGCACGGCCGTCGCGAAGGTGATCAATCAGCGGATGGCGGCTAAAACTACTGCGGACGCACTGCGGACGGATGCGACGTGACCACGACTCCGCCGCAGGTCAGACCGCTTAGCTGCCTCACACGTCGTAGTAGAGCGCGAACTCATACGGGTGCGGCCGGATCTGGACCGGCAGGATCTCGTTGTCGCGCTTGAAGCTGATCCACGTCTCGATCAGGTCGGGCGTGAAAACCCCTCCCTCGGTGAGGTATTCGTGGTCAGCCTCGAGGCGGTCGATCACCGCGGCCAGCTGGGTAGGAGCCTGCGGGATGTTTGCGGCCTCTTCCGGCGGCAGCTCGTAGAGGTCCTTGTCCACCGGTGTCTGCGGCTCGATCTTGTTCTTGATGCCGTCCAGCCCGGCCATCAGCATGGCCGAGAACGCCAGATACGGGTTGCCCGACGAGTCGGGGCAGCGGAACTCCAACCGCTTGGCCTTCGGGTTGCTGCCGGTGATCGGGATGCGCACACACGCAGAGCGGTTGCGCTGGCTGTAGACCAGATTGATGGGCGCCTCGAAGCCGGGAACCAACCGCTTGTAGGAGTTCGTCGTCGGGTTGGTGAAGGCCAGCAGCGACGGCGCGTGGTGCAGCAGGCCGCCGATGTAGTGCCGCGCGGTGTCAGACAGACCGGCATAACCCGTCTCGTCGTACATCAGCGGGCTGCCGTCTTTCCACAACGACTGGTGGGTGTGCATACCGGAGCCGTTGTCGCCGAACAGCGGCTTGGGCATGAACGTGACGGTCTTGCCCTCGGCCCACGCGGTGTTCTTGACGATGTACTTGTACAGCTGCATGTCGTCGGCCGCGTGCAACAGCGTGTTGAACTTGTAGTTGATCTCGGCCTGACCGCCGGTGCCCACCTCGTGGTGGCCCTTCTCCAGGCTGAAACCTGACTTGATCAGGTTCCTCAGCATCTCGCCACGAAGGTCGGCGTAGTGGTCGACCGGGGGGACCGGGAAATAGCCACCTTTGGGCCGAACCTTGTAACCGCGGTTCGGGCTGCCGTCGTTCTCGGTCGGCTCACCGGTGTTCCACCAACCCGAGATCGCGTCGACTTCGTAGAACGAGCCGTTGGTTTGCGAGTCGAAGCTCACCGAGTCGAAGATGTAGAACTCGGCCTCGGCGCCGAAGTACGCGGTGTCGGCGATCCCGGTGCTCTTGAGGTAGCTCTCCGCCTTGCGGGCGACGTTGCGCGGGTCCCGTGAGTAGGGCTCGAGGGTGAACGGGTCGTGCACGAAGAAGTTGAGGTTCAGCGTTTTGGCATCACGGAACAGGTCGATCTGCGCGGTGTCCGGGTCGGGTAGCAGCAGCATGTCGGATTCGTGGATCGCCTGGAAGCCGCGAATCGAGGAGCCGTCGAAGGCGATCCCTTCCTCGAACACACTTTCGTCGAAGAACGAAATCGGAATTGTGAAGTGCTGCATGATGCCCGGCAGGTCACAGAACCGGACGTCGACAAATTCGACGTGCTCGTCCTTGGCGAATTTGATGATGTCATCGGCCGTTTTTTCGGACACCGAAGCGCTCTCCTTTGCTGCGAGCTTCGAATCTACTGCGGTCACTGAAGTGGCTCTCCTTTACGTGGCCGTAACTGATCGCCCGACCAGACGCTAGGGACGCGGTGTTGCCTGGGAGTCAACCCTGCGTTGCGCCGACGTTACGCGACACCGCGAACGCCGCCGAGACTGGGCAGGCTTCACCCAACTCTATTGTTGGGTGATGGCCCGAAGTATCGCATCTTGGCTGTCCGGTCCGGGGCCACTTGACTCGGGGCGCCCCCGCCGCTACCCGGGCGAAACCCTAGGCTTGCCGGAGCACGGGCCCGGGTCGCTGGCCCAGATGGGCCGCCGATTGGCGGCGCTGCTCGTCGACTGGCTGCTCGCTTACGGCCTGGCCGCTCTCGGCATGACGTTTGGGCTGATCTCTCCGAGACTGCTGTCGTCGGCGATTTTGGTCATCTGGTTGGTGCTGGGTTTGCTCGCCGTCCGGTTGTTTGAGTTCACCCCGGGCCAGTTTTCGCTTGGGCTTCGGGTCGCGTCCGTCGATGAACGGCAGCACGTAGGTATAGGCCGTGCCGCGGTACGCGGGGTGATGATTGCTCTGGTCATACCCGCTCTTTTCGTCGACGTCGACGGTCGCGGGCTGCAGGACCGCCTGACCGCCACCGCCATCGTGCGGCGCTGAGTCAAGCGCGCCTCCTCCTCAGGCCGCTTCACGGCCTGCATCGTCACCGCGCGGACTTATCGGCGGCGCACCGTCCGCTGAACGCCGCGCATCTTCGCGGTGCCGGGCAACGGGCCCTTGGGCATGGCGGCCGTCCCCGCCCGGGAGCCCAGCGCGCCCAGCCGCGATTCCAGCGAATCCATCTGCTTGACGGTGATGTTGGCCGGCAGCCGGGTCAGGTGCCGCTCCAGTTTGGCCAGCGGAACCTCTCCGTCGCCGTTTCCTACGACGATGTCGTAGATCGGGATATCGCCGATCAGCCGGGCGGTGCGTTTCTTTTCCTGGGCAAGCAGCGGTTTGAGCCGCGCCGGTGACCCCTCGGCCACCAGGATGACCCCCGGTCGGCCGATCACCCGGTGCACCGCGTCGAAGTGGCCAGTGGCCGCGACACCAGGAGTGACCCGCCATTTGCCGCGCAGGTTCTCCAGCGCCCAGGCAGCGGCGCCGGTTTGACCCTCCGCCTTGCTGTACACCGACCGCTGCGCACGCCGACCGAAAATGATGAACGCCGCCAAAACACCGAGCACCACGCCCAGCGGGATCATCGTGATCATGGTGAACCCGCCGGCCGACACCCCGGCCGCCACCGATACGCCCACGATCAGCACGAACGCCCCGATCATGTAGGGCAGCAGCCGCTTGTCCTCTTGACGCTGGACGTTGAACGCCTGCCAGAGCTGACTACGACGTTCTTTGCCGGCCGCCTTGCGGGCCGCTTTCGCCTCGGCCCTGGCGGCTTTGCTGGCCTTGGCATCACGGGATTTCGCCATTGGTTCAGGATACGGTTCGTGCCTGCGCGGCCTGTTGGTAGAGGCGGCCGGCCCGGTATGACGAGCGCACCAGCGGTCCGGCCAGTACCCCGGCGAATCCCAGCTGTTCGGCGAAGTCCGAAAACTCGACGAACTCTTCGGGCGTCACCCAGCGCTCGACCGGATGATGCCGCGCCGACGGGCGCAGATACTGGGTGATGGTGACGATGTCGCACCCGGCGTTATGGAGATCCGTCAACGCGGTGCGCACTTCGTCCGGCGTCTCGCCCAGTCCGAGAATGAGATTGCTCTTGGTGACCAGCCCGAAGTCCCGCGCCGCGGTGAGCACGCCAAGGCTTCGCAGATAGGAGAAGGCCGGCCGGATTCGCTTGAAGATGCGCGGCACGGTTTCGACGTTGTGCGCCAACACTTCCGGTTGAGACTCGAAGACCTCGTGCAGCCGGTCGGGATCGCCGTTGAAGTCGGGGATCAACAGCTCGACGCCGGTGGACGGGTTAAGTTTCTTGATGGCGCGCACGGTCTCGGCGTAGAGCCATGCGCCGCCGTCGGCCAGATCGTCGCGGGCGACCCCGGTGACGGTGGAATACCGCAAGCTCATGGCTTGCACGCTCTCGGCTACCCGTCGTGGTTCGTCGCGATCCAAGGGGGCGGGCTTGCCGGTGTCGATCTGGCAGAAGTCGCAACGCCGGGTGCACACCTCACCGCCGATCAGGAAGGTGGCTTCGCGGTCTTCCCAGCATTCGTAGATGTTGGGGCAGCCGGCCTCTTCGCAGACGGTGTGTAGACCTTCACGCCGGACCAGGCTTTTCAGTTCCGTGTATTCCGGCCCCATGCGCAGCCGAGTCCTGATCCACGGCGGCTTGCGCTCGATCGGGGTTTGCGCGTTGCGTACTTCCAGACGCAGCAACTTCCGACCCTCAGGAGTGACGGTCACGGTGTCGATGCTACGCGGGCCGGGTTGGGCTGCCAGCTAAGTGCGAGCCGGCCGTCCAGGGCGTCGCACACCGCGTCGGCGACCGCGGAGCGGACGTCATCGACGCCGACCCGGCGGCCCAGTTCGGCCGAGATCGACGTCACCCCGGCGTCGGTGATGCCGCACGGGACGATCCTTTCGAACGCGCTCAGGTCGCAGTCGCAGTTCAGCGCAAACCCATGCAGCGTCGTCGCGCGCGAGACCCGAACGCCGATCGCGGCGACCTTGCGCGCCGGCCTTCCGTCGCCGGCCGGCACCCACACCCCGGACCGGCCGTCGACGCGGCCCACCTCCAAACCCAGTCCGGTGCACACCTTGATCAGCGATTCCTCAAGGCGCCGAACGTAATTGACGACGTCGAGCGGTTCGGCCAGCGTGATGATCGGGTAGCCGACGAGCTGACCCGGTCCGTGCCAGGTGATCTTGCCGCCTCGGTCGGTGTCGATCACCGGCGTGCCGTCCGTGGGTCGTTCCTGCGCCAGCGTGCGGCGCCCGGCGGTGTAGACCGCCGGGTGCTCGAGCAACAGCAGCGTGTCGATGCCGCCCGCCACCCGGGCGTCGGCCAGTTCCCGTTGCAGCTGGCATGCGACCTGGTAGTCGACGGCGCCCAATTGGCGAACATCGATCGGGGCGGTGCTCGAACGAATGGTGCTCACTGACACGAGGCTACCGCGAAAACCTGGAGATAACCCGGCAGCACCTAGGCGACATCGCGGGTGGCAGTCGCGTACCGCAGCGCCTCACCCACAGTTCTGTGGTGGAACTCGAATCCGTTGCGTTCCAACACAGCCGGGATTGCGCGTTGCCCACTCAACAGGCTTTCGTCAGCAAACTCGCCGAGCGCGGCACGCACCGCGAACCCCGGCATCATCAGCGGGGTGGGCCGGTTCACCGCTCGGCCCAGTGCCGTGGTGAACTCGGCGTTGGTGACCGGAGCCGGCCCGGTGAGGTTCACCGGGCCGGAGAGCTGAGTATCGGAGATCGCGAACTGCAGAGCCCGCACCGCATCCTCCAGACTGACCCACGACATGTACTGGCGGCCGTTGCCCAGGCGCGCGCCAAGGCCCACCGAGAACAGCGGCCGCAACCGGCGCAGCGCACCGCCCGAAGAGGCAAGCACCAGTCCCGTGCGGGCCTGCACTACCCGAGTGCCGGCCTGCTGGGCGGGCGCGGTGGCCGCTTCCCAGTCCTTGCACAGTTGAGCAAGGAAACCCGTTCCCGCCGAGTCGGTTTCGACGACTACTCGATCCCGGGCGTCGCCGTAGTATCCGACCGCGCTGGCATTGACCAGGACGCCGACGTCGGATTCGGCGACCGCCGTCGACAACACTTCGGTTGGCGTGATGCGGCTATCGCGCAGGTTCTGCTTGAACGCGCCGGACCAGCGCCGCTGGCCGATGTTGATGCCGCACAGGTTCACCACGGCGTCGACGCCGCTCAGTGCGCCGGCGTCGAACTCGCCGCTGTCGGGATCCCAGTGCAGCTCACCGGCATTCGCCGGCGTCCGGCGCACGATCCGCAGGACCCGAGAATCTGCCGTGCGCAGCGCTGTCACAAGCGCCGAGCCGATCAGCCCGGATGAGCCCGCGATCGCGATAACGGTGTTGGCCACGCTTCAAGCCCCGTCACAGTCCCAGATCGGCCTCGAACGCGCCTTCTTCGAGCCGGTGCTTGATGGTGGTCAGGAACCGTCCGGCGTCGGCGCCGTCGATCAGCCGGTGGTCGTAGGTCAGCGGGAGGTAGCAGACCGATCGCACCCCGATGGACTCGTTGCCGGTGTCGTCGACGACGACCCGTGGCCGTTTGACGATGGCCCCGGTGCCTAACATCGCGGCCTGCGGCGGCACCAAGATCGGGGTGTCGAAAAGCGCGCCCTGGCTGCCGATGTTGGTGATGGTGAACGTCCCGCCGGACAGCTCGTCGGGCCTGAGGTCGCCCGACCGGGCGCGGGCGGCGATGTCGGCGATCGCACGCGCCAATCCGGCCAGCGACAGGTCGCCGGCGTTGTGGACGACGGGGGAGAGCAGACCCTGCTCGGTGTCGACTGCGAAGCCGAGATGCTCGGCGTCGTAGTAGGTGATCTCCTTGGTGTCCTCGCTGTAACTGGCATTGACGTTCGGGTGCGCTTTGAGCGCATCGATCACGGCGCGTGCGAAGAACGGCAGGAAGGTCAGGTGGACGCCTTCGCGTTCGGCGAACGCGGCCTTGGCCTTGTCTCGCAGCGCCACGATCCGGGTCATGTCGACCTCGTGGGTCTGGGTGAGTTGCGCGGTGGCCTGCAGCGATTCGCGGGTCTTCTTCGCCGTGATCTGGCGAATCCGGGTGGCCTTCTGAGTGGTTCCGCGCAGATGCGCGAGCGCGGGCGCCGGTGCGCTCGGCTTCGGCGCGTACGGGGCCGCAGCGGCCGGCGCGGCTTCCGGGGTTTTCTTCACTTCTTCTTTTTCCGCGGCCTTCTTCGCCGCGGCCGACAGCACATCCTGTTTACGGATGCGGCCGCCGACCCCGGTTCCATTCACCCGGCTGGCTGAGATCAATGTTGTTCTCGGTAGCCAGCTTTCGGACCAGCGGCGTGACGTAGGGAGTGCTTGCGTCGGCTGCCTGTGTGGACTCGGCCCGGGGCTGGGACGCGGGCTCCGGTTCGGCTTGCGGCGCTGGTTTGGCTTCGGGCTCTGGTTGCGGTGCCGGCTTCGTCTCGGGTTGGGGTGCCGGTGGGGCTTGGGGCGCGGGTGCCGGTGTGGCAGCAGGTGCGCCGGCACCGGTACCGATCCTGGCCAGCTCGCCGCCGACCGAGACGGTGACGTCCTCCTCGGCGGTGATGCTGATCAACGTGCCGGCGACCGGAGACGGAATCTCGGTGTCGACCTTGTCGGTGGACACTTCCACCAGCGGCTCGTCCACGTCGACCGAGTCGCCGACCTTTTTCAGCCAGCGGGTCACGGTGCCCTCGGTGACCGACTCGCCGAGTTCGGGCATCAGCACCGGGTGGGAGGTGCCGGTCGCGTCCTGACCGCTGGCCGCCGGCGCGGCGGCAGGCTCCGGCTCGGCCTGTGGTTGGGGCTCTTCTGGAGCGGGCTGGGCTTCCGGCTCCGGTTGTGGTTCGGGTGCCGGTGCGGCGACCGGTTGCGCGGCCCCGCCGCCGTCCGTGATTTCCGCCGCGTCGCCGATGACGGCCAGCTCGCCGCCGATCTCGACGGTGTCGTCCTCGTGGGCAACGATCTTGGTGAGGACCCCCGCCGCCGGCGATACCCCCGCCGCCGGCGATGGAATCTCGGTGTCGACCTTGTCGGTGGACACTTCCAGCAGGGGCTCGTCGAGTTCGACGGTGTCGCCTTCTTGTTTCAGCCAGCGAGTAACGGTTCCCTCAGTCACGCTCTCACCGAGTGCCGGCATCTGAACTGAGAAGGCCATCTCTGTCGACTCCTCGATCGATCGGTCGGTGGGCGCGGGTCGACCTTTGGCTTACCACAGCGTGATGTACGGAAGCTGCACCCAAGCGGATTACCGAAGCCATCCTGTCACTGCGGCGGCTTCGCCACGCAACCAGGGCAGAGCCAGTCTGAGAGGCAGCAAGGGACCGCGGAATTAGAAACGTGACAAATAGTGATGTCCAATTTATTGGACTCGAGGTCCGTGGACTCGGATTCCCTTGGTTTCAGGGGGGTTAATACATTAGGTGTTGAGGCGTTTTGGATCGGAAAGCCGAAAATCTGGATTATCTTGTTCTCTGTGTATCCCGACGATAGCGGTAAAGAACTCGCCACGGTGCTCTCTTACCTGGCCGGGCGTTCCCTCAGCAGAGAAGAAATCTGGACGGCGATGGAACTGCCGCGGTCCACGTATTACGACCAGCTGGACAAGGGAACTTTGATCACTGCGGACAACCTGCGCGTTGCCGCGGCCAATCTCGGTATCAACCGCGCCGAGTTGCTGACCCGTTACCGGTTCATCCAGCCGGAAGAAGTCACCGCACTGGCTGAGGAGATTCGTGGCGGCGTCACAGGGCCGCATGCCGCGGCCGCTGTTGCGGTGAAGACCGCGCAGCCGACGAAACTTGCGGATTGGCGACCGCGACAAGACGCACCCCCGCTGTAACACACCTGACGGATCGCTGTGGCCATCACCGCTCTCATCATCATCACCCTCGCATCCATCGCCTGGAGCCTCTGGATACGGCGAGTCACCTGGCATTGCCGGTGGGAAGTGGCGGCCACGCTCAATATCGCTCTGCAGGGATCTGCGGTCGCACTGATGTCCCCGCTGGCCTCGCACACGCTGGGCGTTGCCCTGCACAACATCACCGGCGAGTGGAACTTGCAGAACTACGTCGGGCACGACTGTTACATCGTCGCGGCCTCGGCAATCGTCTACAACGTGGTCGGTCGGCTTGAAGACGACGACGCGCTACAGAGGTCCTTCAAGCAGTGGGTAGAGCGGCCGGCGACGTTGTGCATTCCGCTGCTACTGGCGACGTTCACGTTGAGCTATGGCAGCAAGACTTATGCGAGCGATTTCTTCGCGCTACGCACCGACTTCTGGCTGAGCGTGTATTGGGTCCTGCTCACTGGAACGCTGTCTTACTTACTGATATTCGGATCGCGCGCGCTGCTGGTGCTGCGCAGAGACCCGCGCTCGAAGAACATCGCCAACCTGTATCTGATCGCCTCGGCCAGCGGCATCTCTGCCTGCATGGTGCGGATGATCACTGCGGTGATTCCTTCGTTCCAAGGTCCGGTGGGTGCAGGGCTGGTCTGGCTGTTCGCCTGCCTGTGCGGCGCCGGTTTCGCGTTGACCTCTGCGCAATCCTGGCGGCAGAGGCTCAGATGGTTCCAGGGGTCGGCGCTGCATCAGTAGCCTGCCGCTAACCGTTGTCAGCGATGTCTTCCAGGACCGCGAACATGGTGCGGGTCGGAACTCCCGTGCCGCCTTTGGGTGTATAGCCCCAGGGGCTCCCGGTGTTGTAGGCCGGCCCCGCGACGTCGATGTGGGCCCAATTCACCCCGTCAGCAACGAATTCCTGCAAAAACACGCCGGCGACCAGCATGCCGGCGAAGCGCTGCCCGCTGACATTGGCCAGGTCGGCCACCGTCGACTTCAAGTCGTCTTTGAGCTCGTCGGGCAGCGGCATCGGCCAGCCGTTCTCCCCGACTTGCTGCGAGATGGCGGCGACCCGGTCGCGAAACTCGTCACTGCCCATCACCCCGGGCGTGCGTGCGCCCAGCGCGACCGTCTGCGCACCGGTCAGCGTCGACGTCTCGATGAGGTAGTCGGGGTTGTCTTCGCAGGCCCGGGCGATCGCGTCGGCGAGGATCAGCCGGCCCTCGGCGTCGGTGTTGAGCACCTCGACGGTGATCCCGCCGTACTGCGTCAGCACGTCACCCGGGCGCTGGGCGGTCGACGACGGCATGTTCTCGGCCATCGGCACGGTGGCAATCACGTCGATCGGCAGTTCACGTTGGGCGGCCAATACCACCGTCGCGATGACCGCCGCGGCACCACCCATGTCCGACGTCATGTAGTGCATGGATGCCGCCGGCTTGATCGAGATGCCGCCGGTGTCGAACGTGATGCCCTTACCGATCAGGGCGACTTTCTTGGCCTGCTTCGGCTTTTTGGCCAGCTTCGACCCGTGATGGGTCAGCCGCACCAATCGTGGCAGCCGCGACGAACCCTTGCCGACTCCGATCACCCCGCCGTAGCCGGCCTTCTGTAGCGCCTTGTCGTCGAGCACCTCGACCTCGAGACCAACTGATTCGCCCAAAGCCTTTGCCCGCTTGGCGAATTCAGCCGGGAACAAGTGGCTGGGCGGGGTGTTGACGAAGTCGCGCGCGGTGGCGACGGCGGTCGCCACCGCCGCTGCATGAGCGGCCTGCGCTTTGGCGTCCTTGGCGGTGGACAGCACGGTGATCTTGCGTAGGCCGCTGTCTTTGGGCGCCGTCTTGCTGGTCCTGAATTCGGTGAATCGGTAGCTGCCCAGAATCAGCCCCTCCACCGCGGCGTCTAGATCCAGTGCCGCCAGCGTCGTGACGGCCGTCTCGGCGCTACCCAGCGCGCGGGCGGCGCTGCCGGCGGCGCGGCGGATCACGTCGGCGGGCCACTCTTCGCGGGGCTTACCGAGGCCGACCGTCAGCACGCTGGCCACCGGCAGCGATGGCACCACCAACCGGTTCACCTGCTCGACCGCGCCGGTTGCGTTCAGCGCGCGCAAGCCCGCCTCGATTTCGGCGACGGCGTCCGACGGTAGGAAAGGCTCAGCGGCGAGGACAGCCGCGCCCGGCAGATCCTCGTCGCCCGAGGAGACGACCGGGATGATCAACACCGCCGATCCGGCGCTGCGGCGCGGCAGCGCGGAGGCGACCGCGACAGTAGGGGCGAGGTAACCGGGTTGTGTGCTCACAAGTAATAACCCTAGCGACGCGGACCGCTGCGCAGATCGTAGGCTGTCACCGGTTCGTCGAAGCCCTTGAGCTCCAACGGTTCCTGGACGACGGCCGGCCAGTCCGGCAGTTGCTCGTGGACGGCGGCATCGGCGAGGATCTGCCCGGGCGACGCGGCCGCCACGAGCCGGGCGGCCATGTTGACGGCGTTGCCGAAGTAATCACCGTTAATGGCCAGGATCTCGCCGTAGCCGAGACCGGCGCGGACCTGTAGTCCCGCCTCGCGCGCCCGCGGATGGTCGACGAGGTCGATCGCCGCTTTCGCCAGCCGCTCCGGGTTCGAGCTCACCCACATCACGGCGTCACCGAGGAACTTCACCAGCCGCCCGCCGTCGGCGTGCACCACGTCGCCGGCGGTGGCGCCGAACTCGGTGAGCATTGCCGACAACTCGGCGGGTGTCAGTCTTTGGGTCAGCGCGGTGAAGCCGGACAGATCGGCGAAACCAACGCCGCATACCAGGCCCGCCGACGGGCCGCTGACGACGCCCTCGATGAACGTTCGAGTGCTGACCAGATGCTGGCGGTGGACGGCGTCGATCATTGCCCCGAGGCGGGGGACGAACTCTGCGGCATCGCGGTAGACCTGCGCGGTGGTGAGTTCGTCTCCGGTGAGGCCGAGCCACATTTTGGGCAGAGCCGTTCGGATCATCGATGAGATGGCCTCGGCCAGCCGGGCGACGGTCGAGCCGAGGACCCGCAAGAAGCCATCCGCGGCGTCGGGGCCCATCTGCATCCTCATCGCCACCCAGGTCGCCAGGCCGTCGACATCGGCCTGACTCAACGCCGGTGTATCCGGATCTGCGACGGTCAGGCCGAGCATGGCCCAGCCGTGCTCGATGTCCGCCAACGCGACACCGATCGCATCTGCGGCGGTCCGCAGGGTATAGACCTGGGGGCCGGACCACAGCAGGGCGTCACCGGCAAGGCCGAACAGGCGGCCACGCTGCTCTGCTTCGACCATGTCGTCGGCGGTGAAACCGAGTCCCGCCAAGTACTCGATCAGGCCGGCCCGCTCGCGTGCATCAGCGATCCCTGCTGCATCAAGCGCCTCGAAATCCAAGGAATCGGCCACCTGGCCAAGTGTGCCAGTCGGGTCGCCGATTAGGGTGAATTGCCGTGGGTGATGACCTTTTGCATGGACCGCTCGAGGACCGCCACCGCGAACTTGGCGCAAGCTTCGCAGAGTTCGGCGGCTGGCTGATGCCAGTGTCGTATGCCGGCACCGTCAGCGAGCACACCGCGACGCGCGACGCCGTCGGGCTGTTCGACGTCAGCCACTTGGGCAAGGCGTTGGTTCGCGGACCTGGCGCCGCAGATTTCGTCAACTCCGCGCTCACCAACGACCTGAACCGCATCGAGCCGGGCAAGGCGCAATACACGTTGTGCTGCAATGAATCTGGCGGAGTCATCGACGATCTGATCGCGTACTACGTTGGGCCCGACGAGATCTTCCTGGTGCCCAACGCCGCCAACACTGCCGCGGTTGTCGCGGCGCTGCAGAAGGCCGCGCCGGACGGGCTTACCATCACCGACGAGCACCGCTCGTATGCGGTGCTGGCCGTGCAGGGACCGCGCTCGGCCGACGTGGTGTCCGGATTGGGGTTACCGACCGACATGGACTACATGGGCTACGCAGACGCGGAGTTCGCGGGAGTGCCGGTGCGGGTTTGCCGCAGCGGATACACCGGGGAGCAGGGCTACGAGCTGTTGCCGCGCTGGGAATCCGCCGGTGTGGTGTTCGATGCGCTGGTCGCCGCGGTCACGGAAGCGGGCGGGCAGCTGGCCGGTCTCGGAGCGCGCGACACGCTGCGCACCGAGATGGGCTATCCGTTGCACGGTCACGAACTTTCGGCAGACATCTCGCCGCTGCAGGCGCGGTGCGGTTGGGCGATCGGCTGGAAGAAGGGTGCGTTCTTCGGCCGCGACGCGCTACTGGCCGAAAAGGAGGCGGGCCCGCGGCGGCTGTTGCGTGGTCTGCGCGCGGCGGGCCGCGGTGTGCTGCGGCCGGACTTGACCGTGCTCGACGGCGACACCAAGGTCGGGTTCACCACGTCGGGCACCTTTTCTCCGACGCTGAAAACCGGTATTGCGCTTGCGTTGATCGACACCGACGCCGGCGTCGAGGACGGCCACCACGTCAACGTCGATGTTCGGGGCCGCACGGTGGAATGCGAAGTTGTGCGTCCACCGTTTGTCGAACCAAAAACCCGCTAGCGCCCGGTTATACAATCGCATGATGACCGGCGGCGCCCTCGAGTTCACGGTTTCACGCACCGCAAACCCGACGAGCGACGACGCGCGCGAAAAGATACTGGCCGACCCTGGTTTCGGCCACTACCACACCGACCACATGGTGTCGATCGATTACACGGACGGGCAGGGTTGGCATGGTGCGCGGGTCGTCGGGTACGGCCCGATCGAGCTGGATCCTTCGGCAATCGTGTTGCACTACGCGCAGGAAATCTTCGAAGGACTGAAGGCTTACCGGTGGTCGGACGGGTCGATCGTGTCTTTTCGCGCCGAGGCCAACGCCGCGCGGATGCGGTCCTCGGCGCGGCGAATCGCCATCCCGGAACTGCCCGACGAGTTGTTCATCGAGTCGTTGCGTCAATTGATCGCTGTCGATAAGGCGTGGGTTCCGCCGACCGGTGGTGAGGAGTCGTTGTATCTGCGGCCGTTCGTCTTCGCTACCGAACCGGGGTTAGGCGTGCGTCCGGCCAAGCAGTACCGCTACCTGGTGATCGCCTCGCCGTCCGGTGCGTATTTCAAGCACGGCATCAAGCCGGTCAGCGTCTGGGTGTCAACGGAATACGTGCGCGCCAGCCCGGGCGGAACCGGTGCGGCCAAGTTCGGCGGAAATTACGCCGCGTCGTTGGTGGCGCAAGCCGAAGCCGCCGAGAACGGCTGTGAGCAGGTGGTGTGGCTGGATGCCGTCGAACGCCGCTACATCGAAGAGATGGGCGGGATGAACATCTTCTTCGTGTTTGGCAGCGGTGGATCGGCCCGGCTGGTCACCCCTGAGCTGTCCGGCTCGCTTTTGCCGGGCATCACCCGGGATTCGTTGCTGCAGTTGGCGACCGACGCCGGTTTTGCCATCGAGGAACGCAAGATCGATATCGACGAGTGGCAGAAGAAATCCGCCGCCGGTGAGATCACCGAGGTGTTCGCCTGCGGCACTGCGGCGGTCATCACTCCGATTTCGCATGTGAAGTACGGCGAAAGCGAATTCACCATCGGCGACGGCGAATCCGGCGAGGTGACGATGGCGCTGCGTGACACGCTGACCGGCATCCAGCGCGGAACTTTCGCCGACACCCACGGCTGGATGTCACGGCTGGGCTAAAGCTCGGCACAGTTGGTCGCGGCAATTGGATGATCCGTGGGCGATCATCGGGTAACGATTTTGGGCAAGGGCGTCATTTGGGCGTGCTCTGTCGCTGGTAGCCGTAAGCTTCTGCGGGCAAATTCCCCGTGGGAGGTATGAAATGGTCAGCCCGAGTAGCCCGGCTCCGCAGGGGCCGCGTCGCCAAGTAGCAGTGATCGGGACGTTGATGCCGCATATGGCGGCGGGGCGTCATCATGTGTACCGCAATGTCACCGCGTTGGCGTTGTTGGCGGCGTTGATCGCAGCCGGGCTGGGGTCACTTCCGGTCGCGTTGGTATTGACCGCGGTGGCATTACCGGCCGCGGTATTGGTCTACATTCACGATCATCGGTTGTGGCACGACGAGCCGCTGACGATAATCGTTGTGGCCTTTGGGCTTTCGCTGCTGCTCGGCATCGGCGTCGGGCTGTTGGAAACCCATTTCATCAAGCTGGTGGCAACCGGTTCGACCGGCTACCACCTACCGCCGGTCGCCCGCATTCTCGAATTGGGCGTGCTGGTACCGGTGGCGGTATTTGTGGCGGTGGTGATCGCTCCGCTGATAGTCAGCGCGCGCCCGGCATTCCGGCACCCGATGGATGTTGTAGTGGCGTGTTCGCTCAGTGGTGCGGCGCTGTCGTTGGGGCTCAGCGTCGTGATTCAGCATGGCGCGTTCACTCATATCCAGGCGACGGCGGGGGATCCCGCGCACGTGGCGTTTATTTCCTTGACGCTGGGTTTTTTGCAGCCGATTGTGCTGGCGACCGCGGCCATGCTGGGGGTTTTGGGCTTGCGCCGGTTGGGAGTCGGCCCAGTCGCGGGAGTTATCGAAGGTTTGGTGTTAGTGCTGGCCTACGAGTTGGCGACCACCTTGCTGCAGCCCTACGGCACCCGCGGGATCGTGTTGACCGCGTTGGCGGCATTCCTGTTGGCCGGGGCAGGGTTGGCTGCGGCCCGCGATGGGTTGCATGAGGCGCTGCTCGCTGACACTGGGTCGGATGCGGATTCGCCGGCGGCCGGGCACACCGAGCATCGGTTGCATGCCGGGGTGGTCGTCGCGATCGTTGCGGTCGTCGTTGTCGTCGCAGCGGCTGCCAGCTTGGCGGTGGTGATGAGCGGTTCGGCGACACGTCCCACGCCGCCGGGTCAAGGCGGCAGCGGGAGGATTGCTCCGCACCGCGCGTCAGCGACCGGATCCGTCCATCGCACGCCCGGCCAATCCAGGAACGGCCCTTGGGGGAGCGTGGCTTTGGCGTCGACCAGCTCATCGCTGGCGGCCGGTTCCACCGCCACCGTCAACCTCGTGAACGGAATCAGCATGACCGCGGCGCCCGGCTGGACAATCACTCGTCAAGGTCAGGGATCCGCCAGCCTCAGCAATAGCGACCAGACCGCGGAGCTATTCGTTACCGCTGGTCATGCCGACACGCCGGATATCGCACAAGAATCAAGCATGCTGATCAACCAGGTAATTCAAGGCGGCGGACTGACGAACGTGGAGCAGGCCCTTACACCGGTAGAGTCGGTGCAGGGCAAGAACTTTCAAAAAATAATCGAGGTCGACTACACCGCCAACGTCCAAACCAGCCAGGGCACCGACCAGCTCTACGGCGGATGGGTGACGTTCTACAACGCCTCGACCGGGATGTCGGGCTTTCTGGATTTCTACGCCCCGACCCAAGCCCTGTTCAAAGCGGCGTTGCCGGATGCCGCGCAAATGATGGTGTCGATGGAGTAGCCCGGTTAGTCGGCGGTATACCGCTCCGCGAACTGTGAGGCGGGAACGGGCCATTCCTCACCGTCGGTACCTCGCACCACCCAGTCGCCGTCGGAGGCAGTCGCCTCGCACCACCCAGTCGCCGTCGGAGGCAGTCGTTGGTCCCTCCAGGGTGGTGATCGTCTCGCCTTGCTGCGCTGGTCGAGCGAAAACGTCTCCGCGCCTTCGCCACTGGTTGCCGTCGAGATGCTCGTAGCTGGTTCGGAAGATGTCGTCGCGAACTGACCAGGTCTCGCCATCCTCCTCGACCCGCCAGTCTCCGGCGTCGGCCTGCATCGTCTCATCCGACCGCGATGTCCACGTCCAGGGTGTGCTCACCTGTTCGGCGGTGACCGTTCCGACGCGGGTGAACTGCTGCCACACCGGACGCGACCGATAACCGAGCTGGCGCAGGCTCCACAGGGTGGCCGCCAGACTCGTCACCGCGGATTTGAGCAGGTCCTCGTCGGCTTCGACCACGGACCAGTCAACGAGCTTGTTGTGGACTCGGTGCTCATCATCTCGGACGGCGCCGTACTTCCAATGATTGCGGCGATAGTAGTGGCACCAGTCCTCGTGTTCCGCCTTTGCCATTTCCATCGCGGCCTCGCGGTCAAAGCCCATGCGCGCCAGCCGTTGCAATGCCGTCAGTCCAGCCATGTCCTGCACGCTCAGTGGCGGCGGCGGGCTGCCCCAGGTATTCCAAGTGTGTTCGGCGATCCGCTCGACCATCCACAGCGCATTGCGGACCAGACGCCGATTCGACTCTCGGTAGAACTCGTCAAGCTCTGCCCACGGCAACCTCGCGGGGGGAGGGTTCGGTTCCGGTCCGATGTCGGCAACGTAGCGCTGGTGAATCAGCTTGGCTGCTCGTTCCCAGACGTCTTGGTCTTGTCCCTCGGGAATATCGAGCGCCAGTCGGTAGGTCCGTAGCCGGCCGACGATCGGCAACGGGTCGTCGGCCATCTGGGCGTCGTTGTCCCAGATGTAAATGGGCATTGTCGGAAAACGCGCAGCCAGCCTGGTGCCCGTCGATCTTGCGGTGGACGGTCCGTGCGCTTTGTCGTCGACGAATATGACGGCGTTGGTCGGCGCTTCGCTGTCGCCGATCAAGCCCATCAAGACCGACACCGTGGGTGGCTGCGGTGCGGCACCGATAGTCGGCCCGGTCGACAAGAATCCGACCTGCCTGCGGTGGAATTCATGATCCTCGCGGTACTCCTCGGCGTCTGCGCCGACCAGTTTCAGCGCCGGCAGCGCAGTCTCGCCCGGTACGGTGTAGTAGTCGTACTCCAGCTTGCGGCGAGTCAGGTCAGCGCACAGTGCTAATGTCAATTCCGATGTACCGCAGACGAATACATGTTCAGCGGTGCCGGTCGCAATGATGTTTTCGAGTAACCAGCGGGCGGTGACCTCGTATTTGCCAACGGCGTCCGCCGCCCATCGGGTGTCCGATCCACCGAGCTGCTGTGCGCGCCATGCCTCGGCTTGCCACGGATCGTCTATGCGCACGGTGAGGGGCAGCCGTCGCTTGTGGCCAACCGCGGATAGCGCGCGCGTGATCGTGTTCAGCCACAATTGGTTGGTCGTCGGATCGGCTGACATCAGGTAGAGCCGCTCGAGGTTGCGCCACAGCGACAGCGACTTGGCGCACGGTGAGGGGTAGCCGTCGCTTGTGGCCAACCGCGGATAGCGCGCGCGTGATCGTGTTCAGCCACAATTGGTTGGTCGTCGGATCGGCTGACATCAGGTAGAGCCGCTCGAGGTTGCGCCACAGCGACAGCGACTTGAGCGCCTCCGGGGCGTTGAAGTCCACCGTTACCACCCGGCCGCCGTGGATTCTGGCCTCCTGCACGCCGGCCTCATCGCGACCGCCGGTGACGACGACCAATGTGCTCGAGCGGCTCAGCGTGCTCGCGATCGCACTGACCATGGATCGGGTTTCGTCATCGATCCCAACGACGGCGGTGACCGAATTGGCGAGGTTGGCCCGCAGTCGGTCTACCTGCGATCGGAATAATGCGATCACCACACCGGCGAGGCCGAAGAAGATCGCAGCCAGCCCCGCGAGCCGCGCAACCCACAGACCGTCCGGGGTGGGGCTGGGGCACACGCCGCGGCCGCCCAGCGAGAAGTCGCTTACGCCGCCTTTGACCAATGACACGGTCCAGATCAGTGGCTGGAAGAAGACCGGATGCGTCGCGTCGTGGCAGCTCCAATATGAGCTGAAGCCCAGCACGGCACCTGTCGCGGCCAGGCCGGCAACGACCACAACCGGAACGTTGCCCGACCGGCGGGCACTCTGCGAACGAAAGCTCATCACGCACAGCGCGACCAGTACAGCGGCCACGATCGCGATCGTTGTTGCCGATCCGGGCCGACCGAACCACCTCAACCAGTTGGGCAGCTTGTCGGCTGCCGCGGGATTTGCCGCCAGGAGGCAAAGCCACCCGAGCAGTATCAGAGCAACGGCTAAAAGCGTGGCTCGCAGCGAACGGGAAGGTGCGACGGTGCGTTGCATTCGACCTTCCCTCCTGCTTGAGGCGCAGTAAAGATGATGGCATCGAAGCCGATGACTCGGGCTGAAATGCGGGGCGCCGCCGTCATTCGGCGTCGCGGACCACGCCGCCGGGTGGTTTGCGGATAATCTGCAGTCCCGCCGAAGCGAGAATGGCCGGCATCGCCCTGATAAAAACAGCGTCCAATTCCGCGATGTCGGGATAGCGTTCCTTCAGCTGCTTCCACGGCAGCAGATATGGAGTTTCCTTCCGTTCGACATTCTTGTTTTCTGCCAGCGCCCAGCCATCAGCGATACGCTCATGGTTCCAGCGCGCGTGCTCGGCGATGGCGAGCAGTTCGATTTCTGAGTCGGCGAAGGTGAAATCCGTTGTCTCCCGGCCACGTAACGGCGCAATGACGCAGCCAATCTCGCGTAAGTGCATAGGGATGTGGCCCGCTTGGTCGCGGCTGGAATTCTTGCGGGACTCGTCGAGGTCCTGCCACGTCGGCGCCGTCTCACCTTTGGCGATCGCTTCTTGGCGCCAGCGCTCGTGAATGGCGCGGGCTATCGGCTCGACCAACTCCTGCTGTCCAGACGGCCCACCACTGAACTGGCCCACATCGACCCCACTTATCTTGCTAAGCGCTGCCGATTCTAGTCGCGTGCGGCACCTGACTCGGCAACCCAACTGTGCCGTCAGCCGAAGCGGGCCAATCCGACCAGCGTCAGGGCGCTCACCGTCGTGGTCAATTCGATTGCGGCACCGAGCACGTCGCCGCTGATACCGCCGAAACGGCGTACACAGTGCCCGATCAGCGCGGTGCCGCAGGCGAGCCCGACCAGCACCGCCACCGGCCCCTGCCACAGCTGCCGACCTGCGGCCAGAGCCGCCGCGAGCAGCACGATGACCCAGGCCGCGACCACGGGCGCGGACTGGGAACCTGCGACCCGGGCGCCCAGCGTGCTGCCCTGCGCCGCCGGCAGCGACCGGCGGCAGGCCAGCACGGCGGCCACTCGCCCGGCGGAAACGGCGACCACGATGGCGGCCGCGCCCAGCGCCGAAAAAGCCAACCCCTGCAGCATGATCACCAACACCACGCTGGCCACCCCGAACGGTCCGGTCGACCCGTCGCGCATCACCTGCCGCGCGCGGTCCGGCGGCCCGTAGCAGCCCAGACCGTCGGCGGTGTCGGCCACACCGTCGATGTGCAGGCCCCGAGTCGCCGCCAGCAGCGCCGCCACCGCGAGCAGGCCGGTCAGCGGGTTACCCGAGCCGAACGCCAGCCCGCTCGTCCATGTCACGGCCGCTGCGAGCGCACCGAGCGCCGCGCCGACGATCGGCAGCGCGGTCATCGCGCCGCCGCCTAGCGGTCGATCCGATGTACCGGGCAGCGGGACGACCGTCTCGAACGCGAAAGCCGTTGCCAGCGAGCGGATCACGATGACGAGAGGGTGCGATCGGAGACGTTCGCGCTGTCATCGGAGACGTTCGCGCTGTCAAAGGTGGCCATCGACGTCAACGCGGCCACCGCGGCCCGCAGCACCGGTAACGCCACTGCCGCGCCGGTACCCTCGCCCAGCCGCATGCGCAGGTCCACGATGGGATCCAGCCCGAGCTGGGCCAGGGCCAGCGCGTGCGCCGGTTCGGTCGACAGGTGACCGGCCTGCCACCACAGCCGGGCGCCGGGCGCCAGGCGCTCGGCGATCAGGGCCGCAGCCGTCACCGCCATACCGTCCAGCAGCAACGGCGTACGCCGGACGGCGGCCTGCGCGCAGAAGCCGGCCATCGCCGCCAGATCGGCGCCGCCGCAACGCTGGAGCAGGGCGACCGGATCGGATACCGCCGGCTCGGCGCGGAACAGTGCATCACGCACGGCCGCCGTTTTACGGGCCCACCCGGCGTCATCTATCCCGGTTCCATAGCCGACCGCCGCGACCGGCTCGATACCCGTCAGCGCCGCGGTCAGAACCGTTGCCGCGGTGGTGTTTCCGATGCCCATATCGCCGGCGATGAGAAGATCTGCACCGGAATCGACCTCCTGATCGGCGATCTGCCGGCCGGCGTCAATCGCGTCCACGGTCTCCTGGTGGGTCAGCGCATCCTCGCATCTGATGTCGCCGCTGGCGCGCCGTACCTTATGCGCACCGACCTGCTCCGACAGCGGGTCAGCGTCGACCGCCAGGTCGGCGACGCGCACCGTCGCGCCGGCGACGTCAGCCAGCGCGTTGATCGCGGCGCCGCCGGCGGCGATGTTTGCAACCATCTGGCTGGTGACCTCCGCGCATCCTCGCATCTGATGTCGCCGCTGGCGCGCCGTACCTTATGCGCACCGACCTGGTCCGACAGCGGGTCAGCGTCGACCGCCAGGTCGGCGACGCGCACCGTCGCGCCGGCGACGTCAGCCAGCGCGTTGATCGCGGCGCCGCCGGCGGCGATGTTTGCAACCATCTGGCTGGTGACCTCCGGCGGGTAGGCCGACACCCCCGATCGGGCGACCCCGTGATCGCCGGCGAAAACCACAATCCGAGCGCGCTCGAATTGCTTTGGCGGACAATGGCCTTGACACGATGCGACCCAGACTGACAGGTCCTCGAGGCGGCCCAGGGCGCCGCGCGGCTTGGTCAGCGTGTCCTGGCGGGTCCGGGCCGCCGCAGCGGCGTCCGTATCGGGTGGCACTACCGGCGGAAACACCATCAGATCCTCGGTGGCTTGATCTGCAACGGCTGCCCGGCCACCATCAGCACCACTCGATCGCACACGGCCGCCAGCCGCTGGTTGAGCGCGCCCAACTCATCGGTGAACCGGCGGCCGGATACCGTCGCGGCCACGATGGTCAGCCCAACCTCGTGGCTGACCAGGACCAGCGGCAAATTGAACGAGGCCACGGCGTCGAGCATCTCATCGACGTCCGCCGACACCGAGCCGTGTTCCCAGCCACGGCGGTCCAAAGTGGCGGTCAACCAGCCGCACACATCATCGACGAGGGTGGGTGCTGCCGACTGGCGTAATTGTGTTGGGATGTCATCGCTTTCCACAGTTGACCAGTGCCCGGGCCGCCTATCGCGGTGCTGGGCGATCCGTCGCAACCAGGCCGGGTCGGTGTCCGCTACCGATCCCGTCGCCAGGTACTGCACGGGCTCAACCGGTCCCAACGACTCGGCGATGGCCGCCTCCGCCCAGCGCGACTTGCCCGACTTGATCCCGCCGAGCACCAGGGTCCGCACGGCCGATCAAACACCCCATGGCGATCGCAAGCCCGGCGCAGCCGGGCGCCGCGGATCGCCATGCGAGGGCTTCTTCAGGCGGCGCTTACTCGACACTGGCACCGTGCTTGACTTGCGGCCGGGGTGCGCGCATCCGGCGCATCTGGGAAGCTCGACTGGCTGCGTAAAGCCCAAGCTTCCAACGGCTTTCGGTGTCGTCCGGAAACTTCTCGTCGACCCGCCTGGCGACCTTGCGGCCGAGAATGATTCCGTCGAGCATCATGGCACCCATCAGCACCAGCATCGCCGGTGAGATGTACAGCTGCAATTGCGGGACGGCGAACATAATGAACAGCAACATCAGGGCCGAAGGCATGAACAGCCCGAGCACATTGCGGCGGGCGTCCACCAAGTCGCGGACGAACCGGCGGACCGGGCCCTGATCGCGCGTCAGTAGGTAGCGCTCGTCGCCGGCCATCATGCGCTCCCGTCGATCCGCCATTTCGGCGCGACGCACTGCACTGTTAGCGCGGCGTTCCTCACGGCTGAGCTTGGGTCCCGCCATCGACTTTCGCCGCGCCCGGGCCTCGGCAGAGGTCATCGGGGCCGGCGCGACCGGGCCCTTGCGCCGGGCGGCGGCGCTGCGGCTCGGTGTTGGCCGTCCCTTGGGGGCAGTTTTTTGCGAACCCCGGGATGACTCGGACGAGAGCGTCGACTCGCCGTCCGCCGGTGTCTGCGCACCATCCTGGTCACCGGCGGCGCTGGCCGTGTTCTCGTCTTTTCTACGACCAAGCAGTTTCACGCTCGCCAGGTTACTTCGCAGCGGGGGGTGTCCGGTACACGGTCGGGATGGGTGCACGTTCCCACCGTGGGCCCTACGCTGGCTGAAATGAGCGGGTCGGCGGCTGACGTCGGCGATGTCGCACCCGCCGCGGACCGTGTGCCCGCGACCTTGCGGGTGCTGGTTGCTTGCGGGTGCTGGTTGCCCCCGATTGCTACGGCGACAGCCTGACCGCGGTCGAGGCCGCCGCCGCGATCGCGACGGGCTGGAACCGGTCGCGCCCGGACGACCAGTTCATCATCGCGCCGCAATCCGACGGTGGGCCGGGCTTCGTCGACGTGCTGGCCAGCCGGTTGGGGGAGCGGCGGTACCTCGAGGTATCCGGTCCGCTGGACGAAGACGTGCAGGCCGAATGGGTGCTGGATCCCGAGTCTGCGACGGCATACCTGGAATGTGCGCAGGCCTGCGGATTGGCCCGCCTCGGTGGCCCACCGACGCCGCAAACGGCACTGTCCGCCCACAGCAGGGGAGTTGGACAGCTCATCGCCGCCGCCCTGCAGGCGGGCGCCGCGCGGATCGTGGTGGGCTTAGGCGGCACCGCCAGCACCGACGGCGGCCGCGCATTGGTCGACGAGCTCGGCGGCCTTGCTGCAGGACAGCAGCGGCTTGCCGGCGTGGAGCTTATCGCCGCCTCGGACGTCGAGTACCCGCTGCTTGGGCCGTGGGGGGCGGCGGAGGTGTTCGGTCCGCAGAAGGGAGCGGACCCAGCCACCGTCGCGGCGCTCGAACGGCGGCTCACCGACTGGGCCGGTGAGCTGGACGCAGCCGCTGGGCGGCCGGTCAGCGCGCAAGCGGGCGCGGGGGCGGCCGGCGGCATCGGGGCGGCGCTGCTCGCACTGGGCGGCCGGTGTGAATTGGGTGCGTCGATCATCGCCGAGCACACGCGATTAGCTGATGACATTGCTGCCGCTGACCTGGTGATCACCGGTGAGGGCCGGTTTGACGAGCAGTCGTTGCACGGCAAGGTGGTTGGCGCGCTGGCCGAGGCGGTGCGACCGCGGCGAGTACCGATCCTGGTGATGGCCGGCCAGGTAGAGCTCGACCGGCTGGCGCTGCGATCGGCGGGAATTCTGGCGGCGTTCGCGATCGCCGATCACGCCGGTTCGGTGCGGCTGGCTCTGGCCGATGCTGCCAACCAGCTCATGGGCCTGGCCTCTCACGTGGCGGCGCGACTCGGGAATAGAGGCTGAACAAGGTACCTTTGAAGAGGTGGGTTTTTTCAGCGAGGGGCGACACCGCATTGAACGAAACCGACCCGAGAACGATTTAGGGCTTGTAGGCACTTAAAGGGAGACGCAATGACTGTTCAGGACGAGTCAACCACCAAGACCACCCATGGCGTGATCTTGACCGACGCCGCGGCAGCCAAGGCGAAGTCACTGCTGGAGCAGGAGGGGCGCGAGACGCCGCGGCAGCCAAGGCGAAGTCACTGCTGGAGCAGGAGGGGCGCGACGACCTGGCGCTGCGTATCGCAGTTCAGCCCGGGGGATGCGCGGGCCTGCGTTACAACTTGTTCTTCGACGACCGCGCGCTCGACGGCGACCTGACCGCGGATTTCGGCGGCGTGAGGCTGACCGTCGACCGGATGAGCGCCCCCTACGTGCAGGGCGCCTCCATCGACTTCGTCGACACCATCGAGAAGCAGGGCTTTACCATCGACAACCCGAACGCCACCGGCTCGTGCGCCTGCGGCGACTCCTTCAACTGACGCAGGTACCCGGCGACTAGTAGCTGCCCGCCGTTCGCTGCACGTAGGAACACACCAGCACCTGGTTGTGCTGGAGAAGCAACTGGGCGATCCCCTGCACCTGTTCGCGTGCGGCGCTACCGGTGCCAGGTTCCACGCGCATGCTGAACAGCACCTGGGCCTGGTAGTCCGACCAGTAAACGATCTTGTCGATCGAGGTCACCTGCGCCTCGGTGAACTGCTTGCGGAACGCCTCGCTGCTCAGTTTGGCCAGCGCTTGATCCGAGCGCCGGTCTCGCACGGCGTCGTAGATGCCGCACAGCGCGTTGCGCGCGATGGTGTCGATGTCGCGGTGCTCGAGGGCATCCAGGTAGCGCTGGATCGCTGTTTTGGCGGTGGCGTCCGAAATCGTCGCGGTGGTCGGGCCGCTGTGCGAGCCGTGCAGAATCGCCGCGACCAACCCGGTGACCAGGACCAACGCCAGCAGGATACCCAGGACCAGCCGTCGACGGCGGCGTTTCGGGTACCGCACCGGTGGTGGTAGCAGCCCCGGATAGGCGGCCGACGGCGGTGCCGCCTGCTGGCCGGGGATGGGCTGACTGGGATGGGGATCGGTGAACGGCGGTCCGTCGATGCCGAAACGATGGTTCGGCGAATACGGACCGGTCATAGGCGGTTTCTCCTGGAGTAGCGGGCTGGATCACGAACGGCGCCGCGAGGTTCTCGTAGGAGAGGCTAGCGGGCCTCGGCCCGCCCTGCAGAGGCAACCACAAGCGTGGGTACGCTTAGCTAGCCGAACTTATGAAACGAAGGGTGGATTTTTCGTGACGATCGCGGTGACCGGCTCTATTGCCACTGACAATTTGATGCGGTTTCCGGGTCGGTTTTCGGAGCACCTGCTGGCCGAGCATCTGCAGAAGGTGTCGCTGAGCTTCCTGGTGGACGACCTGGTCATTCATCGGGGCGGCGTGGCCGGAAACATCGCCTACGCAATCGGCGTGCTCGGTGGCGATGTCGCGCTGGTGGGGGCGGCCGGCGACGACTTCGACGACTATCGCCAATGGCTGCAGGCTCACGGCGTCAACACCGACCACGTGCTGATCTCCAAGACCGCGCACACTGCGCGCTTCGTCTGCACCACCGACGAGGACATGGCTCAGATCGCGTCGTTCTACCCGGGCGCGATGTCTGAGGCCCGCAACATCAAGCTGGCCGACGTCGTCTCGTCACTGGGAAAGCCGGACCTGGTCATCATCGGTGCCAACGACCCGGACGCGATGGTGGTGCACACCGAGGAGTGCCGCAAGCTCGGCCTGGCTTTCGCCGCCGACCCGTCGCAGCAGTTGCCCCGGCTGTCCGGTGAGGAGATCAGCAAGCTCATCGACGGCGCCGCGTACTTGTTCACGAACGATTACGAGTGGGAGCTGTTGCTGTCGAAGACCGGCTGGTCGGAGTCCGATGTGCTGGGCAAGGTTGGCCTGCGGGTGACCACACTCGGCGCCAAGGGCGTCGACATCGTGGACAGCGACGGCACGACGGTGCACGTCGGCGTGGTGCCCGAGAACAGCCAAACCGACCCCACCGGCGTCGGCGACGCATTCCGGGCCGGTTTCCTGACCGGACGCAGCGGTGGTCTCAGCCTGGAGCGTTCGGCGCAGCTCGGTTCGCTGGTCGCGGTGTTGGTGTTGGAGTCGACCGGGACTCAGGAGTGGAAGTGGGACCGCGAGGTCGCCAAGACGCGCCTGGCGGATGCTTACGGCGACGACGCTGCCGCCGAGATCGGTGCCGTACTGGCCTAGAGCTGCACCGGGTACTGCGGCTCGCTGATCTGCGGCACCACGCTGTGCTCGACGAAGATCGCGTGCCACAGCATGAAGATGAGCAGCGTCCACAGCCTGCGACTGTGATCGGCTGTGCCGCAACGGTGTTCGTCCAACATCCGGCGGACAGCGTCGACGTCGATCAGATGGTCGGCTGTTGATGCGTTCAGCATTTCATGCGCCCACTCCAGCAGCGGGCCGGCCCGTAGCCAGTGCCGAATAGGCACCGGGAAGCCCAGTTTCGGCCGGTTGAGCACATGCGGCGGGACGATGGGCTCCAGCGCGCGCCGCAGCGCGTATTTCGTGGTGGTGCGGGTGATCTTGGCCTGCACCGGCAACCGGGATGCGACCGCGAACACCTCGGGATCCAGAAACGGCACCCGCAGTTCCAGCGAATTGGCCATCGTCATCTTGTCGGCCTTGACCAGAATGTCGCCGCGCAACCAGGTGAACAGGTCGATGTGCTGCATGCGCGCCACCGGGTCCCATTGCGCTGATTCGGCGTACAGCGGTGCTGTGACGTCGGTGTGCGTCCAGTCGTCGCGGAACCCGGGTAGCACGTCGCGCAACTGCGCGTCCGAGAAACTGCGGGCGTTGCCGTAGTAGCGCTGCTGGAGCGTCAGCGAGCCGCGGTGCAGCGGGCTCTTGCGGCGAGCCGCGGTGCAGCAGGCTCTTGCCGCGCATGCCTTCCGGCAGCGGCTTGGATATTTTGCCCACCGAACGCCGCAGCGGCCCGGGCAGGTAGTCGAAGGGCTTGAGCGACAACGGCTCCCGGTAGATGGTGTAGCCGCCGAAAAGCTCGTCGGCGCCTTCCCCGGAGAGCACTACCTTGACGTGTTTTCGCGCCTCACGGGCGACGAAGAACAGCGGCACCAGCGCAGGGTCGGCCACCGGTTCGTCGAGATACCAGACGATTTCGGGTAAGGCGGCGACGAACTCGTCGGGAGCGACCACCTTGGCGATGTGCCGCGCGCCGATCGCCTCCGCCGACGCCACCGCGACGTCGATCTCAGAGAATCCCTCGCGCTCGAACCCGGTGGTGAACGTGATCAGCCGGGGGTTGTGCCGGATGGCCAGCGCCGCGATCGCCGTCGAGTCGATGCCGCCCGACAAGAAGGCGCCGACCGTGACGTCGGCGCGCATGTGCTTGGCCACCGAGTCCTCCAGTACCGCGGTGATCTCGTCGTAGCGGGCCTGCTCGGTGTCCCGGGTGATGGGCGTCGCGGTGAAGCGCGGTACGAAGTAGCGCGTGGTCTCCGGTGCGGCCGTGCCGGGGCGAATCCGCGCATAACAGCCGGACTCGAGCCGGCGCACGCCGCGGTGCAGGGTCTCCGGTTCGGGCACATACTGCAGCACCGTGTAGTGCTGCACAGCGCGCACGTCGATTGCAGAGTCAAACCCGATCAGGTCGGTCAGGTCCAGTAGGCACTTCTTTTCGCTGGCCACCGCGGTGCCGCCGGTTCCGGTCGCCATGAACAGCGGTTTGATGCCGAAAGGGTCGCGGGCGCAGAACAATTCGCCGGCAACGTTGTCCCACAGCGCGAATGCGAACATGCCCCGCAGCCGTGTCAGGGCGTGGGCGCCCCAATAGTGATAGGCGGCGACGATGGCCTCACCGTCGCCGTCGGTGGCGAAGACGGCGCCGTGGCGCTCGGCGAGCTCCGCCCGCAGCTCCAGGTAGTTGTAGATCTCGCCGTTGAACACCAATTCGTAGCGGCCCGGGCTTTCCGGCGGCCCCCATCGCAACGGTTGATGCGAGTGCTCGATGTCGATGATGGATAACCGGTTGAAACCGAACACGACAGTCCCGGCAGGATCGGCCCAGGTGCCCGGCTCGTCGGGTCCGCGGTGGCGCATCAGGTGGGATGCGCGTGCGACGGCATCGGCCGTATCAAGGGCCCTGCCCGAAGAGCCCGAAGCATCGCCGCCGGCCGCAGCGCTCACGAAGGCCAGCAGTCCACACATCGCGACAAGTATGCCGCAACCCGCTGGGGCCGGCGCTGCCGCAGGTCACGGGTCAGCTGGCGGGCCGGCGCCCGGCGCGGGGACTCCGGCACGGCTTCACTACGCGGCGTGGTCTACGCTGCGTAGTATTCGACATGCTTGCTGTCGGTTCAGCTGGTGATTCAGGAGGCGCCACGGTGACACCTCGCGGGCCAGGCCGTTCGCAGGGCTTGTTGGGAAGCCGCTCCGCAGGCTCCCGTCGGCTTCGGCTGGTGGTACTGGCCGGCGTGCTAGGCGTGCTGGCGGTGACGCTGAGCGGATGCAGTTGGTCGGAGGTCTTCGCCCTGGGTTGGCCGAGAGGCATCACCCCGGAGGCCGACTACAACCGGCAGCTGTGGATCGGCGCAGTGATCGCGTCGCTAGTGGTCGGCGTCATCGTCTGGGGCCTCATCTTCTGGTCCAGCGCGTTTCACCGCAAGAAGGCCACCGACACTGAATTGCCACGCCAGTTCGGCTACAACATGCCGCTGGAGCTGGTGCTGACCGTGACACCGTTCCTGATCATCTCGGTGCTGTTCTACTTCACCGTGGTAGTGCAGGAGAAGATGCTGCACCTGGCGTCCGACCCGGAGGTCGTCGTCGATGTCACGTCGTTCCAGTGGAACTGGAAGTTCGGTTACCAGAAGGTCGATTTCAAGGACGGCACGCTGCGCTACGACGGAGCCGACCCGGCCCGTAAAGCGGCGATGGTCTCCAAGCCCGAGGGCAAAGACGCGCATGGTGAAGAACTCGTCGGCCCGGTGCGTGGACTCAACCGCGAGGACCGCACCTACCTGAACTTCGACAAGGTCGAGACGGTGGGGACCAGCACCGAGATCCCGGTACTGGTGCTGCCGGCCGGCAAGCGGATCGAGTTCCAGCTGGCTTCGGCTGACGTCGTTCACGCGTTCTGGGTTCCGGAGTTCCTCTTCAAGCGCGATGTGATGCCCGACCCGGTGGCCAACCACTCGGTGAACGTCTTCCAGGTTTCCGATATCAACAGGACCGGGGCATTCGTGGGTCGCTGCGCGGAAATGTGTGGCACCTATCACTCGATGATGAACTTCGAGGTCCGAGTGGTGCAGCCCAACGACTTCAAGGCCTACCTGCAGCAGCGGATCGCCCGGAAGACCAATGCCCAGGCCTTGCTGGCGATCGCCCAGTCGCCGGTCGCGGTCACCACTCATCCGTTCGAGACCCGCCGCGGTGAGCACGCGCCGCAAGCGAGTAAGTAGGAAGCCGCCATGCATATCGAAGCAAGGTTGTTCGAATTCGTGGCGGCGTTCTTCGTCTTCTGCACTGTGCTCTACGGCGTGTTGACCAGCTTGTTCGCCACCGGCGGTATCGAGTGGGCAGGTACCACCGCACTGGCGCTGACCAGTGGTATGGCGTTGATCGTGGCAACGTTCTTCCGCTTCGTGGCCCGTCGGCTCGACACGCGGCCCGAGGACTACGAAGGCGCCGAGATCAGCGACGGCGCAGGCGAACTGGGTTTTTTCAGCCCGCACAGTTGGTGGCCGATTCTGATCGCGCTGTCGGGCTCGGTCGCGGCGGTCGGGATTGCGTTGTGGCTGCCCTGGTTGATTGGCGCCGGGGTTGTATTCATCCTGAGTTCGGCGGCCGGCTTGGTCTTCGAGTACTACCTCGGGCCGGAGCAGCACTAGCAGGCCTCGGCAAAGGTCACAATAAGGGCATCAGTTGGTCCGTGACCCATTCACCGAGAATGCCGCGCAGTTACCCGTTGGGTAGGGTTTCGCCAGGCACCATGAGGAACATCGGAGCGCGCGGTCAACAACACAGCCCCGGTGCTGCGCGCGCCGGTGAAGTAGTCGGACAGGACAGGCAGACATGAGCGGGCCCAATCCACCAGGACCGGAGTCCGAAGAACTAGAACCCGGCGTCGAGCCCAGCGAAGGCGACACCAAATTCGAGCACGGCGGCAGCGAATTCGGCGAGCGGGCAGCGGGGGAGGCCGACGCGGACGGCCAGACCGATGTCTATTCTCGCGCCTACTCGGCCCCGGAGGCCGAACATTTCAGCAGCGGCCCGTATGTGCCTGCCGATCTGGATCTCTACGACTACGACAGCTACGGTGACGCAGGTCACGACGAGCCGGCGACAACCGCACGCTGGCCGTGGATCGTCGGCATTGCCGCGATCGTCGCGGCGGTCACACTGGTGGTGTCGGTGTCGCTGCTGTTCGCGCGCACCGACACCAACAAGCTGGCGACGCCGGGCACCTCGACCACGTCGACGCCGCCGCCGCAGGACGAGATCATCGTCACCACACCGCCGCCCGCGCCGGCTCCGCCGCCGACCAGCGAGGCGCCTCCGCCGCCTCCGCCGCCGACCAGCGAGGCGCCGCCGCCACCTCCGCCGCCACCCGCCCCGGCGCCGGCACCCGCCCCGGCGCCGGCACCCGCGCCCGCGCCGGCACCACCCCCGGCACCTCCGCCGCCCAGTACTCCGGCCGCACCTAAGCAGGTCACCTATTCGGTGACCGGCACCAAGGCACCCTTCGACCAGATCACCATCACCTACACCGACGCTTCTGGAACCCGCAGGGTCCTGCCCAACCAATACATCCCGTGGACGATCACCCTCACGCCGATCTCGCAGTCCGAGGTCGGTTCGATTGAAGCGACCAGCCTGCTGCGGTTGAGCAGGCTCAACTGCTCGATCACCAGCAGTGACGGCACCGTGTTGTCGTCCAACCAGAACAACCAACCGCAGGCGAACTGTTAATGGCCGACGGGGAGTCCGAGGTCTGGGGCACACGCGCGAGGGTGACGCCGGCTACCGCCGATCGCATCCTGGTCGGGTCGTGCGCCGCCGTCTGGCTGGCGTTGGTGGGGATGAGCGTGGCCGCGATCGTTGCGCTGATGGACCTCGGCCGGGGCTTCCACAATTCCCGCGGCAATCCGCATACCTCGTCGGTGCTCTACGCCATCATCGTCATTTCCGCGCTGGTTATCCTGGCGGCGATTCCGATGTTGTTGCGCGCCCGGCACACCATTCGGGACGGGCCAGTCGCGCGGTCGGCCAGGGCGCAAGCACGCACGGGCAGTGGGCGGCCGATCAGGTCCGGGCACACGCCCGAGTCGACCATGGGTCCGCCGGGCCGTACCGAGCGGCTGACCACGTTACGGCCGGCACTGTCGGACGCAGCGGTCGATCGCGTCTGGCTGCGCGGCACTGCCGCCCTGATGAGCACCATGGGGGCGGCGCTGCTCGCTGTTGCGTTGGCAACCTACCTGATGGCCATCGGACACGATGCCTTCTCGTGGACGAGCTACGGGATCGCCGGACTCGTCACGCTGGGCATGCCGTTGGTCCCGTGGCAACAGGTGCGGGAGCTACGCCGCACGCTCGCTGCATAAGCGCCGAAGCGGCCCGCTAGTGGTGGCCGTTCTGGCCGTTCGATGAGCCGTTGCTGCCGTCCTGGTGCTCCCGCAGTGCCGTGAGGGCGCGTTGTTCGGCGGCGTGGTGGGCTTCGGAGAGCGCGGTGTTCTCGGAGGCGGGGTCGGCGAACAGGAAGCTGCCCGAGCCGGGGGAGCCGCCGGCGCCGAGTTTGTTCATTTTGACGGGCACCGCGGCGCCTTGGTATTCCAGCGGCACGGGGTGGCCGTGGTCATCGACTGGTCCGAGGGGCTGGTGCAGTTCGATGTAGGCGCCGTCCGGCAGGCGTTTGATGATGCCGGTTTCGATGCCGTGTTCGAGGATTGCTCGGTCGCTGCGTTGCAGGCCGATTGCCCACCGGTAGGCGATGAAGTAGACGAACGGTGGCAGCACGATCATGCCGATGCGCCCGATCCAGGTGGTGGCGTTGAGCGAGACGTGGAATTTGAACGCGAGGACATCGTTCATCGCGCTCAGGGTGAGCACCATGTAGAAGGCGATCGCCATGGCGCCAATCGCGGTGCGTACCGGCACATCTCGCGGGCGCTGCAGCAGGTTGTGGTGCGCGCGATCACCGCTGAACGCCTTCTCCAGGAACGGATAGATGGTCAGCAGCGCGAACACCAGGCCCATGATGATCGCGACCCAGACCACTGCGGGAATGGTGTGGTGGCCAATGTAGAACTCCCAGGCCGGCCAGATACGGGCCAGGCCTTCGGTCCACATCATGTAGAAGTCCGGCTGGCTGCCCGCGGATACTTGAGATGGCTTGTAGGGACCGAGGTTCCAGATGGGGTTGATCTGCAGCAGGCCACCCATCAGACCGAGAATCCCGGTGCACAGCGCGAAGAAGGCGCCAGACTTGACGGCGAACACCGGCATCACCCGCACGCCGACGACGTTGTGTTCGGTGCGTCCGGGGCCGGGGAACTGAGTGTGCTTCTGGAACCACACGAATGCCAGATGCGCGCCCATCAGGGCCAGGATGATCCCGGGTATCAGCAAGATGTGCAGGGCGTACAGACGCGGGATGATGTAGCCCGCCGCGGTGCAATCGTTTCCCACACCGCCGCAGGGGAAGTCGCCACCGAACAGGGCCCAGTGCAGCCAGGTGCCGATCACCGGCATTCCCATGGTGATCGAGGACAGGGCGGCCCGCAGCCCGATACCGGACAGCAGGTCGTCGGGCAGCGAATAGCCGAAGTAGCCCTCGAACATGGACAGGATCAGCAGCAGCGAACCGATGACCCAGTTGGCCTCGCGGGGGCGCCGAAACGCGCCGGTGAAGAAGATCCGGGCCAAATGGACCATGATCGCCGCGGAGAACATCAGCGCGGCCCAGTGATGGACCTGGCGCACGAACAGGCCGCCGCGCACCTCGAAACTGATGTCGAGCGTGGACGCGTAGGCCTTCGACATCTCCACGCCGCGCAGCGGCTGATACACGCCGTTGTAGGTGACGTCGTTCATGGAGGGGTCGAAGAACAGCGTCAGGTAGACACCGGTCAACAGCAGGATGATGAAGCTGTACATCGCGATCTCACCGAGCAAGAAGGACCAATGCGTCGGGAAGACCTTGTTGAGCTGGCGGCGCACCGCAGCCGAGGGGTGATAACGCGAGTCGACGTCCTCACCCTGACGGGCCAGGACGTCGCCGATGTTCGGAGGACTCAGTTTTGGACTCATGATGTTGTGCGCTCCCAAAATGCCGGTCCGACAGGCTCGATGAAGTCGCCGTTGGCGACTAGATATCCGTCGGCGTCAATGGTGAGGGGCAGCTGTGCCAACGCGCGCGCCGCCGGCCCGAAAATCGGTGTGGCGTAATGCAATGCGTCGAACTGCGACTGGTGGCAGGGGCATAGGATGCGGTAGGACTGCTGCTCGTAAAGCGATGAGGGACAACCCAAATGCGCACAGGATGCGGTAGGACTGCTGCTCGTAAAGCGATGAGGGACAACCCAAATGCGAGCAGACCTTGGTGAAGGCGAACAGCTCACCAAAATTGAAGCTCTCCTGGCCCTTGCGCTTCACTACCCGCTGCATATCGGTGGGCTTGATGCGGATCAGCATCACCGGATTACGGACGGCGGTCAGGATGGCTGTCAGCTTCTCGTGTGATTCCACCGTGGTGCCGTCACCGTCGGACTCGCGCCACGGGAAGACGGTCTCCATGCCGCCGGCATCGATGTCTTCGGGGCGCATCTTGACGAACGGGGCTCCGAGGCTTTCGCCGGTGGCCCGGGCCACGTAGATGGTCTCGCCATGAAAACGTGGCGTCCAGCCCGAAGTCCACAGCACGGCTTTCTTGCCGTCAGCGGTCTGCACCACCGGTTTCCACGGGTTCTTGATCAGGCCCCCGGCAAACGCCACCAGCGTGCCGAGCCCGAATGCGCCGAGGCCGACGCCCAGCGACAGGCCGATCAGTTTACGACGCCGCAGCGTCGAACCCTCGAACGCGTCGGTCAGGTTGGCGACGACGGTTTTGCGGTCGATCTCATCGGACCCGGCCGCGCCGTAGTGGCGGTCCTGAATCGAAATCTCTTCGGGGATGAACTTTTTCTGGAAAAGCACCGCGCCGATCGCGATGCACAAAACAGACAGTCCGAAGGTCAGGCCGTAGAGCGGTGTGGTCAAGGTGTACACGAAGCTGCCTTGATCCCCGTGCGGCTTGTACTCCCACGGCCAGAACAGGAAAACCAGCAGCAGCGCGAACCCGAAGAGCCCACCCAGCAAAAGCCAAATCGCCACCAGGCGTTCGGCGCGTTTTTCGGCCTTGGTGCCGGCCACCGGCCACCGTGGTTCTTTGAAGACGGTTTCCACACCGTCGATCCGGCCGCCGAGCGCGACGAGCTCGTCGCGCGACATGGCGTTCAGTTCGGCCTCGGTGGGCTGTCCGGTGCCTTTCGGGTCGTCGGTCACGATCGTGCCCCAATCCACAGCGCCGCGCCGATGACGGCGACCATCCCGATGATCCACATCACCATGCCCTCGGGAGCGGGGCCGAACCCGCCCAGGCCGTTGCCGCCCGGACTACGTTCCTCCGTAACGGATTTCACGTAGGCGATGATGTCCTTCTTGGCGTCGAAGGAGAGCTGACGGTCGGAGAACTTCGGCATGTTCTGCGGGCCGGTCAGCATCGCGTCGAGGATCTGCTGCTCGTTGGCCGGCTCCAGGTCGGGCGCGAACTTGCCCGACGACAGCGCGCCGCCCTTACCGGTGAAGTTGTGGCACGACGAGCAGTTGAGCCGGAACAGGTCGCCGCCGCGGCCGATGTCGTCGCCGCGCAGCGAGTGCATCGCGATGCTGCCGTCGGGGTTGCGCGTCACGGTGGGGCCGCCGCCGTTGGCTGCTACATAGGCGCCCAGCGCGTCGATCTGGGCCTCGTCGAAGATCGGGTCTTTGCGGGTCGCCTGGGCCTCGCCGCGCATCGCGGGCATCCGGCCGCTGGATACCTGGAAGTAGACCGCCGCCTCACCGACGCCGATCAGGCTTGGCCCCCGGTCAGGTACGCCCTGCAGGTTGGCGCCGTGGCACGTCACGCATGAGGTGTCGAAAAGCTGCTTGCCGGTGCGCAGCAGCGCCGAAGACGACTCGTCGGCGACAGCCACTTGGGGGGTGGGGGTCAAGACGGCGGCCATCCCGCCGGCCGCCGAAAGGGCCACCAACAGCAGCATTCCGGCCGACAAACGGCGACGCAGGCGACGCCGCGCCCGGTCACTCAGCGATCGGGTCAACCCCAGTCTCTTCAACCGAGCACTCCTGTTCTTACGCGCGCTGGTCATCGGATGAAATAAATCGTGGCGAACAGGGCGATCCACACGATGTCGACGAAGTGCCAGTAGTACGAGACAACGATCGACGCGGTGGCCTGCGCCGGAGTGAATTTGCTCATCGTGGTGCGGGCCAGCAGGAAGATGAACGCGATCAGCCCGCCGATGACGTGTAAGCCGTGGAATCCAGTGGCCAGGTAGAACACGCTCCCATAGGCACTGCTGG
>Ga0210396_10000785_pt1 | contig 37428 bp, 39 predicted proteins | sample IncBWH17OmetaG_FD_155466 | JGI IMG/M metagenome (GOLD analysis project Ga0210396, IMG submission 155466) | Forest soil microbial communities from Barre Woods Harvard Forest LTER site, Petersham, Massachusetts, United States - Inc-BW-H-17-O ...
AGACGGTGCGGTTGTGGGACGCAGTCACCGGGCAGCCCGTCGGCGAGCCCCTCGCCGGGCACATTGGCGTGGTATGCGATGCGGCGTTCAGCCCCGACAGCCAGCGGCTGGCCAGCGCCAGCTACGTTCCGGGACGCTATGTGCCAAGTTGACCGCCAACATGAGCCGAGAGCCGTGGCGCGTGTGGGTCGCGCCGGACATCGACTACATTCCCGCCTGCCCGGACCTGCCCATCCCGTAATCAGCAGCCGCAGGCGTGGCCCCGCCAGGATCGGATGCCCTGCCAGACCGCGATGCAGGCGACGGCCAGGCCGATCACGGGGTCAATCCACCAACCGCCGGACCAGGTGGCCGTGATCGCGAGGCCGGTCAGCACCCCGGCGGCCTGGATAGCGCACAGGTAGTTCTGGGTGCCTGCACCCGCGGTTGCCTCCGAGTGCAGCCGCGCGCCCAAGTTGTGGCCGGCCCAGCCCAGAACCGGCATCAGCAGCAAGGCGATCGCTGTCAACGCGATGCCGATCATCGAGGTGTCGGCGTGCCGGCCGTCGGCGAGGTGGTGGATGGATTCGGCGGCGACGTAAGGGGCGGTCAGCCAAAACGACACCGCCACACCGCGTTGTGCGCGCCGCTCGGCCGTCTCGGACAGGGTTCTACTGCCACTGAAGCGCCACACCACCATCGCGCTGGCCATCGCCTCGGCCCCACCGCCAAGCGCCCATCCGGTCAGTGCGACGGATCCGACCGCCAGCCCCTGCCACAGCCCGACGGCACCCTCGATGAGCAACACGGTCAGGCTGATCCAGGCCAGCTGCCGTGCGCGCTGGGCGCGGTGCTGCCACCCAACGTTCCGCGCGACCGGCGTCGGGTGCGGCGACTCGGCAATCGAGATCATCGGTTCCATCCGGCGATGGTAGAGGCGAGACGGGCCGGAGGCCGGGAGCCGTCGCTGGCTGGAGACCGTATCGTTATTCTGGCTAACCAGTAGACCGGAGAGGGAAATACGGATGGGGCGAACCGACAACGACACCTGGGACCTGGCGACCAGCGTGGGGGCCACTGCCACCATGGTGGCCTCGGGAAGAGCGCGGGCAAGCAGGGCCGAAAACGCACTGATCGAGGATCGATTCGCCGAACCGTTGGTGCGGGCGGTGGGCATTGACTTCTTTACCCGCTGGGCCAACGGCGAACTCGACTCCGTCGAGATCGACGTCGCCGGCGCACCGTGGGGCATGCAGCGCATGACCGACGTTCAGGCCGCGCGCACCCGCTACATCGACGCGTTCTTCGCCGATGCGACCGAGGCGGCGGGCATCCGCCAGGTGGTCATCTTGGCCTCCGGCCTCGACGCGCGCGGATATCGAATGGCATGGCCACCGGGAATGACGGTGTTCGAGATCGACCAGCCCCAGGTCATCGAATTCAAGACCGCCACGATGGCCGAGCTCGGCGCCGAGCCGACAGCCGACGTGCGGGCAGTCCCGATCGACCTGCGACACGATTGGCCGTCGGCGCTGCGCAAGGCCGGGTTCGACCCCGAGCGGCCCGCCGCGTGGGCCGCCGAGGGCCTGCTCGGGTTCCTGCCGGCGGACGCCCAGGACCGGTTACTGGACAACATCACCGCGCTCAGCGCCGACGGCAGTCGGCTGGTGGCCGAAGTCTTTCTGAACTCGTCGGCCAACCAGCAGGCGTTGAACGCCGCCATCCACAAGTGGCGCGAGCACGGTCTCGACGTCGAAATTGACAACCTGGGCTTCCCCGGCGAGCGCAACGATGTGGCGACCTACCTGGAAGACCACGGCTGGCGCGCGGTTCGCACCCAGCTGAATGATTTGTTGGCCAACAACGGACTACCGCTGCAGTCCGGCGACAAAGACGGCCCGTTTGGCAAGAACTACTACTGCGCCGCGGAATTGCACAAGGCAGGTTAAAGAGAAAGGCCCACCAAATGCCCAACAGGCCAAACAGCAAGCCCGCCAAGCCACTTGACGGATTTCGAGTACTCGATTTCACCCAGAACGTGGCGGGGCCACTGGCCGGACAGGTGCTGGCCGACCTGGGCGCCGAGGTCATCAAGGTCGAGGCGCCCGGTGGTGAGGCGGCCCGGCAGATTACCGCGGTCCTGCCCGGACGCCCGCCGTTGGCCACCTACTTCCTGCCGAACAACCGGGGCAAGAAGTCGGTGGCGGTGGACTTGACCACCGAAGAGGCCAAGCAGCAGATACTGCGGCTCGCCGACACCGCCGATGTCGTGCTGGAAGGGTTTCGCCCCGGGGTCATGGAGCGAATGGGCCTGGGTCCCAACGACTTGCAATCACGCAACCCCAGGCTGATCTACGCCCGCCTTTCGGCGTTCGGCGGCAACGGCCCGCACGGCACCCGGCCGGGCGTCGATCTGATGGTCGCCGCCGAGGCCGGCATGACCACCGGGATGCCAACGCCCGACGGCAAACCGCAGATCATCCCGTTCCAGCTCGTCGACAATGCCAGCGGGCATGTGCTGGCCCAGGCGGTATTGGCCGCGCTGCTCAACCGCGAGCGCCACGGGGTGGCCGACATCGTCCGGGTCGCCATGTACGACGTCGCGGTGGGGCTGCAGGCCAACCAACTGACCATGCACCTGAACAAGCCCAGCGGCGACGGGCCGGCGCCAATCCCAGCACCACAAGCCAAGCGGCGCAAAGGAGTTGGCTTCGCCACCCAGCCTTCAGATGCGTATCGCACCGCCGACGGGTACATCGTCCTCAGCGCGTATGTGCCCAAACACTGGCAGAAGCTGTGTCGGATCATCGGCCGGCCTGATCTCCTCGACGACGAGCGATTCATCGACCAGCGCGCCCGGGCGCTCAACTACCCCGAGTTGACCGAAGAGCTTCAGGCGGCACTCGCCGCCAAGACCGCCGCCGAATGGGTTGAGCTGCTACACGAAGGCGGCCTGATGGCCTGCCTGCCCTACACCTGGAAACAAGTCGTCGACACCCCGCTGTTCGCCGAGAACGACCTCGCCCTGCAAGTCGGCAGCGGTGACGACACCATCACGGTCGTCCGCACACCGGCCCGCTACGCCAGCTTCAGCGCCGTGGTCACCGATCCCCCGCCGGCAGCCGGCCAACACAACGACATACTGCTGAGCGCCCCGGAAACCGCGTCCTCACCCTAGGAGCATCTGCTATCGAGAACCGTTGTTGAGGCTTGGCTCTCTCACTCTTTGCCGCGCTGTAGACCGCGTCGGCGGGCCGCGGATCTCCCTCCGCAACGCTTGGCTTAGTCATAGCGTGCTTGGGCCTTCTGCTCAGCTGTAAGGCGTTGATAATTAACAAATTTGATTTATGAAGCGAGAATCTTGTTGTATCAAAGGCGATTTCACAAGACTTGTTGCGCCTGGTGAGCCGAATTCGTTGTCAACTCACAGCTACTCATAGGTCACCTTGGAGATTTCCACGTTAGCGTCGTTGTGTTTGACCTTGGAACGTGAGGGTTGGTATGAGCCACGCGCATCACATTTCGAACTGGGATCCCGAGGACGTTGCGGCTTGGGAGGCCGGTAATAAGAAAATTGCGCGCCGCAACCTGATCTGGTCGGTGTTTGCCATGCACGTCGGCTACTCGATCTGGTCGATCTGGTCGGTGATGGTGCTGTTTATGCCCCGCTCTGTGTATGGTCTTTCGCCGGCCGACAAGCTTCTGCTGGGTGCCACAGCGACCCTCGTCGGTGGTTGTCTACGCATCCCTTACGCGGTGGCGGTTACCAAGTTCGGTGGCCGCAACTGGATGGTGTTCTCCTCGCTGGTGTTGTTGATCCCGACTGTTGGCACGATTCTGCTGCTGGCCAACCCCGGGCAGCCGTTGTGGATGTACTTGGTGTGTGCGGCGCTAACTGGCATGGGCGGCGGCAATTTCTCCGCGGCGATCGCCAACGTCAACGTCTTCTACCCGCAGCGACTCAAGGGCGCGGCGTTGGGTATTGCCGGTGGCGGGGGCAACATCGGGGTGCCGGTGATCCAGATCGTAGGTCTGGTGGTGCTCGCGACCGCCGGCAACCGGCAACCGTACTGGGTCTGCGCGATCTATTTGGTGCTGCTGTCGCTGGCCGCGCTCGCGTCGGCACTCTTCCTGGACAATGTGGAGCTGCCGCGCGGCGAGCGCAAACCCGTGCGAGCGGCTCTGGTTCAGCGCGACACCTGGATCCTCGCAATGCTCTACGTCGCGACCTACGGCTCATTTATCGGGTTTTCCTTCGCCTTTGGCCAGGTGCTGCAGATGAACTACATGGCCACTGGGCAAGGTGCTCTGCAGGCGTCGTTACATGCCGCCCAAATCGCCTTTCTCGGACCACTGCTCGCGTCGCTAGCCCGAATGTACGGCGGCAGACTCTCTGACCGCCTCGGCGGGGGGCTCGTCACACTGGGAGTTCTGTTCGCCATGATCGCGGCCGTCAGCGAACTGATCGCGGTGAGCAGCCACGCCGACCACCGCTCCGGCCCCTTGAGCGCAACCACCATGACCGGCTACATCATCGGTTTCATGGCCTTATTCGTCTTGTGCGGCATCGGCAACGGAGCGGTGTACAAAATGATCCCAGCGATCTTCGAGGCACGCAGCCACTCCATGAACGTCATCGAAGCCGAACGCCGCCACTGGGCCCGCGCGATGTCCGGCGTCGTGATCGGAATCGTCGCCGCGATCGGCACTCTCGGCGGCGTATTGATCAATATGGCACTGCGGCAGTCCTACCTGAGCACCGGCTCGGAGACGACGGCATTCTGCCTTTTCTTGTTGTGCTACGTCATTGGGTCGGTGCTGACGTGGTGGACGTACGTGCGGCGCCCCTCTGGCGCCAGGCGGGCCCCCATAGCTGTCCCGGCGGCCTCAGAATTGTCAAAGTTATCGCCCGCCAAGACTTATGGTTCTTAACCGCGGCGTGGTCGTGGTGAGTGAGACGTCGCCATGCTGCGCGCGCCTCGGGTGCCCCTGCGCGAAATCTGCATGAGCTTGTACACAAGATAATTGCTTAGGAGACGATTGTCGTAAGAGATGTGCGAGCCGTTGGTGGCTGCTTTTTTGCTGAAACCGCGGTACGACACCCGGATCGCTGAACCGGCGGCAGTTCACTTCCACCCGCTTCGGCGAACGGCTCGCCGAGGCCGGTGCGGCGTCCGACAACGCTCTGACCGAAGATCCACGGCTCGGCCGAAACCGCGAGGACGTCGAACGAACGACCCTGAGCTGGGCCTGAGCCAGAGTTGTCGCTCAGCGGCCGAGGAACTTTTGCCGGTCAACGATTACGCGATCGATTTCACCCTGGGCAACGAGCTGTCCTGAATCGTCAATGGCCTTCACTTGGAAAGTCAGAAATCGCCCATCGATCGGCAATGGCTCGGCAGTGACCTCCACGGTGCCGCCTACGTGGGTCGCGCGCCGGTGCTCGATGCGCACCGCGGTGCCAACGGTCGTCTGGCCAGGACCCGCGAACGGCGCAGCGGCTTGCACTGTGGCCGCTTCCAGCCATGCGATTACCCGTGGAGTCGCGAGCACCGGCACATCGCCGCTGCCGACCTGCGCGGCGGTGTCGGCGTCGGTCACTTGGTAGCGCATCACTGCACCACACTAGTCCTCCATCATGCCTGGTCACGTCATCCGCCCGTGCCGACGAGTCGCAGGTTCATCTTCATCCGCTCCGCATCCGCCACGCGGCTCGCATCGCGTGCTCTGAATCCTCAAGATAGGTCTAGTTCGTCTAGCTTGACCAGCGCGAGCTTCCCATATCCGACTACACCTCAACCTGAAAACGGAAGGTCGCTACGCGAAGGAACCTAGGACGATGTGCGCGAACTTTCCTTGCCGGAACACATGAGCATCAGGGCACCAGCTTGACCGCCCTGTCGTTACCGCGGTCGGCGACATACACATTCCCCGCGGTGTCCACCGTCACCCCCAAGGGGGTGTTGAGGCCGGTCAACGGCAGCACGGTCGCGGTGTTCGACCCGGCCGCCAACTTCATCACCTGGTTGCTGTCGTGTTCTGTGGCGTAGACGGTGCCGGTGTTGTCCACCGCGATACCCCAGGGCACACTGACCCCGGTGAACGGCAGCACGGTCTGATTGGTCGACCCGGCCGCCAACTCCAGCACCCTGTTGTTATCGGTGTCGGTGACGTAGACGTTGCCGGCCGGGTCCACCGCGACGCCATCCGGGTTGTTGAGGCCGGTGAACGGCAGCACGGTCTGGTTGGTCGACCCGGCCGTCAACTTCAACACCCTGTTGTTGCCTCGGTCGGCGACATACACGTTGCCCTGGCCGTCCACCGCCACGCCCTCGGGGTAGTTGAGCCCGGCGAAGGGCAGCACGGTCTGGTTGTTCGAGCCGGCCGCCAACTTGACGACCCTGTTGTTGAAATCGGCGACATAAACCGCGCCGGCGCTGTCGACCGCCAGCCCCTGCGGTTGGTAAAGACCGCTGAACGGCAGCACCGTCGGGGTGCTCGACCCCGCCGGCAGCTCCACCACGCGCCCGTACATGCCTTCGCTGGTGACGAAGACATCGCCCGCTTTGTCCAACGCCACCCCGCCTGGAGAGAGGCGGAAGTCGATGCCGTTAAAGGGCAACACGGTTTGTCCGGAGGCCGGCTTCGAGGACGCCGACGAAGGGCGTGTTCCCAGGTAGCCGGTGACACCGAGGGCGGAAACGAGCAAGAGTGCGGCAGCTCCGGCGATCATCCACCCCTTGCGTTTCCGGCCGGACTGCGGCGCGGCGCGCGTGAATTCCGGCGGTGGGCCGGCCGGGCCGACCGAAGACGGCGGCCTCACCGGTGGCCAGCCGCTGCCGCTCGCGGGCACGGGACGAGGCACGGGGCGGGCCATTGTCTCCCCGGAGGTTGAACCGTAATAGGCCCAGGCGGCTGCCCGCAGCGAGTCGGGGGTGTTGCCGAGCAGGTTCGCGTTATCGCCTTGCCGCAGAATCGTGGCCTCCAGGTGCTGGTCGGGTCCGGTCAGCGCATCGTGGGCGGCCGCGGCCAGACCGCCCGCGGTGGGATAGCGCTCGTCGGGGTTCTTGGCCATACCCCGGGCGATCACCTGGTCCAAGGCAACCGGAATCACCCCGGGGCGCAGCTGCAGGCTGGGCCGCGGGGCAGGCTCGAGCAGATGCGCGGCGACCAACCGTTCGACGCTGTCGGCTTGGTACGGCGGCGCCCCGGTCAGACACTCGCCCAGCACGCAGGCCAGCGCGTAGATATCGGCGCGATAGGTGACCTGATCGCCGGTGAACCGCTCCGGGGCCATGTAGTTGTAGGTTCCGACGGCCGTCCCGCTCTGGGTCAGCCCTGGGTCGGTGGCGGCGCGGGCGATACCAAAATCCACCAGATAGGCGAAGTCGTTGCCGCCGATCAGGATGTTTTCCGGTTTGACATCGCGGTGCGTCACGCCGTTTGCGTGCGCGGCGTCCAGCGCGGCGGCGATCTGGCGGAGAATCGCCACCGCCCGTGCCGGGGCCAGAGGACCGTAGTGCTTCAAAATGGTGCGCAGTGAGGCACCATCGATCAGGCGCATTTCCACGAAGAACTGCCCCTCGATCTCGCCGTAGTCATGGATCGGCACGATGTGCGGCTCGGTCAGCCTGCCCGCGGTATCGGCCTCGCGTTGCATTCGCGCACGAAACACCGAGTTGTTGGAGAATTGCGGCGAGATCAGCTTCAACGCCACCACCCGATGCTTCCGGGTGTCCTCGGCCTGATAGACCTCGCCCATCCCGCCGCGGCCCAACAACTGCACTAGCTGATAGGGCCCAAACCGCGTCCCTACCCGCGAAACCAACCCGGCATCGTTCACTTCTCGACGCTCCCTTCACCTGAGCTTGTTCAATCACGAGATAGCGTTCACAGCCGCCGCCACTCTCGTTTCGAACGAGGTCGGCAGCGGGACGGACCCGTACTGGTCCAAACCAACTTGGCCCGGACCAATTGCGGCCTGCATAAACGCCTTTACGGCGGCGCCGGTCGCGGCATCCGGGTACTTCGAGCAGACGATCTCGTAGGTCGCCTCGACGATCGGGTACGCGCCCGGCTGCGTCGGCTTGTAGAACGACGACGTGTCCACCACCAGGTCATTGCCCTGGCCCGTGATCCTGGCCCCGGCAATCGTTTTGGCGACCGAGTCGGTGCTGATCGAAACCGCATCGGGACCCGCCGAAGTGATGATCTGGGCCATGCTCAACTGCCGGCCCACTCCAAATGACCACTCGTTGTAGGTGATCGACCCGTCGGTGTTCTGCACGGCCGCCGATGTGCCGTTATCCCCGGCGGCGCCGTCACCGACACCCCCGCCGAACGTCTGGCCCACGCCTTTGCCCCATGCACCGTTGGAAGCGGCATCGAGGTATTGCTCGAAGTTGGACGTGTCGGCGGACTGGTCGCTGCGGAAGAAGACGTGAATGGGCAACGACGGCAGGTTGGTGCCTGGATTGAGCGCCTTGATCGCCGGGTCGTCCCACCGGGTGATGCCGCCGTTGAAGATCTTGGCGAGCGCGGGTCCGTCCAGCTTCAGCGTGTTCACACCGCTGACGTTGTAGGTGACCGCGATCGGTTCGAACACCGCCGGCAGGTTCCAGGCCGGCGAACCGCACCGCTGCGCCGCGTGGTCGACCTGACCCTTCGACGGGTTCAACGGATCGCCGGAACCCGCCAGATCGGTTACGCCACTGAGGAAATCCGTCACCCCGGCGCCGGAGCCATTGGCGTTGTAGTCCAGCGTGTAGCCCGGGCAGGCATGCACGTAGGCGTAGACGAATTGTTCTATCGCGTTCTCTTGCGCCGTCGCGCCGCTGGCCTTGAGTTGCTTCTTGCCGGCGCATTGCACCGGCGCCGGCGCGGGGCTGGCTCCAGACGACGAGGCATGGGTAGTGCTACCGCATGCCGACAGCACCAGTGCGCTGGTGGCCAGCAGACTCAGCACGGCACCAGATCGGTTGAGCTTCACCGGAACTCCTCTGATGTATCAGGGCGACGGACCACCAGCTCCGCCGCCGGGGAGCCCCCCGCGGACCGCGTTGGACACGCGAACCTGCGAATATAAAAATCCCGGAAGATGGGTGGACGATTAGTAGCGCCTTTGAAAATAAGCTGAAGGTCGGCTCGCCCGTTTGAAGGGCTATTTAAAATAAGCGCTGGATTAGCAGCGGATGAGCGCCGCCTTTGAAAATAAGGACCGGATTAGCGGCGCCTTTGAAGATAAGAAGAGCATGGCCGCGCAGGGTCATTTGCATAGCTTTGCAAAGTAGCTTTATGAGCGTGTTGATTAGCCCCGAACAGCTCGACGCCCAGGCCGGTGGCGTCGATGTTGATGATGTCGATGTCCCTCCTCCGGCCATGGCGGCGGTGAACCTCACGCTGGCCTTCGGCGCCAAAACCGTTCTGGATCAAGTGAGTCTGGCCTTTCCGGCGTGTGCGGTCACGTCCTTGCTGGGACCGACCGGCTCGGGCAAGACAACCTTCCTGCGCACCCTCAATCGGATGAACGACAAAGTCGTCGGATACCGCCACAGCGGTGATGTCCTGTTGGGCGGACACAGCATCTTCAAAAACCATGACCTCATGGAGTTTCGCCGCAGAGTGGGCATGCTGTTCCAGCGTCCGAATCCATTCCCCATGTCAATCATCGACAATGTGGTGGCCGGCGTGCGCGCTCACAAAATGGTGCCACGCAAAGAATTCAGAAACGTCGCCGAGGCTCGGCTCACCGAGGTCGGCCTCTGGGATGCGGTCAAGGATCGCCTCGGCGATTCGCCATTCCGGCTCTCCGGTGGCCAGCAGCAGTTGTTGTGCCTGGCCCGGGCGCTGGCGGTGAACCCCGAGGTGCTGCTGCTCGACGAGCCCACCTCCTCACTGGACCCGACCACCACCGAGAAGATCGAACAGCTCATTCGATCACTGGCAAACCGGCTCACCGTGATCATGGTGACTCACGATCTCGCCCAGGCCGCCCGGATCGGTGACCGGACCGCCCTATTTTTCGACGGCAGGCTCATCGAGGAAGGGCCCACCGAGCAATTGTTCTTAGCGCCGAAGCATGCGGAAACCGTCCGTTACGTCTCCGGACTTTTCGGCGACCGCAGGCTGCTCGGAATTGTCGTGGGGGCAAACGCAGACGGGGAAACAGAAAGGTGAGACCCAATGAAAAATCGTTTACGTAGCCTGATGGTTGCCGTGCCGGTGGTCCTGGCCGCGGCGGCCTGCGGTTCGCACTCGACAACCGGTTCGTCGAGCCCCGGGGCCCCCGCCGGTGACTCCGCCAATCCGGCCAGCACCCCCCCGACGTCGAACGTGGCGTTGTCCGAGACCGGTGCCACCGAGCTCTACCCGCTGATGAATCAATGGGTTCCGGCCTACCACGCGAAATACCCGAACGTCACCATCAGCACTGGGGCCACCGGATCAGGTGCCGGGATCTCCCAGGCCGCTGCCGGGACGGTCAATATCGGTGCCTCCGGTGCCTACCTGTCCGACGGTGACATGTCGGCGCACAAGGGGCTGATGAACATCGCGTTGGCAGTTTCCGCGGAGCAGGTGAACTACAACCTGCCCGGCGTCAGCCAGCACTTGAAGCTGAACGGCAAGGTGCTGGCGGCCATGTACGAGGGCAGCATCAAGACCTGGAACGACCCGCAGATCGCCGCCCTCAACCCCGGGGTCAACCTGCCGCCCACCCCGGTGGTTCCGCTACACCGTTCCGACGGATCCGGCGACACCTTCGTGTTCACCCAGTATCTGTCCAAGCAGGACCCCGACGGGTGGGGCAAGTCGCCCGGCTTCGGCACCACTGTCCAGTTCCCCGCGGTGCCGGGCGCGCTGGGTGAGAACGGCGCCGGCGGCATGGTGACCGGCTGCGCGCAGACCCCGGGCTGCGTCGCCTACATCGGCGTCAGCTACCTGGACCAGGCCAACCAAAAGGGACTGGGCGAGGCCCAATTGGCCAATGCCTCGGGCAATTACCTGCTGCCCGACACGCAAAGCATTCAGGCCGAGGCCGCCGGCTTCGCCTCGCAGACCCCGGCGAACCAGGTCGTGTCGCTGATCAACGGGCCGGCCGCGGATGGTTACCCGATGGTCAACTACGAGTACGCCGTCGTCTATAGCGGTCAGAAGGACGCCGCCACCGCGCAGACGATGCAGGCGTTTTTGAACTGGGTGGTGACCGACGGCAGCAACCCCTCGTTCCTGGACCAGGAGCACATGCAGCCGCTGCCGGCCGCGGTCGCGAAGTTGTCCGACGCCCAGATCGCCAAGATCACCAGCTAAGTAGCTCCGGTGACCGTCATTGGCCTGCACAGGCCGTCCAGGCGGCAGCTTGCGCGCCGCATCCGTGATGAGAGCCGCGAGGGACTCGCAGTTCGGTGGGCCGGTCGGTTGAGTGCGGTGGTGCCGCTGCTCGCGCTCGTGTTCGTGCTGGCGACGCTGGTCATCGAGGCATTGCCTGCGGTCAGGGTGAACGGGCTGCATTTCTTCATCGGCAGCGAATGGAACCCGGGCAACACCTACGGCAGCATCGATACCAGCCACGGTGTCGCACATCCGGCCGGCGCGGTCTATGGCGCATTGCCGCTGATCGTCGGCACCCTGGCGAGCTCTGCCATCGCCCTGATCGTCGCGGTGCCAGTGTCCATCGGGGCGGCGCTGGCGATCGTGGATCGGTTGCCCAAACGTCTCGCGTCGGCGGTCGGCATGGTGCTCGAATTGCTCGCCGGCATCCCCAGCGTCGTCGTCGGCCTGTGGGGGGCGATGACGTTCGGGCCGTTCATCGCGCATCACATCGCTCCCGTGATTGCCCGCAACGCTCCCGATGTGCCGGTGCTCGACTACTTCCGTGGCAACACCGGTAACGGGGAGGGCATGTTGGTGTCTGGTCTGGTGCTGGCGGTGATGATCATTCCCATCATCGCCAGCACCACCCGCGACCTGATCCGGCAAGTGCCGCTGCTGCCCCGCGAGGGCGCGACAGCGCTGGGAATGTCGGATTGGGAGTCTGCCCGCAGGGTCACGCTGCCGTGGGTGTCCAGCGGCATCGTCGGCGCCGTGGTGCTGGGACTCGGACGTGCGCTGGGCGAGACGATGGCCATCGCGATGGTGTCCGGGGCGGAGTTGGGTGCGCTGCCGTCCAACATCTACTCGACCATGACCACCATCGCCGCCACCGTGGTGTCGCAGCTGGATTCGGCGCTGACCGACTCCACCAACTTCGCAATAAAGACGCTCGCCGAGGTTTCTCTGGTGCTGATGCTGATCACGTTACTCACGAACATGGCCGCCCGGGCATTGGTGCGCCGGGCCTCGAGTACCGCGCTACCGGTGGGACGAGGTGCCTGACATGCGGTCAGCCACGACTCGGCGCCGGATCGTCAACTCGGGGTTCTGGGCGGGCTGCGTGTGCTCTCTGGCGGTGGTGATCGGTCCGACGCTATGGATGCTGATCGGAGTCGTCGGCCGTGCGTGGCCGGTGTTCCACTTCAGCGTGCTGGTGCAGGACACGCAGGGCAACGGCGGCGGACTGCGCAACGCCATCATCGGCACCATTGTCCTCGGTTTGGGGGTCACGCTGGTGGCCGGCACCGTAAGTGTGTTGGCCGGGATCTATCTGTCCGAATTCGCCACCGGCAGACCACGGTCGATTCTGCGTGGCGCCTACGAGGTGCTGGCCGGTATCCCGTCCATAGTGCTCGGCTACGTCGGCTACATCGCACTCGTGGTGGACTTCGACTGGGGTTTTTCCCTGGCGGCCGGGGTGGTGGTGCTGTCGGTGATGAGCATTCCGTACATCACCAAGGCCACCGAGTCCGCGCTCAGCCAGGTGCCGACGTCCTACCGGGAAGGGGCAGAGGCACTTGGGCTACCGTTCGGTTGGACCCTACGCAAGATCGTGCTGAAGCCGGCGGTGCCGGGGATCGTCACCGGCATGCTGGTGGCGCTCGCGATGGCGATCAGTGAGACGGCGCCGATGCTGTACACGGCGGGCTGGTCGGATTCGCTACCGACCGGACAACTCACCCACTCCCCGGTCGCCTACCTGACTTATCCGATCTGGACGTTTTACAACCTGCCGTCGAAGTCGGCCCAGGACTTGTCCTATGACGCGGCCTTCTTGCTGATCGTGTTCCTGGTGCTGCTGAACATCTTCGGGCGGCTGATCACCTGGTTCGCACGGCGGCATTCGGAATCCGGGTAGCCGGCCCATTTCTCAAAGAGTTCTCCATGAACCGAAGACCGCCTCCTGACAAACTCGAGCAGCCATTCAGAATGAGTCGATGCGCGTTCCTGTTGATGCGGCCAAATCTGGGTCAATCCTGAGCAACCTGAGGCACGACCTTCCCGCGTCCCTGGTCGTCTTTCTTGTTGCGCTGCCCCTCTCGCTGGGAATCGCCATCGCCTCCAGGGCCCCGCTGATGGCAGGTTTGATCGCCGCGGTCGTGGGCGGCATTGTCGCCGGCGCCGCCGGCGGGTCGGCGCTTCAGGTCAGTGGTCCGGCCGCGGGTCTGACCGTGGTGGTCGCCGGACTGATCGAGGACTTTGGTTGGCCGATGACCTGCGTGATCACGATTTGCGCGGGTGCGCTGCAGATCCTGTTCGGGGTGATTCGGGTGGCTCGCGCGGCGCTGGGCGTTGCTCCGGTCGTGGTACACGCCATGCTGGCGGGCATCGGCGTCACCATTGTTTTGCAGCAGATTCATGTCTTGATGGGTGGCGATTCCCGGAGCTCGGCGTGGGAAAACATCAAGGCATTGCCGAGCGGCATCCTCCATCACGAACTGCATGAAGTCATCGTCGGCGGGTTGGTCATCGCCATCTTGCTGTTATGGCCGAGGCTGCCCGGGAAGGTCCGTTTGATCCCAGGCGCGCTGGTGGCCATCGTGGTGGCGACCGCGCTCGCGGAAGCCGCGGGGCTGGAAGGTGTCGACCGAATCACGCTCTCGGCCAACTTTTTCCAAGCGCTCGGCTTGCCCCACCTTCCCGCGCGGCTCCCCGGCGGGGAGCCGTGGGTTTCCGAGATCGGCGAGATCGCCTTGGGAGTCCTCACGGTCGCGCTGATCGCCAGCGTCGAATCGCTGCTGTCGGCGGTCGCTATCGACAAGCTGCAAAACGGGCCACGGACGAACTTCGACAGGGAGATGATCGGGCAAGGCAGCGCGAATGTGGTGTCGGGATTGCTCGGCGGGCTGCCGATCACCGGCGTCATCGTGCGCAGCTCCACCAACGTGGCCGCCGGCGCCCGCTCCCGCATGTCGGCGGTCCTGCACGGCGTATGGATCCTGCTGTTCGCGTCGTTGTTCACCAAGCTGGTGGGACTCATTCCCGAGTCCGCGCTGGCCGGCCTGCTCATCGTGATCGGAATCCAGCTCGTCAAGCTGGCTCACATCAAACTTGCCTTGCGCACAGGCAATTTCGCCGTCTACGCCATCACCATCGTGTGCGTGGTATTTCTCAACCTGCTGGAGGGCGTGGCTATCGGCCTTGCTGTCGCGATAGCCATCCTGTTGACCCGGCTGGTACGCGCGCCCATCGAGGCCAAACCGTACGGCGGCGACGAGTCGAAGCACTGGCGGGTCGACATAGACGGCACGCTCAGCTTCCTGCTTTTGCCCCGACTGACCAAGGTGCTGTCCGAGTTGCCGCCGGGGTCCGACGTGCGACTGACGCTCAACGCCGACTACATCGATGAGGCGGTTTCCGAAGCCATTTCCGATTGGAGACGCTCTCACGAGGCGAGCGGCGGAACGCTGGTCATCGTCGAGACGACGCCCGCGAAGCTACAGCACGCGCATACGAATCGGCCGAAGCGACACTACGCGTCCCGGATCGACCAGGTGCCCTGGCCTTCGGGACGCCTTGAGGATGGCCTCGAAGACGGTGTCAAACCGAGTGCGGTGTTCCTCACGTGTGCCGACGCGCGGATCATGCCGGACATCATCACCGCCAGTGGACCCGGTGACCTGTACACCGTCCGCAACGTCGGCAACCTGGTCCCGACCGATCCGGCCGATCGCTCGGTCGATGCCGCACTCGACTTCGCGTCCAACGAGCTCGGGGTGAGCTCGGTTGTCGTCTGTGGACATTCGTCCTGCGGCGCGATGACGGCACTACTGTCCGACACCGAGAACACCGGGGATCAAGCGACCACGGCGATGAGCCAATGGCTCCAAAACGGGCACGACAGTCTCCTCGCGTACCACGATCACCATCGGGCACGCGCGAGCGCGAAGTCCAACGGCTTCAGCAAAGCCGACCAGCTGAGCGTCGTGAATGTGGCCGTACAGGTGGAAAGGCTGGCCCACCATCCGATCTTGGGACCCGCCATCGCTTCTGGCGCCTTAGACGTCGTCGGCATGTTCTTCGATATCTCGACGTCGCATGTGTACGAGGTGAATCAGCACGGCATCGTGCGCCCCGCCGAGCCTGCCGGCGCGCTGTAGCAACCTCAGCTTTGCGGGAGACGGACCACCTGCAAAAAGAACTCGTCGATCTGGCGGACCGCGTTGATGAATTGGTCGAGATCGACCGGTTTGGTGACGTAGGCATTGGCGTGCAGTTTGTAACTGCGCAGGATGTCCTCCTCCGCCGAGGAGGTAGTAAGCACGATGACCGGGATACGACTGAGGTCGGGATCGGACTTGATCTTCTCGAGCAGGTGCCGGCCGTCATATTTCGGCAGGTTCAAATCAAGCAGGATGAGGTCGGGCCGCGGCGCGTCCTGGTATGGACCGCGCTGGTAAAGGTAGTTCAGGCCCTCCTCCCCGTCGCGCGCGACATGCAGCCTGTTTTGAAGCTTGTTGTGCTCGAACGCTTCCCGAGTGATGAGCTCGTCTCCCGGATCGTCTTCGACGAGCAGGATGTCGATTGCTCGAGTGGCCGCTATCATTCGTACGCTCCTTCCACAGTGGCCAGGCGTTTTTCATCCGCGCCCGTGGACGCGGCAACCGGCAGCGTGAACTCAAACCGGGTTCCATCGGTATAGGACGTGTCGATCCAGATGGTGCCGCCATGATGCTCGACGATTTTCTTGCATAGCGCGAGGCCCAGACCCGTTCCGGTGTACACGTCGCGACCGTGTAGACGTTGGAAGATCACAAAGACCTTGTCGGAGAACTCCTCCGCGATGCCGATGCCGTTGTCCGTCACGCTCAGCAACCATTGACTTTGGCCGTCACCCGTGCCCCGTCCGCAGTCGATGACGATCCTGGGCGGGCTATCGTTACGCCGGAACTTCACCGCGTTGCCGATCAGGTTCTGCCACAGCATCGTCAGCAAGGTGGCGTCTCCACTGACGTGCGGGAGACGCCGCTTGAGGCGCACGATCTCGGCGCCTGATTCCTCGATCGCGGTGGCGAGGTTGCCCAACGCGATGTCCAGCGTGGTGTCGAGCGGCACCTCGACCTGCACGGTGCTAAACCGGCCGACTCGGGAGAAGCTGAGCAGGTCGTTGATGAGCACCTGCATCCGTTTGGCGCCGTCCACCGCAAAACCGATGTATTCGACACCGCGCTCGTCGAGCTTGTCACCGTATCGCTTCTCGAGCAGCTGGCAGAACGACGCGACCTTTCGCAAGGGTTCTTGCAGATCGTGTGACGCGACATAGGCGAACTGCTCGAGTTCGGCGTTCGAACGCCGCAATTCGACCGCCTGCTCGTCCAACCTTGCTCGGGCCGACCGCGTCGCTTCAAGCTCTTCCACGATCCGCTGCCGCATGTTTTCCACGTCGATCGTGATATCTCGAATGTCTTTCGGCCGCCGCGGGGGCGTGATGGCTTCGCCGAAGTTGCCCTCGGTGATCCGCCGGCATGCCGCGGCCAGCGACGTGAGCGGAAGGGTGACCGCGCGCCGAGTCAGGATCCCCAACAGCGTCGCCGTGGCGCAGAACGTCGCAACCATTGCGATCAGCACCCCATTGCGCCAGTTACTGACCTGGTTGAGCTCGTCAGCGGCATGCGCCCGGGCCGTGAGCAGGTGCACGTTTTGGGCGTCGAAAAGCTCACGTAGATGGTCGAATTCGGTCTTGCCGCGCTCGGCCGTCTGAGCGTTGACGACATTGGGCGCATTTGGGGTCACGCCCGCGATGACCGGCTCCGCATAGTCTGTCCGCCAGGCGGCGGCGGCCGTCTCGATCGCGTCCAGATCGGCCAGCAGGTCAGCGTGGTGAGCTAACCGTCGCCGGATGTCTTCGGCGGCCACCTGTTCGGCGTGTTGGCCCTCGTAGTACGGGGTGAGGAACTGCCGATCGGCGGAAATCAGGTAACCGCGGACGCCCGTTTCCTGGTCGCGCAACGCCGCCTGCAACTGCGCCGCCGATACGCGCGCCGGCTGGATGTTGTCGGTCGTCTCGCGCGTCACCTCATCGGTGCGATTCAGCAGCAGTGCACCGGCCAGCGCGCCGGCGAGCACCAGCAGGCCCATCGTCAACAGCACCAGGAATTGCCATCCCCGCACGGTGAGCTGCGATGGACGCAGCCGGCTGAACACAGAGGTCACCGCTTGGTCCGCTGCACGCGTACCACCGCTATGTCATCGGTAAGCCCGCCGAGCGCCCGTGCGCGTTCCTCGGCCCCGTCAATGAGCGCGTCGACGAACGCCGATCCGGGCAAAGCCGCATGCCGTCGGGCCAGCGCAAGCAAGCCGTCCTCGCCGAGACGTTGGCTGCCTCGCCCCGAATACCCCTCGAAGAGTCCGTCGGTAAGTAGAAGCAGCCCATGACCCGCGGGCAATTCGATCTCGTGCTGCGGCCAGGCGTCGGCATGCAGGCCCAGAGCGGGACCAAAGGGTGGCTCGACCCATTCGACCGTGTCGGCGCCGTGCAGCAACATCCCGGGATGGCCGGCACGGACCGCCGTGATCCGCGCGCCGTCGGGCGGGATCTCCAGGCTCAGCACCGTGGCGAAGACCCCCTTTTCGGTGCGTTCGGCGTGCAGTAACCGCTCAAGTTGCGGCATCCGGTCCGCGCCGTCAATGCCGGCGAACGTGAGCGTGCGCCACGCGATCCGGAGCGCCGCGCCCAGCGCCGCCTCGTCTGGCCCGTGCCCCGCGACGTCACCGATCAGGACATGGGTCACCCGGTCGGGAGTTTGCACGACGTCGTAAAAGTCCCCGCAGAGCAAGGCGTTCTCACGGGTCGGCCGGTATCGGGCGACGATGTCGACGCCTGGGTCGTCGAGCAGCAGCGGTGAGGGCAGCAGGCCGCGTTCGAGCAGCGCGTTCTCCCGGGCCCGAAGTTCACTTGCGTGCAGGTCCGCGGCGATCAACTCAGCACGTTTGCGCTCGATCGCGTAGAGCAGCGCACGCCTCAGCATTTCGGGTTCAACACGCCCTTTGACCAGGTAGTCCTGCGCGCCGGCCGCCACCGCGGAAGCCCCGAAGTACTCGTCGTTCAGTCCGGTCAACACGACGATCGGCACGGTGGCGTCACGTTTAGCGATGCGGTCGAGGGCGTCGATTCCGTTGGCGTCGGGCAGGTTCAGGTCCAGTAGGACGCAATCGGGGCGCGCGGACGCCAGCTCGCGCTCCGCGTGCGCCATCGACTGTGCCCATACCACCTCAATGTCGGCGACCGCGTCCGCAATCAGGTCTTCCACCAGGACCGCGTCGCCTCGGTCGTCCTCGACCAGCAGCAGCGAAAATGACTGCCAATCCGGTGCCGGCTCCCTATCTGGCGCGCGCACGGAAAACCACGTCCTTCACGTCACACCCCCTGGGCGCGGTATACCCGTTCCACACGCCATGCCTGCCCTTGCACCCCCGATGTAAAGGGGGATCCTATTCGTTGAGGCCCGGGTTTTCCCCGGAATCAGCGCAGCAGCGCCCGCGACATCACCACACGCTGAATCTGATTGGTGCCCTCGTAGATCTGGGTGATCTTGGCGTCGCGCATGAACCGCTCGACGGGGAAGTCGATGGTATAGCCGGCGCCTCCGAACAGTTGCACGGCGTCGACGGTGACCTCCATGGCCACGTCGGAGGCGAAGCATTTCGACGCCGCCGAGATGAAGCCCAGATCCGGCTCGCCGCGTTCGGCGCGGGCGGCGGCGGTGTAGACCATCAGCCGCGCCGCCTCCACTTTCATTGCCATGTCGGCCAGCATGAATTGAATGGCCTGGAAGGTGCTGATCGCCTCGCCGAACTGCTTGCGGTCCTTGGTGTACGCGATGGCCGCGTCCAGCGCGCCCTGGGCGATGCCCACGGCTTGGGCGCCGATCGTGGGACGGGTGTGGTCCAAGGTGGCCAGCGCGGTCTTGAAGCCGGTACCGGGCTCACCAATGATCCGATCGCCGGGGATGCGGCAGTTCTCGAAATACAGCTCGGTGGTCGGTGACCCCTTGATCCCGAGCTTCTTTTCCTTAGGACCGACGCTGAACCCCTCGTCGTCCTTGTGCACCACGAACGCCGAGATGCCGTTGGCGCCCTTGTCCGGGTCGGTCACCACCATCACCGTGTACCAGGTTGACTTGCCGCCGTTGGTGATCCAGGACTTGGCGCCATTGAGGATCCAGTCATCCCCGTCGGCCTTGGCCCGGGTCCGCATCGACGCCGCGTCACTGCCGGCTTCGCGTTCACTCAACGCATAGGACGCCATCGCCCCCTCGGTGGCTAGTGACGGCAACACCTGCTTCTTCAGCTCCTCCGAGCCCCGCAGGATCAGGCCCATGGTGCCGAGCTTGTTGACCGCGGGGATCAACGAGGCGGAGGCGTCGACGCGCGCCACTTCTTCGATCACGATGCACGCAGCCACCGAGTCCGCTCCCTGACCCCCGTACTCCTCGGGAACGTGTACGGCGTTGAAACCGGACGCATTCAGCGCCGCCAGCGCCTCTTCCGGGAACCGCGACTTTTCATCGACCTCGGCGGCGTACGGAGCGATTTCCTTTTCCGCCAATGCGCGAATCGCCGCCCGAAATTCCTGGTGCTCCTCCGGCAATTGGAACAAATCGAACGACGAGTTGCCGGCCCATCCAACCATTACGGCCTCCTTCAGTCGCCGGTTAACTTACCCCGAAGCTCTTGGAGTGCGACATCCTTCGCCCGCACGGTATCGGCCAGCTCGTCCTGAAACGCAACGATTCGCGCCATCAGCTTCGGGTCGGACGACCCCAGAATGCGCACGGCCAGCAAGCCGGCGTTGCGGGCGCCGCCGATAGACACCGTAGCCACCGGAACCCCCGCCGGCATCTGCACGATCGACAGCAGTGAGTCGAGGCCGTCGAGCCGGGCCAGCGGCACCGGCACCCCGATCACCGGCAGCGGCGTCGCAGCGGCGACCATGCCGGGCAGGTGGGCGGCGCCGCCCGCACCGGCGATGATCACCTCGATGCCACGTTCGGCCGCGCCGCGGGCATAGTCGAACATCATTGCGGGGGTGCGATGCGCCGAAACCACCCGAACCTCGGTTGGGATGTCGAACTCGGCCAGCGCCTGGGCGGCATCCTGCATCACCGACCAGTCGCTGTCGCTGCCCATGATCACCCCGACGCGGGGCCTATCTCGAGTCATGTGGATCCCATCCGTCCGTCCACTGCCCGTGTGACAACCAGTGTGCCGCCAGCTCAGCGCGTTCACGCAGCATCGCCAGATCCGCCATGTCCGAGCCGACGAAGTTGATGTGCCCGACCTTGCGGCCGGGTCGTTCCTCCTTGCCGTAGAGGTGAACCCTGGCATCGGGCATCCGGGCCAACAGGTGGTGCAACCGTTCGTCGACGGTGATCGCAGGTTGCTGCGGGGCGCCCAGCACGTTGACCATCACCGTCACCGGGGCGGTGGCATCGGTATCGCCGAGCGGGTAGTCGAGCACCGCGCGCAGGTGTTGCTCGAACTGGCTGGTTCGTGCCCCGTCCATGGTCCAATGGCCGGAGTTGTGTGGGCGCATCGCCAGCTCGTTGACCAGCAGCGCGCCGTCAGTGGTCTCGAAGAACTCGACCGCAAGCACACCGACTACGCCGAGTTCGGCGGCCAATCGCAGCGCCAGTTGCTGCGCCGCGGCGGCCAGGTCGTCGGGCAGCTCCGGCGCGGGCGCGATCACCAGCACGCAGATCCCGTCCCGTTGCACCGTCTCCACGACCGGCCACGCCGCACCCTGACCGAACGGCGAGCGCGCCACCAGCGCCGACAGTTCGCGACGCAGTTCCACTCGCTCCTCGACCAGCGCCGGGACCCCGTCGGCGAGGTATGCGCCGGCGATCTCGCGGGCGTCCGCCACGTCGCGGGCCATCCGGACGCCGCGACCGTCGTAACCGCCACGGACCGCCTTGACTACGAGCGGGGCCTTTTTAGAAGCAAGGACCCGCGCCGCGAATGCGTCCAGGTCGTCATCCAGGCTGGCGGGATCAACCAAACCGACGTAGCGCGGCACCGCGGCGCCCATCGCCTCCAACCGCCGCCGCATCACCAGCTTGTCCTGGGCGTGCATCAGAGCTTGCGGCGGCGGCGCCACATTGATGCCGTCGGCGACCAGCTTGTCCAGCAGTTCGGTCGGGACGTGCTCATGGTCGAAAGTCAGCGCGTCGGCGCCGGCCGCGACCCGGCGCAGGTCTTCAAGATCGGTGTGCGAGCCGATTACCACATCGGGGGTTACCTGCGCCGCGGGATCGTCGGGGGCGGTTGCCAGCACCCGCAGGGTCTGCCCCAGCGCGATCGCGGCCTGGTGGGTCATCCGGGCAAGTTGACCGCCGCCGACCATCGCAACTACCGGGGTGCGTGTACTCGGCACGGCCATCATGGTGTCATGGCGCACAGTGTTCGTGTTGAAGGCGTGTTGACCGGCCGTGACGCCAAATCGTTATGTAGCATTTTGCGTCGATTTTGTGTCCATCCGTACACTGACGTGTTGTGTCCTTCGCGGAAGCCACAATTGCGCGCCTGCCCGGGGTGGTTCAGCCCTTCGCGGCGCGCCACCACGAACTCATCAAATTTGCCATCGTCGGCGGCACCACATTCATCATCGACTCGGCAATTTTCTATACCCTGAAGCTAACGATTCTCGAGCCCAAACCGGTAACGGCCAAGGTCATCGCGGGCATCGTCGCGGTCATCGCGTCCTATGTGTTGAACCGGGAATGGAGCTTCCGCAACCGCGGCGGCCGCGAGCGCCATCATGAGGCGCTGCTGTTTTTCGCGTTCAGCGGCGTGGGGGTGATGTTAAGCATGGCGCCGCTGTGGGTTTCCAGCTACATCCTGCAGCTACGGGAACCGATGGTGTCGCTGACCGTGGAAAACATCGCCGACTTTATATCCGCCTACATCATCGGCAACCTGCTGCAGATGGCGTTCCGCTTCTGGGCGTTCCGGCGCTGGGTGTTTCCCGACGAGTTCGCGCGCGACCCCGAGAAGGCACTGGAATCCGCGCTCACCGCGGGCGGTATCGCCGAAGTCTTCGAGGACGAACTCGAAGGCGGCAACGTCACCTTGTTGCGCGCCTGGCGCAACAAGGCCAGCCGCGTTGCTCAGCTTGGCGACTCCTCGGAACCCAAGGTGTCGAAAACCTCGTGATATAGCAGCGCATGCACGTTGCGCAGGCGCGGAATGTCGGGGAACTCCAGCGGATCTTGTGACGCGGATTCGATAATCAGCGTCCCGGTGCGAAACATCCGTTCCGAAAGCCGGTCCCGGAATTCCACGCTGTTGATCCGTGCCATCGGGATATCGATCCCGCTGCGGGTCAGCACTCCGTGCCGAAACATCACGCGCCGGTTAGTGACGACGAAATTCGTGGTCAGCCAGCTCAGGAACGGCCATAGCGTCAGCCAGCCGACGATAACCAGCCAGATCCCCCAGATGACCCCATGGATCACGTTCTTGGCGAGCTGATCCCAGTGCGTCGAGTTGACGTACCCCGAACCGAACGCCGCCAGCGCGGTCGTCAGGATGAGAACCACGACGGGCCAGATCAGACGCTTCCAGTGCGGATGGTGATGCAGCACGACCTGCTCACCTTTGGCCAGAACATTCTCCGGATAGCCCACTATCGAGACCTTAGCCGCGGGCCCGCCCGACGTTAGCGCAAATGCACCACGTCACCGGCGGAAACGACGACGGTTTCGCCGTCAGTTTCCAGACACAGCCGGCCCTGGTCGTCGATGTCACGTGCGGTCCCGACGACTTCCTTGCCGCCGGGAAGCTGGGCGCGCACGCGGGCACCGATGGTCAGGCTGCGGGTGCGGTAGTCGGCCGCCAGCTGTGGGGCAGCGCTTCGCCACTGGACGATCCGCTCCCCGAGCTCTCGCAACAAGCTGCACACCAGCTGGTCGCGGTCGGGGGCCGCCACCCCGAGGTCGAGCAGCGAAGTCGCCCTGGTGACCTCTTCGGGAGCCTGCGTGACGTTGAGTCCCACACCAATTACCACCACCGGCTTCGCGACCTCGGCGAGAATTCCGGCGAGCTTGCCGCCTCCGGCCAACACGTCGTTGGGCCACTTGAGGCCTGCTGCGACCCCGGTCGCCTGAAGCAGCGGGGCCACCGCGTCGACCACCGCCACACCGGTGGCCAGCGGCAGCCAACCCCATGTTGTGGTTGGGACTCTGATCGGATCCGCGACGCTGACCCCGATCGACATCGTGATCTGCGCTCGAGGAGTGGCCGACCATCCGCGGCCTTGACGCCCACGGCCGGCGGTCTGATGCTCGGCAATCAGGATCGCTCCGTCGACGTCAATCCCTGATGCTGCCCGTGCCAGCAGGTCTGCGTTCGTGGAACCGGTCTGCGCAACGACGTCCAGTTGCCGCCAACCCAGCCCCGTCCCGATTAGCTCGGCACGCAATGCGGCCACATCCAACGGTGGCCTGAGGACATCCCGGTCCATCACCCGCCCAGCCTAAAGACCGGGCCCCGCCATCGTTAGCCCGGCTTAATCAGAATCGATGTCGGACGCTTGTGGCATACTCGCACGTATGTTCGAAGATATGCCGGGTCTGCGTCTGATCCGGAGGTGATCGCCCGGTTCGACGAGCTCTTCGGCCGCTCAGCTGGACGCGATCGGAGACTTGTTCGGCTACCGGCTCGCGCGCTGCTCGGAGAACGAGGACTGGCCATCGACACCATGGAGGCGGTGGCCGCTGAGGTGGCCGCGGCGCTGCGGATCAGCCAGGGGCTGGCCGCCAGCCGGCTGCGCTATGCCCGCGCCCTGCGCGAGCGCCTGCCCAAGGTGGCCGACATCTTTCACGCCGGGCAGATCGACTGTCGGATGTTTCAGACGATCGTGTCGCGCACCGATCTGATCACCGACCCCGACGTGCTGGCCGCCGTGCACGCCGAGCTGGCCCATGACGAGATCGTCCCATCCCACTGTGTTCCCGGAGGCGACCAGTTCGCCGTCGCGAGCAGAAGTTTGCCAAATGCCCACTGACCTGAACCGTTCCCCTGTGCTACACCACTAGAGGTGCCCGACGCACTGATTAGCTCCATTGGAAGGAACAAGCTCATGACTGTCACACGGGGATTTGCCGCGACCGTTATTTTCGCGGGTCTGGCTGTCGGTACAGCCAGCGCAGCGTGGGCCGATACGACGATGAGCGGCCACTACGTCAGGACTGAAACGGACCCGCAAACTGGTCAATCGCAGACGGCCGACTGGTACCTCACTCCCTGCGGTGACGGATGCGTCTCAGTTGGGATCAGACCCGATGCATCGGCTCCAACGCAGGCGCGGTTGGTTAACGGGCAATGGACACTGGATTCCGCCGTACACACGCTTAGTTGTGCGGACGGTACCGTCGTTCCCAACGCTGTGTCCGCCCATTACATGTGGGATCCAAACACCCTGGCAGGCACAGTCCAAGTTACCTACAACGTGGCAGCCTGCGGGCACCCGGCCGGGTACCAAAACACCAACAACGTCCAACTCCAGCAGGCGCCCTGACAACAAACTGCAGAGAGCAACGTTCAATTCAGCGATTCCGACGACCCGTGCCGCCCCGGTCCACCGGCGGGATCCGGCACCCGAAGCCGACCCACCACCCGACTCCTGCGGCCAGCGCACCGCGATGATGCCCAAACGCCGCCGCACCCGCGCCCACAACCGCGCCCACCGCATCGCCACCGAACGCCGCCAAAACCACGATGCCCGCACCGCCCGGCGGGCCGAGAGCGCGCGCTACGCCGGACCGGCCCCACCCCACACCGACAACGACCCGCCGCCGTTCTAGGTCGCCGGAGGGTCGCCTCTCGGCCTCTCGATCGCGGCAACACGAGACGCGGCCGATAACATCGATTCCCATGACAAGCGTTACCGACCACACCGCCGAGCCCGCCGCCGAGCACACCATCGACATCCACACCACCGCGGGCAAGCTCGCCGAGCTGCACAAGCGGCGAGAAGAGTCGCTGCATCCGGTCGGTGAGACCGCCGTCGAGAAGGTGCACGCCAAGGGCAAGTTGACGGCCCGCGAGCGCGTCTACGCGCTGTTGGACGACGACTCGTTCGTCGAACTCGACGCGCTGGCCAAGCACCGCAGCACCAACTTCAACCTCGCCGAAAACCGCCCACTCGGCGACGGCGTGGTCACCGGGTACGGCACCATCGACGGCCGCGATGTGTGCATCTTCAGCCAGGACGCCACGGTGTTCGGCGGCAGCCTCGGCGAGGTGTACGGCGAGAAGATCGTCAAGGTCCAGGAGCTGGCCATCAAGACAGGCCGTCCGCTCATCGGCATCAACGACGGCGCCGGCGCGCGCATCCAGGAGGGTGTCGTCTCGCTCGGCCTGTACAGCCGGATCTTCCGCAACAACATCCTGGCCTCCGGCGTCATCCCGCAGATCTCGCTGATCATGGGCGCCGCCGCCGGTGGGCACGTGTACTCCCCCGCCCTGACGGACTTCGTGGTGATGGTCGACCAGACCAGCCAGATGTTCATCACCGGACCCGACGTCATCAAGACCGTCACCGGTGAGGACGTCACCATGGAGGAGCTCGGCGGCGCCCACACCCACATGGCCAAGTCGGGCACGCTGCACTACGTCGCTTCCGGCGAGCAGGACGCCTTCGACTGGGTGCGCGACCTGCTGAGCTATCTGCCGCCCAACAATTTCACCGACGCGCCCCGCTACCAAGGCGCGGCGCCAGCAGGGCCCATTGAAGACAACCTCACCGACGAGGACCTCGAGCTGGACACGCTGATCCCGGATTCGCCCAACCAGCCGTATGACATGCACGAGGTGATCACCCGCATCCTCGACGAGGACGAGTTCCTCGAGATCCAGTCGGGTTACGCCCAAAACATCGTCGTCGGGTTCGGCCGCATCGATGGCCGGCCGGTCGGGATCGTGGCCAACCAGCCGACGCACTTTGCAGGCTGCCTGGACATCAACGCCTCGGAGAAGGCGGCCCGGTTCGTGCGGACCTGCGACTGCTTCAACATCCCGATCGTCATGCTGGTCGACGTCCCGGGCTTCCTGCCGGGTACCGGCCAGGAGTACAACGGCATCATCCGGCGCGGCGCCAAGCTGCTCTTCGCCTACGGCGAGGCCACCGTCCCGAAGATCACCGTCATCACCCGCAAGGCCTACGGCGGCGCCTACTGCGTCATGGGCTCCAAGGACATGGGCTGCGACGTCAACATCGCGTGGCCGACCGCGCAGATCGCGGTGATGGGCGCCTCCGGCGCGGTGGGCTTCGTCTACCGCAAGCAGCTGAACGAGGCGGCCAAGGAGGGCAAGGACGTCGACGAGCTGCGGCTGCAGCTGCAGCAAGAGTACGAGGACACGCTGGTCAACCCGTACGTCGCTGCCGAGCGGGGATACGTCGACGCGGTGATCCCGCCGTCGCACACCCGCGGCTACATCGCCACGGCGTTACGCCTGCTGGAACGCAAGATCTCCCACTTACCACCCAAGAAGCACGGGAACATACCGCTGTGAAGTCGAGTGAGCGGAACGAACGCAGTGAGTGACGGGAACGAGACGAACAATCCAGCTATGACCGACCAGACACAGCACCCGCACGAGCCGCACATCCAGATACTCAAGGGGCACCCCACCGACGCCGAGCTGGCCGCGCTGGTCGCGGTGCTGGGCGGCACGGGTGGTGCGCCCGCGCCCGCGCAGCCCGAGGCCTCCCGCTGGGGGCTGCCGGTCGACAGGCTGCGCTACGCGATCTCCAACTACCAGCGCATCACCCTGCAGCAGCGGATACACATGCAGCGATGACCCGCGCCGACGACGATGATGCCGGCGTAGCCGGGATCAAGGAGTGGCGCATATGACCCGGGTGGTGCTGGGGTCGGCTTCTCCTGGTCGGCTCAAAGTTCTGCGCCAGGCCGGCATCGAACCGCTGGTCGTGGTCTCCGGCGTCGACGAGGATCTGGTCGCGGCGAACCTAGGGTCAGCTGCTTCACCCGGCGACGTGGTATGCGCCCTCGCCCGGGCCAAGGCCGAACGGGTAGCCGGCACGCTCGACCATGCAGTCGCGGCAGACTGCGTAATCATCGGGTGCGATTCGATGCTCTCCATCGACGGCCGGCTATGCGGTAAGCCGCGATCCGTCGGCGACGCCCGGCGTCAATGGCAATCGATGGCAGGTCGCGCCGGCCAGCTGTATACCGGCCACTGCGTTATCCGCATGCCGGACAGCGAAATTGTCCACGGCAATGCTGAAACATCAATCACCACAGTATATTTCGGTACGCCGTCGCCAGATGACCTCGAGGCGTACCTGGCATCGGGGGAATCGTTGCGAGTCGCCGGGGGATTTACCCTCGACGGCCTGGGCGGGTGGTTCATTGACGGTGTCGACGGCGACCCGTCGGCCGTGGTGGGGATCAGCCTGCCACTGACGCGGTCGCTGCTGCACCGCGCGGGCCTGTCGATCGCGGCGCTATGGACGGCCAATCCCGCGGGGTGAGTAGGCTTTCTGGTGTGCCGCTTCCCCCAGACCCAAGCCCCACGCTGTCGGCCTACGCTCACCCCGAACGACTGGTCACCGCCGACTGGTTGTCTTCCAACATGGGCACGCCCGGTGTGGCGATCGTCGAATCCGATGAGGACGTCTTGCTCTACGACGTCGGCCATATTCCTGGCGCGGTGAAGGTCGATTGGCACACCGATCTCAACGATCCGAGGGTCCGCGACTACATCGACGGCGAGCAATTCGCCGACTTGATGGACCGCAAAGGCATTGCCCGCGACGACACCGTTGTCATCTACGGCGACAAGAGCAACTGGTGGGCCGCCTACGCGCTGTGGGTCTTCACGTTGTTCGGCCACCCCGACGTGCGCCTGCTCAACGGCGGGCGTGACCTATGGCTGGCCGAGCGCCGCGATACCAGCCTGGCCGTCCCGACCAAGACATCGACCGGCTATCCCGTCGTGCAGCGCAACGACGAGCCGATCCGGGCGTTCAAAGACGACGTGCTGGCCATCCTTGGCACCCAACCGCTGATCGACGTGCGCTCACCAGAGGAGTACACCGGCAAGCGCACGCACATGCCCGACTACCCCGAGGAGGGCGCCCTGCGCGCCGGCCACATCCCCACCGCCAGGTCGATCCCATGGGGGAAGGCGGCCGACGAGACCGGCCGATTCCGCAGCCGCGATGAGCTCGAGGAGCTGTACGGCTTCATCAACCCGGATGACAAGACCGTCGTCTATTGCCGCATCGGCGAGCGGTCCAGCCACACCTGGTTCGTGCTCACCCACCTGCTGGGCAAGCCCGGGGTACGCAACTATGACGGGTCGTGGACCGAATGGGGCAACGCGGTGCGGGTGCCGATCGTCGCAGGCGAAAGCCCGGGAGTTGTACCCGCCTGATGACGCTTCCCGCGCCGCTGGCCGAGGTGGTGTCCGACTTCGCCGAAGTCCAGGGCCAGGACAAGCTGACGCTGTTGCTGGAATTCGCCGACGACCTGCCGGCCCTGCCCACCGATCTGGCTGAAGCGGCGATGGAGCCGGTGCCCGAGTGCCAGTCCCCGCTGTTTCTGCACGTCGACGCGAGTGACCCAAACCGGGTGCGCCTGCATTTCAGCGCACCTGCCGAAGCGCCGACCACCCGTGGGTTCGCCTCGATTCTGGCCGCCGGCCTTGACGAACAATCCGCTGCTGACATCCTGGCGGTGCCCGAGGATTTCTACACCGAGCTGGGGCTGGCTGCCCTGATCAGCCCGCTGCGGTTACGCGGAATGTCGGCCATGCTTGCCCGGATCAAGCGACGTGTTCGGGAGGCCGCTTGAAAACCTTTAAACCCGGCACCGCGTGGCCGGGCTCGCGGCGCGCCGCTTAGACTTCCCCCGACATCGTTGTAAGAAAATCTCTTAGACAACTCGGTCGAAATGCCAACCAGGAGGCGCAGTGGCTAGTCACGCCAGCTCGAGGATCTCCAAGGTTCTCGTCGCCAACCGCGGCGAGATCGCTGTCCGGGTGATCCGCGCGGCCCGCGATGCGGGCCTGCCCAGCGTGGCGGTGTACGCCGAGCCCGACGCCGAGGCGCCGCACGTGAGTCTGGCAGACGAAGCGTTCGCTCTGGGCGGTCAAACTTCGGCGGAGTCCTACCTGGACTTCGGCAAGATCCTCGACGCGGCAGCGAAATCCAGCGCCAACGCCATACACCCCGGCTACGGCTTCTTGTCGGAGAACGCCGACTTCGCCCAAGCGGTCATCGACGCCGGCCTGATCTGGATCGGCCCCAGCCCGCAGTCGATCCGCGACCTCGGTGACAAGGTCACCGCCCGCCACATCGCCGCCCGCGCGCAGGCGCCCCTGGTGCCCGGTACGCCCGACCCGGTCAAGAACGCCGACGAGGTGGTGGCCTTCGCCAAGGAGTACGGCGTGCCGGTCGCGATCAAGGCGGCCTTCGGCGGCGGCGGCCGCGGCATGAAGGTGGCCCGCAGCATCGAGGAGATCCCCGAGCTGTTCGAGTCGGCCACCCGCGAGGCGGTGGCGGCGTTCGGCCGCGGCGAGTGCTTCGTCGAGCGCTACCTCGACAAGCCCCGCCACGTCGAGGCGCAGGTGATCGCCGATCAGCACGGCAACGTCGTCGTCGCCGGCACCCGGGACTGCTCACTGCAGCGCCGCTTCCAGAAGCTGGTGGAGGAGGCGCCCGCGCCGTTCCTCACCGACGCGCAGCGCAAGGAGATCCACGAGTCGGCGAAGCGGATCTGCAAAGAGGCCCACTACTACGGCGCCGGCACCGTCGAATACCTGGTGGGCCAGGACGGACTGATCTCCTTCCTGGAGGTCAACACCCGACTTCAGGTCGAGCACCCGGTCACCGAGGAGACCGCGGGCATCGACCTGGTGCTGCAGCAGTTCAAGATCGCCAACGGCGACAAGCTGGACCTGACCGAAGACCCGACCCCACGCGGTCATGCCATCGAATTCCGGATCAACGGGGAGGACGCCGGCCGCAACTTCCTGCCCGCGCCCGGCCCGGTCAGCAAGTTCCACCCACCCAGCGGCCCGGGAGTGCGGCTGGACTCCGGTGTCGAGACCGGCTCGGTGATCGGCGGCCAGTTCGACTCGATGCTGGCCAAGCTGATCGTCTACGGCGCTGACCGCCAGGAGGCGCTGGCCCGGGCCCGGCGCGCGCTGGACGAATTCGAGGTCGAAGGCCTTGCCACCGTGATCCCGTTCCACCGCGCCGTGGTGTCCGACCCGGCGTTCATCGGCGACGAGAACGGTTTCTCGGTGCACACCCGCTGGATCGAGACCGAGTGGGACAACACCGTCGAACCCTTCACCGGCGGCGAACCGCTTGACGAAGAGGACGCCCGGCCGCGTCAGAAGGTGGTCGTCGAGGTGGACGGCCGCCGGCTCGAGGTCTCACTGCCCGCCGATCTGGCGCTGTCCAACGGCGCCGGTGCCGACTCGGCCGGTGTCGTCCGCAAGAAGCCCAAGCCCCGCAAGCGGGGTTCGCACGGCGGCGCGGCGGCCTCCGGTGACGCGGTGACCGCCCCCATGCAGGGCACCGTGGTCAAGGTCGCTGTCGAAGAAGGCCAGCAGGTCGCGGTCGGCGACCTGGTGGTGGTGCTCGAGGCGATGAAGATGGAGAACCCGGTCACCGCGCACAAGGAGGGCACCATCACCGGACTCGCGGTCGAAGCCGGTGCCGCTATCACTCAGGGCACGGTGCTCGCAGAGATCAAGTAGCCGGGCAATCAGGTCCGCCCGTTTGACCAGCGAGTCTGTGAATCGGTTGGAGCACGTTGTCGGCCCGGCCCACCGCGGGTAGGGTTCGGAATAGGTTGAGTTCACAGCCGCCCGGAAATGACGTCAGCAATACACCGGGGAGGCGAATTCCCCTTCCATAGTTTTTACGGTGGCTGGCGTGATCCACAGCAAGAATCCTCATCGACTGAGGGGAGTCGGTAATGACTGTGACCCAATCTTGGCAAAGAAGTGGCACTGCCGAATTCACTGTTCGCCCAGCGCCATCGGTCACCGTGATAACCGCACACGGTGAACTCGACGCCGCGAACGCGAATCAACTCACCGTGTTCGTCGAGCGCTGCGTAGACCATTCGAGTCGGGTGGTCGTGGATCTGCGGGGCTTGGATTTCTTTGGTACTGCGGGTTTTTCGGCGCTGCATCGGATCAATGTCGTGTGTTCAGGCGCGGGCGTGCAATGGGTACTGGTAGTGGGCAGCGCGGTGCACCGGGTAATGCGGATCTGCGATCCCGACGGCACACTTCCGACGACCACGTCGCTACCGGAGTGGGAATTGGGAGCCGGAATCCACGAGGCGCCCAGCGGTTTGGGCCTACTCCAGCTGGTCCCGCAGCCGCGTTAGCGACTTGGCCAAAAGCCGAGACACGTGCATCTGTGAGATGCCGACCCGCTCGGCGATCTGCGTCTGTGTCATGCTCTCGAAAAACCTGAGTACCAACACCATTCGTTCCCGCTCCGGCAATGCCTCGAGCAACGGACGGAGGGCCTCGCGATTTTCGATCCGGTCGAGACGGGTGTCGACGTCGCCCAGCGTGTCTGCGATCGCACGCGCATCGTCGTCATCGCTTCCGCCGGCACTGTCAATGGACAGGGTGTTGTACGAGCTGCCCGCTACCAGGCCCTCGACCACCTCGTCGCGGTCCATACCGAGCTCTGCGGCGAGTTCGGTTGCGGTGGGTGCCCGGCCGAGCCGTTGCGACAGATCGGCGGTGGCCGCGCCCAGCCGCAGGTGCAGTTCCTTCAGGCGCCGGGGAACCTTGACAGACCAGCTGTTGTCGCGGAAATGACGTCGGACCTCTCCCATGATCGTGGGCACAGCGAACGAGACGAAATCCGAACCGGTCTCGACGTCGAAGCGCACTACCGCGTTGACCAATCCGACCCGCGCGACCTGAACCAAGTCGTCACGTGGTTCGCCGCGACCCTCGAACCGCCGGGCGATGTGATCAGCCAGCGGCAGGCACCGCTCTACGATCTTGTCCCGGTGCCGCTGGAATTCTGTTGAGTCGGCGGCGAAACCGGCCAGCTCACGAAACATCTCCGGGACATCGGCGTATTCGTTAGGGCGCGAAGGGGAATCGCGGGCTTCTCGCGAAGTCACCTGGTGGAGGCCGCCCGTCGCGCCGTCAGGGTGATGCCGAACACGCTGCCGGATTCATCGGGGTCGCGACCGTCGTGGAAGGTCTGCACGTCGTCTGCCAGCGAAGTCAGGACATGCCAGCTGAAGCTGCCCGGTGCCACCACATCGTGGGTATCGCACGCCGCGGAAGCCTCCACCACTAATTCGTCGTCTCGCGGATCGACGACCACAACGAGCGTTGCGTCCGGAGTGGCCGAGCGGATCAACCGGGTGCACACTTCGTCCACCGCGAGCCGCAGGTCCGCCACAGCATCGAAATCCAGGTCCTCGAAGGTGCCGATCGCACCGACGAGCGTGCGCAGCATCGCCAGGTTCTCCAGGCGGGCAGCAACGTGCAGTTCGACTGCGCGCTGGCCCTGTTGGCCCTTGTTACGGCGCGATTCGGCATCGCTCATGGCTTCTCCCGGCAACATCTCACTGACACTACGCTCCTCTGGGAACCCGCCCTGGACGCTGCGTTCGAGCCGGTTAGCCATGATCGCCGCCGGGCATGGGCGAAGCTGACGGGATCACACTGGTCGTATTGATCGTGGTCGCAGTAGGCATCTATGTCGGTGCTTTCGTCATTCTGTCCCCCATGATGGGGTAACCACGCTAACGCAACATCGCCGGTACTTCATCATGGTGTACACGTGATACCCGCTCGGCGACGCCGGTAACCTTTAGGTTTCCTGTCGACGGGAAAGCGCAGTCACGGGCCGGGATCAGAACCGGACCACGTCTTAGCGTTAGGCAGTGTGCTGGCGCGGCCGACCATCGGGATGCTCGGCGTACCACTGCTCCTCGATGCGGGCCACACGGCGATGCTCCACAACGAACCACAGCGCTCCGGCGACCGATCCGAGCACGGCGATCAGTACCGTCGTGGTGATCCACTCGTAATGTCGGTAGCTGGCAGCTACCGCCGTGCTGATCATCCCGAACACTGCCACAACCAGCAGGATCAACCCCGGCCAGAAAAAATTGTCCTTCATGACGATGCCAGCGTGCGGTTGCGTGGTCCGGGAGTAATCCGTCGGATCGTGATGCGTGTCTCCCATCACGTCTCCCTCCCTCATCGGACGAGACAACAAAATGCTACCTACTCGGCGGACCCAGCGAAATGCCGAATTTGCGCGGGCAAGCTGATTTGGTCAGGTCGAAGCAACGTCCTCGCGAGCGAACAGGTCGGGCAGTGAAATTGCCCCAACCGTTGTCACGAGCCACACCACAACCGTTGTGGCCAGCCAGGATGCACCGCCGCGAATGGTCAGCCCGTGAGTCAATTCCGAGGCAAGACCTAACGCGACGAGCGTCATTGCCAGGCCCGTGCCGCCAAGGAGCAGCGACGCATAACCGTGGGGCAACTTCAAACACACCAACGACAGGGCCGCCTGCGCCACCGAGAACACCAGTACGGCGACGATAAACCCCGACATCGACAACGAAACTCGGGGAACAACCCACGCCGCCACCAGTAGCCCGATCGCCCACGATCCCAGAAGCACAACCGCGCGCAACAGAATTTGCCTCATGGCAATAAGCGTAGGTCTCGGAAGTGCGGCTGTGAAGAACCGCGTTGATTCATCAAAATGCCGCGTGCCACGATAATTTTGGCCTCAATAATTGGTCAATCCGCGGCTCGCGGATGACGATTCAACCGGCCAGTGCGGGGCCCGCGATCGGGAGAACACTCATGGACAGCGTCACCACCATCAGCGTCAACAAAAACCAGCCGGCGCCGTGCCACCCCCACCACGTCCCTTCATCGCGCCACACGCGGTAGGTGCGCAGGAACGCCCATAGTCCCCCGGCCAACAAGATCAGGGGCCCCCCGAACGCCAGCAGTGTCCGCTCCGGCGGGCCGCAGGCCACCGTATCGACGCTCACTCCGCCGCAGGTACTGACCCACGCCGCCGCCAGGATGACGAAGCCGACGCCGACAACCGCCGCCACGACCGCGAACCGGATGGCGGCGCGAACCTCGTCGTCCTCCTGCCCCAAGCGATCCCCACCTGACCGCTCACGTACCTTCGGCATCCTTCACCCTCATATCCCGCATTCGGCTGCTCTTGGTCCATCGCTAGCTAAATCGCTTTAGTTACCGCGTCAATTACATTTGCGAGCCGCGTGGTCCGCATACCCGCGATAAACCAAGGTAAAACGCTTGCGGGTTAAGTTATAGCCGTCAACGCGCGGCGGACGCCGGCTAACGCCGCGTCAATGTCGTCGCGCGAAACGGTCAGTGCGGGACGGAACCGCACGCCGTCTGTACCGGCGGGCAGCAAAATCACGCCACGCCGCCACAGCTGGCGGATCAACTCGTCGCGATCCGCCGTGGTGGGCAGGTCGAACGCACACATCAGGCCGCGGCCGCGGGGGTGGAGGACCAGCGCCGGGAAGTCCTCGGCGAGCTCGTCGAGCCGGGCGCGCAGGTAGCGGCCAAGCTCGGCGGCGCGCTCGAACAGCTCGTCGGACTCGATGACCTCCAGGATGCGGCGGGAGCGCACCATATCGGCGAGGTTGCCGCCCCAGGTCGAGTTGATGCGTGAGGTGACCGCGAAGACGTTGTCGGCGATTTCATCCACGCGGCGACCCGCCATCACTCCGCACACCTGGGTCTTCTTGCCGAACGCCACCACATCGGGTTGCACGCCCAATTGCTGGTAGGCCCAAGGGGTTCCGGTCGATCCGCAGCCGGTCTGCACCTCATCGAAGATCAGCAGCGCGTCGTATTCGTCGCACAGCTCGCGCATCGCCGCGAAGAACTCCGGCCGGAAGTGCCGGTCGCCTCCTTCGCCCTGGATCGGCTCGGCGATGAAGCACGCGATGTCGTGCGGGTGCGCCTCGAATGCCGCGCGGGCCTGGCGCAGCGACTCGGCTTCCAGCTCGTGAATGTCCCGCTCATCCAGGCCGGGCCGGATGAACGGCGCGTCGATGCGCGGCCAATCGAATTTCGGGAAGCGGGCCACGGTGACGGACTTGGTGTTGGTCAGCGACAGCGTGTAGCCGCTGCGGCCGTGGAACGCCCCGCGCAAGTGCAGCACTCGTGTGCCCAGCGCAGGGTCGATGCCGCGGGCCTCGTTGTGGCGGCTCTTCCAGTCAAACGCGACCTTGAGCGCGTTCTCCACCGCCAGTGCGCCACCGTCGACGAAGAACAGATGCGGCAGTTCCGGGTCTCCCAAGACGCGGGCGAAGGTCTCGACGAAGCGGGCCATCGCCACCGAGTACACGTCGGAATTGCTGGGCTTGTTCAGCGCGGCCTCGGTGAGCTCGGCTCGGAAGTCTTCGTCGTCGGCCAGCGCCGGGTGGTTCATCCCCAGTGCCGACGAGGCAAAGAAGGTGAACATGTCGAGGTAGCGCCGGCCGTCTCGGGCGTCGTACAGATAGGAGCCGGCGGAGCGGGTCAGATCAAGCACGAAGTCAAAACCGTCGACCAGAATGCTGCGCGCCAGCACCTCATGGACCTGGTCGGGTTCGGTGAGCCGCTCGGTGAGTGCATAGGAGTTCAGGACGGCGGTCATACCGCCCATCGTAGCCTGATTTTTACGGAATCCTGACGCATATATTGTAAATTTTACGGTACGCGCTGGCGATCACTGTAAAAAGTATTCAATATGATGGTACTTCGAGTCTTGACGTTCGCGGTTGACCGGATCCGTTGCAGCAGATCCTCGAGTACACGCGCGGACTCGACGCGCACCAGCAGGATGTAGCTCTCCTCCCCGGCTACCGAGTGACACGACTCGATCTCCTGGATGTGTTCCAGGCGGGCGGGAGCATCATCGGGTTGAGAAGGATTAAGAGGAGTTATGGCCACGAACGCCGACAGCAAGTGCCCGACCGCCTCCGGATCGATCCGGGCCGAATACCCTGCCACCACGCCCCGGGATTCCAGCCGGCGCACACGCGACTGGACCGCCGAGACCGAAAGGCGGGCACTCGCCGCCAGTTCCGACAGCGTCGCGCGTCCGTTGGCGACCAGCTCGCGGATCAGGATCCGGTCGATATCGTCGAGCGTCTCACCCATGGCCGGAGACTATCGCAGCGACGGGGCGCAATGAGCCCCCAGAAAAAGCTGGTGACCTGGCAGCCGTACGCGCTGTACGCAGCGCTCTCCAAGGAGGCACCCCGATGAGCATGAACCACTCCGACGAGTTGCGCGCCCAGGCACGCGATGCCCTGGCGGCCATCGGGGTGAAGGTCAGTCTCGACGAGCCGGGTGGGCACGGCCTGCCCGCCAGCACACCGATCACCGGCGAGGTGCTGTTCACTGTCGGGGAAACCACATCCGCGCAGGTCGATCGCACGATCGCCGACGCCGCCGACGCATTTTCGACTTGGCGAACCACACCGGCCCCGGTGCGCGGCGCGCTGGTGGCCCGGCTCGGCGAGCTGCTGTCGGCGCACAAGAACGACCTCGCCACGCTGGTGACCCTCGAGGTAGGCAAGATCGCCTCCGAGGCGTTGGGCGAAGTGCAGGAAATGATCGACATCTGCCAGTTCGCCGTCGGCCTGTCGCGCCAGCTCTACGGCCGAACCATCGCATCGGAGCGCGCCGGGCATCGGCTGCTCGAGACCTGGCATCCGCTCGGTGTGGTGGGCGTGATCACCGCGTTCAACTTCCCGGTCGCGGTCTGGGCATGGAACACCGCGATAGCACTGGTGTGCGGGGACACCGTGGTGTGGAAGCCCTCGGAGCTGACGCCGTTGACGGCCCTGGCCTGCCAGGCGCTGATCGGCCGGGCCGCCGCCGACGTCGGGGCGCCGCCCGCGGTGAGCGGGCTGATCCTGGGCGGCCGCGACCTGGGCGAACAGCTGGTCGATGACCCACGGATCGCGTTGTTGTCGGCAACCGGCTCGGTGCGGATGGGCCAGCAGGTCGGTCCGCGTGTCGCGCAGCGCTTCGGGCGGGTGTTGCTGG
>Ga0210396_10000787_pt1 | contig 37346 bp, 30 predicted proteins | sample IncBWH17OmetaG_FD_155466 | JGI IMG/M metagenome (GOLD analysis project Ga0210396, IMG submission 155466) | Forest soil microbial communities from Barre Woods Harvard Forest LTER site, Petersham, Massachusetts, United States - Inc-BW-H-17-O ...
CGGCCTTAGTGAGTTCCCAGTAGGCAGGCTTCGTATAGACTTTCTTCATCTCCGACCCACAGGTGCATCGTGGATTTGAGATTTGTCCGGTTCCGTTGCTGGGTTGGAGTGTAGCCTCACGGCGACATGTGGCAGACTGACAGACAAATCTTGGCACGGGGGGACTCCGTTAAATTGGCCTGGCTGGAAAAACAACCACTGACTCGCCTGTGGATTGGCTAGGGCGTGAGTAACGAAACTGTAGCTTACTCACGGGGGCATCTATATGTCAGTTAGAGAATATTGTCAATACCAGAATATACGTACGGGATATTCGTCATCCGATTTCGCAGCACCAACCACTCTCCAGACTTTAGTCTGTGCTCTTTTCAGCCAGTCTACCTCCGAGAGGTTAGCCGCGAAGGGTCCGCAGAAGTTAAAAAATCAAGCCGTCCGTCCAATCGCCAGCTACGAGTCACCACTCACGGCCTCGGCTCTCCATCTTCCACCAGTCACGAGTCACCAGTCTCAAATCACTAACTCCTTTACAATCCGCACTTACGAAAAAACAGGGGAGGGGGGCCAGCTTCCGCGCCAAGATTCATTTCGCCGGACGGCGCGTTTTTCTCTACAGCGTCGCCTCAATTTGCAGCTCGTCAATCATTTTTTCAAGCTGCTCGTTGGCCTTGTCGCGTTGCGCTTCCGTATCGCGGATGGTTTTGCGCAGCGCCTCGAGTTGCGTCTCCTGTTCGTCAAGCTGCTTGGTGTAGCGCTGCAGCAGCGCCTTTTCCTCGGCGCTCCCGCGCAGGGCTTTCATGTTTTCCCGCAGCCGGCCCTGGTCTTCCACAATCCGGTCGATATCCTTCTGCCGGTTTTCCATCTCTTCTTCGAGTTTGGCGACCACCGCTTTCTGGTCCATGATTTTCTGCAGCGCTTGCGCCATCTCCGGAGTGATGGTCTTGGTCTTCACGAACAGTTCAATCTGGTCCGTGTTGAGATCCGAGATGGAATAGGTGACATCGAGCGTGCGCGCCTCTTCCACCGGCAGGGACGCCGTGGCCTTCGCCGGAACTTCCAAGCGGAAGCGATAGATCCCCGGCGCTTTCTCTTCCGGTTCCTTGGCGCCCTTAGCGAGCGACCATCCCACGCGCGCCGGGTGTTCGACCACCAGCGTCCGCGTCGCGGCGTCCTGATTGTGCACCGTGTAGAGCGTGCGTTCTTCCAAGCGGCTCACTTGCGTGAGAATCCCCTTGGAAATTTTGGCCAGCGTCACATGCTGCGGCCGGCTGTTTGTTTGCGCCTCCACCAGCAAGCCAAGGTCCGTTGCGTAGGAAAGCAGCCGCCGCTCACCGGGTTTAATCGGGTCCGTCAGCCCTTCGCCTGCGAACACTTCGTTTTCCAGCACGCTGAAGCTGCCGCCATCGAAAGTAAGCGGGCTGGTGTTCTTAAGCCAAAGGCCGCGCAACGGCCGCCCCGAGCCGGACGTTCCGCTCCACAGGGAAACTTTCTCCGCTTCGATTTCCGTCTGCGCAATGGGCACCAGCGCGGACTGATTTTTCTTCAGCGTCACCTTGTCCTTTAGCTTGTACTCGAATAAGTCCCCCAGTTCTTGCCCGCTCGCCGCGGCCTCTCCCATCGCGCGCGCTTCCTCGAGGTTAGCCACCGACGGAGCCGCTACGCCTCCTATCACGCCGCGCATAGCCCCGACCCCCACGCCAGCTCCGTACGCCACCCCTCCTCCGCTCCCGCTACCCACGCCGACATGCGGCCGGTTCGCTACGCCCCTCAAGCTGACGCCCGGTGTAAGCGTGGCCGACATGGTTTCCAATGTAGTGAGGCCGTTTGCGCTTACCGTGACTGTTTCTGCGGATGAGCCCACGTCCAACCTGGCGTTTGCCTGATTCTCTCCCGGCGCGACGTTGAGCTGCGTCATCAAATTTGTTTTGAATCCAGGACGCTCTGTTTGCACGCGGTAGTTTCCCGGTGAGAGCGAGGAGAACGAATAGTTCCCGTTGCTGTCGGTCGCCGTTTGCGCCACGATCAAGCCATTCTCGTCCATCAATTTCACGTTGGCACCAGGAATTACGGCTCCTGACGGATCCGTGACAGCTCCGCTCAGATGTCCATTCCCGCCAGAGAGCGTGGCCGCGTGTGTCTGCGGCGAAAGCTGCACGCTCTCCGGCAGTGGCACCACCGGACGCCTTCCATAAAAAGGTTCCGAAAGTTGCTGAATAAAAGAATGCGGCGCGCCGGCCACCAGCGACAATTCCACTTCGTTCCAATCCTCGCCAACAGTGTTATCCACAATTGCCCAGCCTTGCAGCAAAGGTTTTTTCTCGGCCTTCGTGGGCAGCACGATGCGGTAGGTCGTCTTCCAGATGGGAACTTCGCTGATGTAGCTCACATACAGATTTCGTTCACCATTGCCGGTCGTCGAAATGGTCATCCGGCGGACATCTTGATCGCGCGAGGACGCAATCAAATTCAAATAGCGTCCCACTTCCACCTGCAAATCCTTTTCCGCGATGCGCACGCTCGTTGTCGGATTCAAGTCCACGCTGTGCACTTCTCCGGAATCGGAAATCAAGGAAATCTCATCGGTCTCCACGGTCCAGTTTGTTGCCGAACGCGTTTTTCGCTCCACGCTGAGCAATCTTCCCGTCAGCGCGGGGCCGGTCCCGCTGCGCACTTCCAGTCGCGCTCCGCGCAGCGCTCCAAGAAATTCAGAAACGCTCGGCCGCTCTCCCAGCGCCAGGCGCAGCGTGGCCAGCCTTCGCGCCAGCGGTGCTTCGGAATTGTAATCCACGCCGGTGATCCGTCCGCCAGCGAGGTCCAGCACAGTCAGAGATTTCAGCACGTCATTCAATTGCGCGCTCGTAAAGTCGATGTGCACATCCTGGCTGCCGCGCACGCGCCCTAGATGCTCGAAGTAACCCACACCATTTTTGTAGAGCACAACGCGCCGCACCGGCAGCTTCGCCGCCGATTCGTTCGAACCGCTCGTCGCGGACTCGCGCGCTTCGCTGGTTAGGACGGCGCTTTGCGATGTCCCGGTATTTTTTTCTTGCGCTGAATTGGAGAAGCAAATGAGAAATGAGAGATACAGTACTGGTAGAACTCGCTTCACGGCCCACCCCCTGCCCCGAGCGAATTACGAATTTAATAACCGAGATGCGAGCAACAAAAGGCGAGTTGCATCACGCGCGCACAAAACAATTTCACGACCCAAAAATTCCTTCTTGTTGCGGCCGCGTGCATGCGCCTCGCCTTCTGCGAAATCCTCTTCTATGGAATACTTGGACTCCAACTCACGCGCAGGAGTTCCCATGCCACGCTACCTCTCGCAACACACACTCGCTTGCCTGACACGCCAAGGCGCGGAGACTCTCGCGCAACGCATGCAAGGTGGAGGCCCCGCCCGGGCCGAGCGGGTACTGGTCAACATGATCGAAGGAAAAATGTTCGCCGAGTTCCGCTCGGATTCCCGCGAAGCGCTCGAAGCGTGGCTCAAAACCGAAGGCATGCACTTTGATTGGATCGTTCGCATCGAGTGGGAAACTCGCGAAGGTAAACTTCATATCGCCGACTAGCCCCCCAGGTAAGCAATTGCAAATAAAGATGTTATGCTCTCCAAGGCGCTTGAACCCGTGCTTGGAATTGCTTACCTGGGGGGCTAGTCGGAATGTCGATAAAAAAGAGGGTGATTTGCCGCCCAACCTGCGCTAATCTCTTCTCGGTACGTCTAACACGAAGGGGAAACACTTATGTCTGACTATGCGCATCCAGAAGTACTCGTCACCACCGAATGGGTGGCCGCTCACTCGAAAGACCCCGGCCTGCGCGTCGTTGAAGTTGACGTTGACACCACCGCCTACGATCAAGGCCACGTGGACGGCGCCATCTCCTGGAACTGGCAAACCGAATTGCAAGACGCCATTCGCCGCGACCTTGCGCAGCCAACCGCGTTTGAGGAATTGCTAGGCAAAGCCGGCATCTCTCCGCAAACGACCATCGTGCTGTACGGCGACAACAACAACTGGTTCGCCGCGTGGGCGTTCTGGCAACTGAAGTACTACGGCCACGAAAAAGTTCTCATCATGAACGGCGGCCGCAAGAAGTGGCTCGAAGAAAAGCGCCCGCTTACTACGGAAAAGCCCTCCGTCGCTCCGGCTTCCTACAAAGTGAAAGCAGCGAACGCCGCGATTCGCGCGAAGCGCGATGATGTTTTCGCGGCCGTCGAGAAAAAATCCGGCGCACAGCTAGTCGATGTGCGCTCGGTGGATGAATTCACGGGAAAAATCATCGCGCCTCCTGGCATGACGGAGACGGCGCAGCGGGGAGGACATATTCCCGGCGCGGCAAATATTCCCTGGGCGCAGGCGGTCAATGAGGACGGCACGTTCAAGAGCGCCGACGCGCTGAAGCAGCTTTACGGAGCGAAAGGCATCAGCGGCGACCGCGAAGTCATCGCCTACTGCCGCATCGGTGAGCGCAGTTCGCACACCTGGTTCGTCCTCAAGTACCTCATGGGGATCAAGAACGTGCGCAACTACGACGGCTCCTGGACAGAATGGGGAAACTTGATTGGCGCGCCAATCGAGAAGGAAATCTCCGCCGCGGCCGCGAAATAACAGCCCAATCCGCCAGCCAGAAGTCCGGAACCAAAAGTCAAAAAAAACCAAAAGGGGCGCCATCTCTCGCGCCTCTTTTCATTTTGTCGTGTCCGAATATTTGGAGCCCGAAACCAGGCAATTGGAGATAGAATACGCGCCTGCTTTCGGCGGCGAGGGGTCGTGGAACAAAAACAAAGGCGTGCGCAGTGCTATCCCTTCATCGCTTCCGCACAAAAAAACTGTCGGGGGAAATCATGGGAAACGAATTTGATTGCAAACGCATGCAAGGTGGGAGTTGCGAGCCGCAGAAGAACCATACAGAGCGGCGCGCAGCCGCTTTCGATGGCGAAACCGTAGCAGACCGGCGAGCCTTCCTGCAGGGAGCGGCAGCAAGCGCCGCGGCGCTGGCCTTGCCGAGCTGGACGCGGGCAGCCTCAGCTCCAGCCGCGCCGGCGGACGAAATGGACGGGATTCGCGCGGAAATCGAGAAACGACACGACGAAGCCGTGCAACGTCTGCAGCATTGGATTCAGCAACCCTCCATCGCAGCGGAAAATCGCGGCATGAACGAAGGCTGCGAACTGACCATGCACATGCTTCGCGACGCGGGCTTCGAGCAAGTCACAAAAGTTCCGACAGACGGACAGCCCGGAATTTTTGCCACGCTGGATGCGGGCGCGCCGCGCACAGTCGGCCTCTATTTCATGTACGACGTGAAGCAGGCTGATCCCGCGGAATGGACTTCGCCGCCATTCGATGCAGCACTGGTCGATAAGCCGGGCTTAGGCAAAGTGCTTGTCGGCCGCGGAGCCGTGAACCAGAAGGGCCCGGAAGCGACATTTCTTGCCGCGCTGCACGCCATGCGCGGCGCGGGGAAAAAGCTGCCCGTAAATTTTGTGTTCGTCGCGGAAGGCGAAGAAGAAATTGGCTCGCCACATTTCCCTCAAGTTGTGCGAAAGCCGGAAGTAGCGGCGGCGCTGAAAAAATGTACGTCGGTCTTTATGCCGTATGCGGCGCAGGGCCTGAGCGGCGAAGTGACCATGACTCTCGGCGCGAAAGGCGTCGTCGAGCTCGAGCTGGTTTCGAGCGGCGCCCGCTGGGGCCGCGGGCCCAAGAAAGACCTGCATTCGAGCAACAAAGCCCGTGTAGATAGTCCCGCGTGGCATCTGGTCGAAGCGCTTGTCACGCTGGTCTCGCCAGATGGAAACGACCCGGTGATCGAAGGTTTCGCCGCCAAGGCTCGGCCTCTCTCGGAGACCGATAAGAAAATGATCGCGGAGGCGGCTCGACGTTTAAGCGAAGCCGACGCGAAGAAACAGATGGGCGTAGACCACTGGGTCCATGACGTGAGCTGGCAAGAATCGCTCCAACTGCTCTGCTCGCGTCCGACGGTGAACATCGAAGGCTTGGTTGGCGGCTACACCGGCCCGGGAGGCAAAACTATTTTGCCGGGCAGAGCCGTCGCAAAAATCGATATGCGTCTCGTGCCAGACATGACCGCAGCCGAAGCGCTCGCCGCCCTAAAGGCGCACCTCGCGAAAAAAGGCTTCGGCGATATCGAGGTGAACATGAGCGGCGGCTACGATCCAACCAGCACACTCGCCGATTCCTCGATCATTCGGGCGTCCACAGCGGTTTACAAGAAAAACGGAGTCGATCCCGTACTGCTGCCACGACTCGCCGGTTCCTGGCCGGGCTTTGTCTTCACCGGAGACCCTCTCCACCTTCCCGCGGGCCATTTCGGCATGGGCCACGGCAACGGCGCCCACGCGCCCGATGAGTATTACCTCATCGAATCGAAAAACCCAAAAGTCGCCGGGATGGACGACGCCGTGCGCTCCCACGTGGAATTTCTCTACGAGGTCGCACGGACGGCCTGAGCCATAAACTTCATCTAATTTTCTTCGATTTACGGAACCAATCGGCCCTTCCAACGTCTTTACGGGTATATCTCCGTTTGGAGGTTGGGTATGAGGACCTTGGTGCAGGATATACGTTTCGTGTTTCGGCAATTCCTCAAATCGCCCGGTTTCGCGGTCAGCGCCGTCCTCTCCCTGATGCTCGGGATTGGCGCGACCACGGCCATCTTCAGCGTGGTCTATGGCGTGCTACTCGATCCCTACCCTTATAAAGACGCGAAGAGGATGGTGCACGTCGAACTCAAAGACAAAAATGGCCGCGGCCCTCTGCTCATCGTCAATGGCACGCAAGCCGCCGAGGTTCGCAAGGCCGCCTCTGTCGATGACGTCTTTCTGCAAGACGAAAAGCGGGAAAACCTCACAGGCGAAAAATTCCCGGTCACCGTGCTTGTCGGCCTCTATTCCCCAAACATGTTTGACTACATGGGTGTGCCGCCGCTGCTTGGCCGCGAGTTCACGCCTGCCGACGCTCCCGGCGGCAATCCCGCGCCGGTCGCCGTCCTGAGCTACCTCTTCTGGCAGCGACAATTCGGCGCCAGCCACGACGTGATCGGGAAGTCGATCGAGCTCGACCACACGCCCTACACAATCATCGGCGTCGTTCCCCCTCGCTTTACCTGGGGCGATTCCGACATCTATCTCCCCGCTCTGCCCAACGCCGATCCGCACTATTACTGGAACTCCTTCATCAAACTCAAGCCGGGCACGAAATATCCCGCCGCTCAAGCGGAGATGCAGCTCTTGGTGGACCGCTTCGCAAAAGAAGACCCCAAGAGTTATCCGCAGGACATGCGCGCCAAGATTGTCACTCTGAATGAAGAGGTTCTGGGCCGCTTCGCGGGAACGATCGTCTTCCTGTTCGGGGCCGTCATGGTGCTTCTGCTCATTGGCTGCTCAAACGTTTCGATTCTGTTGCTCGCTCGCGGAACGGCACGGCAGCACGAGTTCGCCGTGCGCACTTCGATGGGCGCCGGACGCAGCCGCCTGGTCCGCCAACTGCTCACGGAATCCGTCCTTCTCTCCGTAACCGGCGCTGCGCTCGGCGTGCTGGCCGCCTACTGGGGCGTAAAAGCTCTCTCCACCATGCTCCCGTACTATTCGTTTCCACACGAAGCGGCGATCCATGTGAACTCTATTGTTTTGATATTCAGCGCCGGAATTGCTTTGCTCACCGGCATTCTCTTCGGCATATCGCCGGCGTATCAGCTTTCGCGCCCGCATCTCAGCGCACTCATCCAGGCGAGCAGCGCGAAGCTCACTGGCAGTGCGCACAGCCGCAACACGCACCGGCTCTTAATCGCGAGCCAGGTGGCGCTGACGCTGCTCCTACTTGCTGGGGCCGGCGGAGCAATGAAAACCTTCCTCGCGAAAGTTCACACGCCCCTGGGCTTCGAACCTGACCACGTTTTTGCCATGAACGTAGCCCTGCCGAAAGGCGCGACTTCCACCTGGCAGGACCGCATCAACGAAAACGAAATGGTGCGGCAAGCCGTCGCGCAAGCGCCGGGAGTGGCCGAGGCTGGCGTTTCCACAACGTGGTTTCCCGGCTTCGGTGGATTCACGGCGAAAATTGAAATTCAAAGCAAACCGACTTTGACGGACTCGCAAGCCGTTCTAACTCTCGTGAGTCCGCAATTGCTCTCGACGCTGCGCGTCCCGCTCTTGCAGGGCAGAATTTTCGACGATGCCGAGTCCCGCCGCGCTGCGCATCTCGCGATGGTCAATCAGGCCTTTGTGAAGCAATATCTTGGCGGCCTCGATCCCATCGGGCAAAGTGTTCGGAGCCCGATGCTCAAGATCGATCGGCCGGATTTCTTGTCCGCACAGTCTCCGGACGACTGGCTCGAGGTCATCGGCGTCGTCGGCGACGCAAAAAACGACGGCTTGGATCGCCCCGTAAAGCCGGCGGTTTTTTTGCCTTACAGTTTTGTTCTGCTACCGGATGAAGCACTCATGGTGCGCGCGAGCGGCGATCCAGAGACAGCCATGCGTTCCGTGAAAGAGCGCCTGCGTGAAATCAACGCCGAGTTCGTGGTTGGCCGGGACCACACGCTCAGTTGGTGGCTTGAAACCGACGGATGGGGGAAGGAGCGCTTTATCGCCACGATCTTCGGTCTCTTTGCGGCTTTGGCACTGGTGCTCGCCGCCACGGGGCTCTATAGCGTGGTTTCGTTTGCCGTGACGCAGCGCACGCAGGAGTTGGGCATTCGCATGGCGCTGGGTGCGCGCCCCGCGTCTGTTTGACGCTGGTCCTCGGGCTCGACCGCTGCCATGCTTGGCGCCGGCGTAGCTGTAGGATTGCTCCTGAGCGTGATTTTGAACCGCGTAGTTGCTTCGTGGGCCGGAGGAAGTTCCCGCGATCCTCTCACGCTTGTGGCGGCAGCTTCCGTCCTCGTCCTTGTTGCCGGAATAGCGTGCGTGGTGCCGGCATGGCGCGCGGCGTCCATCGATCCCATGCGCGCTTTGCGCGTCGAGTAGCGAGCTGCAATTCTGAACGACGGCGGGATCTCGTCAGCGGGAAGCGACAGGGCGCTTTGCAGCCGCCGACTCTTGCAAGACTTTTTCGCCTTCTTCAAGAATCAGGTCACGCTTTTCTTGCAGCGAAGCAATTGTCGGCACAACAACTTTGTCTGGAATCACGCCCTCACCTTCAAGTTTTCGGTCCTTTGGTGAAAACCACAGAACTTCGCTGATTTCGAGCACGCCGCCGCCCTTCATCACCCTGTCGTGCGTGATGCCCAGCACGCATCCGCACGATTGGCTGCCCACGAGCGTGCCGCGCCCGGAATCCTGCATCCCGGCGGAAAAGACTTCCGTCGCGCTGGCGGAATACTCGCTCAAGAGAATGACCACGGGGCCGGAATAGATCTGCGCTCCGCTCTTGCCAACAAAGACCTGTGTCTCTTCGGCGCGGTGGCCGTCGCGTTCTGATGCCGTAACTTGTTTTCTGCTCATTCTCCGTTCGAACAGAGTTTTGTTGTCGAAGAAGAGTGTCGCCATGGCTTCCAAAGTAGCGCCGACGCCTCCGCGGTTTCTGCGAAGATCCAAAATCAGCCCGGGCGTCGCGCGCAAGTTCTCCACCGCTGTCCTGAATTCTTTGACCAGCGAAGGATGAAATTCGTCGAAACGGATGTATCCAAAACCGGAGGGCAACTTCGTAGCCGTAACGCTGGGAGCCGTGGAAAGTGTTTGACGCGCAAATTTGACGTCGAATGAGGAGCCATCCGCGCGCCGGAGACTGGCGGCGAAGGGCGTATCGACCGCGCCCGCGAACACTTCGCTGAGGATCCGCAGCCTGGTGACACGCTCCGTGGACGAGGGCAAAACACTCTTTGCGGCCTCGGCCAGACGGTCCGCGACCGGCTGGCCGTCCAGCGCGGTCACGGTCATGCCCGGCTCGATGCCTGCGTGCGCTGCGTTGCTATCCGGGAAAACGTCCAGCACGACGACTTGGCCTTCGACATAGCCCGCCCGGAAACCGATGCTGACACCCTGATGCTTCTTGCGATTTGCCCATTGCTCCGGGGAAGTGAAACGCGTATGCGCGTCATGCAGCTCTGCGGTCATGCGGTCCACGATCGAATAAAAGTTCTTGTCGTCTTTCGCCGACTTCACCAGCGGCAGATAACGTTGATGAATTTTCTTCCAGTTCACACCGCCGAATTCTGGGTCGTAGTAGTGCTCGTCAACGTCTTTCCAGACTCTTTCAAAGACCGCTTCGCGCTGCTTCGGCGAAAGGCTGCGCGAAATCCCGCTCGTCGCTACCGAGAAAACGAGTACGAATATCAGGGCGGCGAGAATCGAGCGGCGCGCGAAGTTGGGCGAGACGTGATTCATAGATTCGGACGTTCGATCTTTGTATCAAACACCCTTAGAGAAGAAAGGTTGCTTGCCCGGCGGCGCAACCGCCCCGGCGCCGCCGAATAGTAACAGCATGGACGCTTGGACGGCGAGAGCGTCCCAAAAGTTGGCTCGCCGGGATAGCTCTAACCCTCGTTGCTCGCCCGCGAGCTGCCCGCTAGTTCGGATGGTCGTGCGAGTCGCGATTCAGTTGCTCCAGGTTTTCGCGGGCAAGTTCATTTTTTGGATCGATTTGCAGAGCGCGTTCGAAGTGTAGCCGAGCTTCTTTCAAGTTCCCGGTCTCCGCCAGCGCGCTACCCAGATTGGCCTCGGCCATGGCATCCTGAGGATTCAGCCGGACCGCCGCGCGGAAATGCAAAAGCGCCCGCGGAAAGTCGCCCTGCGCCGCCAGAGCATTTCCGAGATTGTAATGCGCATCGAAGTAATCGGGCCGACCCTTCAGCGCGGTGTTCAGATGGACGATGGCTCCGTCCAGGCGGCCGCTCGCCAAAAGCACGGCGCCGAGCGCGTTGTTCGCGGTGGAATCCTCCGGGCGAATGCGCACGGCTTCCGAGAATTGCAAGACCGCGCCGGACATCTCGCCTTTCAACTGCAGCAGAGCCGCCAGGTTGTAGTGCGCTTCGAAATCCTCGGGATCGTTTTGAATGTGATGGAGAGCCAGCGCTTCCTGGACCTGCAATCGCGGATCCGTCGTCGCGTCGGCAGACTCGCGCGGAAGCACCTGCAACCACAAATGCGCCATCTCGTCGCTGGCACGATTCCCCGCCACGACGCGCTTGGGCGGCTGGTTGGGATTCCGGATGTTGTCCGCGGAATTGTCGTAGGTGAAGCGCATGGAGATCGTGGTTCCTGCGGGCAGATCCACAGGCTCCTGATAGCGGTAGACCGCTTGCCAATTCAAATCCCAGCTGCCGATGTGAATCAGGGTTTTCTTCGTTCCGTCAGGGAGAGTCGCGAGCGCCAGCAAATCCCTTCCGAGGTAGTGCGCATGCGGATAGATGGCCAAAACGCTGGCGTCCACCGGCAGTGTGAAATCATCGGAAACCAGAAAATTTTTCTCGCCAGGCGGAATGTCCAGCTTGCGGTCGTTATCCAGCTGCAGCAGCATGGGATGCATCGTCGCGGGCTTGTCCGTGAAGTAGAGCCCGAGCGTTGGCTGAATGAGTTCCGGCTTTCCCGAAGATTGGAAATGGGTGTTCAAGACCAGGTCGGTGTTTTTGTCCAGGCGCAACGCCATGCCATCCGGCTCGACATACGGCGGAGAGCCCGGCTTCCAGAACAGAAAATGGCTGTCCGGATCAAAGGCTTCCGATTCGATGATGAGTTCCATCCCGCTAAACCCCGCTCCTGGCTCTTTTTCAAGCCTGCGCCCGGACTCCTCCCGGTCCACCAAAACGTTTGCATGATGCACGAGCCGTTTGTCGCCCGGCCGGATTTCAATCGCCTTCAACCACCGCGAGCGGTGCACGGGCGCTCGAAACACAAAGTTCCAGTACGAATCGCTGCCGCTTGCAGGCAGCAGGTATGGTTTCTCGGCTCTGATAATCACGTCAGGCTTGCCCAGCTGCCAGCCTGCGGTGAATGCGGGCTGCGGCGGAAGGTCGGAAGAATTGCCCTCGATCTCGCCCTGGTCCACCCAGGTTTGAATCGTCGAGATTTCTTCTTCAGACAAACGAAGTTCATCCGCAAATTTCAGCTGGCCTCGGTCGGGAAGCCACGGAGGCATGATGTGTTTGCTCGTAACGAACGCGATCTGCCGCCCGTGCGATTTCACGTCGGCGTAAGTGAGCAGCGGAAAAGGCCCCGCCTCGCCGGGATGATGGCACGGTGCGCAATTACGAAAAATCATCGGGGCAATATCGCGATTGAAAGTGACCTGCGGCTGCGCCGCGGCGGACGCGGGCGCTGACTGCCACGTCGCCGCGGAATGGCGCGCCGCGAACCCAGCGGATGCGACGGCAAGAACCAGGAAAAATCCACAAAGGGTTTGCGGAGCGCGGGTCATTCCAGGTCCGAAATGTAGCAGCCCACGCCATGTGTAGCGTCCGCAGCCAAATTCTTGCCGCCGAGCGCGGCGGCAATGGCGTCCTCCAACTCATGCGTCGTGGCAGCGCTGCGCGCACGCCCTATATCCTCGTAGAGATTGTCGATCCTGCCATGATAGATGAGATGTTGGCCCGTGTCGAACACCGCAACCTCCGGCGTAATCTGCACCTGGCTCTCTTTCACAAGCACATGTTGCGGATCGCGCAGCGCCGGCAGTTTGTAACCGTACTCTCGTTCATGCTTCCGGATCACTTCCGCGGATTCCGATTTACTCGGATAAACCAGCCAAAACGCCACCTTTCCGGCGTGCGCTGTGCTTAGCCTCTGGATTACGGGTGCATAGCGATTCGAAACCGGACAATCCGTGCGCACAAAGACCATCACGACAACTTTCCCAGCAGCCGTCTTGAGCGGATCAACAGGATTTCCCGTGAGGTCGAATGCGCTTTTCTGCGCGGCGCTGGAAGCGGCATCCAACGAGGCGAACCACGCCGCGACAATCACGACGAGGAGAAGGCGGACGACTCGAAAGCTGTACCGACGGCGGCCCATGCGTGCCCGAACCCAGCGGGCTTACGAATTTTACAGCGGCCTCCACCGGTTGTCGAAGAGATTAGCGAAGCTGGCCTGGCTCGATTCAAACACACCCATGTACTACAAAAGCGCCCGCTTAACGGAGGTCCCCAGGCTGCACGCCTCTTTTGCGTGCTTCATCGAGTAACGCACCAATCTTGTCCTCAAGCTGCTTCTTCTTGTCCTGCAGGCTGGTGATTTGCTGGTCCACTGGCACGCGGTTGTAGCCTTTGTTGATGGGGTAGCCGCTCGAAGTTGCTGGCGCTTTCCCTTCGCTGAAGTCCTTGAGGTCCGCAAGCTGCTGGTTTGTGTCATCGAGCTGCGATTGCAGCTTCGCGAGCTCCTTGCGCGTATTCGCAATGTACTGCCCATCGGCCTTTCCGCCAGCGCCCCCTTTCCCCAGATTCTTCGAATTTCCGACGACCGAAACTGGGCCGTTCAATCCATTGACGTCGTCGTTTGTCCAGACTTTCTTGGTTTTCTTGGCGTCGGCGGACGCTGGGGCCGTCGCATCCTGCGGTTGCGACGGGGAAGTTGCAGGGGCTGGACTCGAGCTCTGAGGAGCAGAAGGAGCAGCGCTTTGGGCAAAACTCGTGGAACAGGTCAGCGCCCCGCTGAACGCGAGAACGCTCCAATAAGCAAGCGACCGAGTCATAAAGCCTCCGATGTCTTCGAGGGCCGAGGCTAGTTCTAGTACCTTAAACCCAGTATACAGGGCAAAGTTTCAGGGGTCTGTGAGGCTGCCGCCCGGCTTGCCTAATTCGGCACGAATCGTGGCCAGGGCTTCTTTCGGAGGTCCAATGCGGTGGTACTGCCCATAAAAGGTGCGTTCGTGAATAGAGATCGAGCTGAAAAGTTTTCGTCCGTCGAAATCATATTGAGAAAAGGTAGGCATCCACAGGCCCGGGAGGATCTCATACCGCTCCTGCATAAAGTGGCTGCCCTTATAAATCTTCGCAAGGAACAATCCCAGGGTGATGTCGCCCGTGACTTCACCTTCCACACGCGCCAGTTGCGCCGCCTCCGGATCGATCCACACAAACCCCTGCACTTTCGCAAAGATAGACGTGGCTCGAGTCGTCGCCTTGTAAGCCGGATTCGGCTCCATTTTGTATTTAAACAGAACGCGGCCCGCCCGGGTTTCGGTGGAAACAAAAGTATAGAGAAAAGCGGTGCGCGTAGCGTCAATGAGGTCGTCGCGCTCCTTTTGTTTTTTGGCAATTTTCTCGTACGCGTCGTGCTGCGCGTGCCCATCGTCCGCGGCCCAGGAAAGCGTGCGCTCCAGCTTCAGAAGTTCTGTGTGATAAGCGTCGGGGTCCGCCGGCTTCCCGTCCGGGCCAATCGGAATATGGTCCACACCGGTGCCCGCGGGAATAACGCGCGAAACCTTGATTTCGCCCGACTTCTGATCCACGGCATTTTTTCGCAATTCCAAGCGCTCAACGCGCTCGTAAAAATTCATTGCTTCGTCGCTCTTCTTCACGTTGCCTAGAACCAAGTCGAGCAGCGCCGTCTTCTCGGCCTCCGTCTGAGACGGCGGGGGAGGCGTAGTCGCTTCCTGTGCCAAGGAGGAGGTGGCTGCGAAAGCCGGGAGCAGTCCGGCGACGAGAATGAGAGGTCGCGTGCGCATAATGGCCTGCGGCAAAAGGGCCGCCAACACATATCTTAATTCTGATTCTTGAGCGCGGGCAATTGTTGCTTCTAAATGAGCAATGGCACTGTCTGCGTTGGGCCGCTAAGCGCTCTGCAATCTTGTGCGTAGCCTCTACGGTTTTGGTTTTTCGGCTTGCTTTTGTTGCTGCTGTTGTTCTTCCGTCCAGGGCGGTACGACGCCATTCATCCGCGCGTATGCGATAGACTGCCCGAGGTGCTCGCCAAAGTGTCCCGTAATCATAATGAAGGAGCCGCGTAGCGTGGTTTGGCGTCCAAACATCTTTTGCGGTTTATCGGCGTCCGCGTCGCTTAGCGCGAGAATAGCTTGCCGGAAATGCGCAAACGAATCCTTCAGTGCTTGCACGGTCTTCCCTTTGTCGTTTGACATAGCCGTGATGGATTTGAAATCGAGCCCTGCGGGTGGTTGCGTCCCGAGCGCCCGGGCAACGCCATAATTGGCCGCAACGATGTGCGTGTACACCTCGCCTATCGACCGCACTCCCTCCGCAGGCCGCCACGCATACTTTTCGGCAGGCATGGCCTCCGCCAAGCGCACATACCGTTGCTCGTAGTACGCGATTTCTTCAAGGAATTCGGCTTTGGGTCCTGTAGCTGCGGCAGCAGGCACCACAGGTGCCTTCTCTGTCGGCTTGTCTTGTGCGCCGCTGTTGAAGCCCATCCCCAATGCAAGGATTGTAACTCCCAGACAATACACATAGTTACGACGCATGCATCCTCCTGGAACGCGTTCCGCCTTCGCTCTCTAAAGCAGGCGGAACGCGGTAAAATGAAGTCTGGCGCAACGTACACCTAGATTTAATGAAAGCAAAGGTGTCCCTCTACCGTCTATATATAGACGGGAACGAATGGCCCTTGATTAGCGTATTACCTTAGGCAAGCGGAGGTTTGTTTGGGTGTAACTCCTATCGAAGGATTGGGCAGCATCGGCCGGGTGCTCCCGCGAACGGCCAGAGTGCCGTTCGCTCTGGCCAGATTCCGCAGTGCGGTGGTCACCATCATCGAGACGTTCAAGCTCGCTCTCGACGCCCTCCGCGCCCATAAGTTGCGTAGTTTCTTGACGTTACTGGGAGTTATCCTGGCCGTAACCACGCTCGTCGTAGTCATGAGCGTCGTCAACGGCCTCACTTCCTACGTTGCGGACAAGGCCGCCAACTTGGGCGCCAACGTCTATGTCCTAACCCGTTTCGGCATCATCACCAGTAACGACGAATGGATCAAGGCGCAAAAACGTCCGCTTGTCACCACGGACGAGTTCGCCAAGCTAAAAGAGGGCATGCGCACCTCCCGGCAGATCGCCGCCGTCCTGGGCACCTCCTCTGACGTTCGCTCCGGCAACGAACTCCTCGAAGATGTGAACGTCCAGGGAGTTACGCCAAACTATTCCGACGTTCGCAACATCGTCGTAGGTTCGGGCAGATTTCTTACCGAAGCGGATGAAACGCATCACTCGCCGGTGGCCTTCATCGGCGCGGATGTGGTAAGAAAATTCTTCTATAACGTCGACCCCATCGGCAAAACAATTCGCGCGGGCTCTCACAGTTACACGGTTGTTGGCGTAGCGGCCGTTATCGGAAGCGCTTTCGGTCAGTCCCAGGACCGCTTCCTGTATGTCCCTCTCGGCACATATTCCAAGGAATGGGGCAACCAGAGGGATTCGCTCACGCTTTTCATACAAGCCGGCGACGCCGAAATGATGGCCTCGTCCGAAGACGAAGCGCGCATGCTGCTGCGCGCCTGGCGCCATCAAACTTGGGACTCGGCGGACAGCTTCGGAATCATCGGCTCTGATTCCATCATGGGCCTCTTTAAACAACTGACGGGAAACATCTTCATGGTGGCCGTTGGCTTGACGGCCATCTTCCTGGTGGTCGGCGGTATCGTGATCATGAACATCATGCTCGCCAGCGTCACCGAGCGCACGCGAGAGATCGGTCTGCGGCGCTCTCTCGGTGCTAGAAAGAAGCATATCGTCCTTCAATTTGTAACCGAGTCCGCGGCGTTAGCCGCCACGGGCGGAATGATCGGAATTGTTCTGGCTTACGTTCTGGTCGCGGCTGCGCGCGCCGCCACGTCGATTCCCATGCGCACGCCCATGAGCGCCGTAATTCTCTCGCTCAGCGTTTCCACGGCGGTGGGCCTTTTCTTTGGAATTTATCCCGCTATGCGCGCGGCAAAACTTGATCCCATCGAAGCCCTGCGGGCCGACGGCTGAGGAAAGTGGACTCCGGCCAGACCGGATCACGGAAAACAACAATGGCACAACAACACGGCGAAAATCTGAAGCAGGCGATGGACACGCTCCGCGCGCACAAATTGCGGAGCGTTTTGACAGTTTTTGGTGTGGTGCTGGGCGTCAGCGTAATCATGCTGGTGGCCGCTCTGATCACCGGTTTCGACGCACAAGTTCAGGACAACATCAAACAGTACGGCGCGGATACCGCCTTTGTCTCCCGCTTCGAACAAGGCCCGCACAACGGAGGCCGCCGCCCCAAGGAAGAGCGCGAACGCAAACCGCTTACCCTCGAAGATGCGGTCGCCATCCAAGAACGCTGCCCCGCCGTTAAGGATGTCACTGTATTCCTAACCTGGTGGGAGCAAGACCACAAAGTGCGCACAAAGTCCGGCGAAGTTACGTCCATCGATTTCCGCGGCGTGCAGCCGAATTTCGGGCAAGTCTATGCCAATGCTTCGACGCTGGACGGCCGGTTCATCAGTGAAGGGGACAACCTGCATCGCGAGAAAGTTGTAATGCTCGGCGAAAACGCCGCGCCCGTGTTATTTCCCGAGGGCTCGCCGGTTGGAAAAGACGTGATGATCGATGGCTCGCCGTTTCGCGTGATTGGTGTCGTGGAAAAGCCGAAAGGGATGTTCGGAATGGACGATGAAGACCGCCGCGTCCTCATTCCCTACAACACATTTGCGAAGATTTATCCCGGGGCGTACGAGAACCAGATCCGGTTCCAGGCCTACCCGAACCAGTTGGATCAAGCTGTGGACCAGGCGACGGAAGTGCTCCGCCGCCGCCGCAACGTTCCTTACGAGGGACGCAACAATTTTTCCATCAATACGTCGCAGCAGGAGATCGAGCAGTTCCACAGCATTCTCGGCATGGTTGCTCTCGCCACGGTCGTTCTCAGCGGTATCGGCCTGCTGATCGGCGGCGTGGGCGTGATGAACATCATGCTCGTTAGCGTGACGGAGCGAACGCGCGAGATCGGTATTCGCAAAGCCATTGGCGCCAAAAGCGGCGACATTACGTGGCAATTCCTACTCGAAGCGATGACGCTGACGGGAGCAGGTGGAGTAATTGCGCTCGTACTAGTTAATGGTTTGGTGATTCTGGTGCGCTTGAGTTTGAAATGGCCTGGAAGTGTACCAATCTGGGCCGCTGCGACTGGCATCCTCGTAAGCGTGAGCATCGGCCTAATCTTCGGTGTATGGCCGGCGATGAAAGCTGCCAAGCTGGATCCTGTCGAAGCCCTTCGCTACGAATAGCGCCGGACGCTGTTTGTTCCTCGAAAGTATCGAACGTTTTTGGAATCCAGAATAAATCAGGCGATGGAACTATCGAAGCGGTGACTGGCCCGGAGGAGCATCGGCTGGCGAAATCGCTTGTGCCTGTGGCACCGGGGTCGTCGAGCTGTGCTTGCGAACGGACGTCTTTGGGACATTTTTCGGCGGAACGCTTTCGGCGGGAGCGGAAACCTGCGGAGCCGTACTAATCCGTGTGTTCGTCCCAAACGCCAAATCTCTTGCATTTTTCGCGGGCGCGGCGGCGGTGGCTGGCGTGGAGCGAATGCGAACCCAATCGCGCAAAGAGCCTGCGGCCGTCACGGCGCTTGCAAGCAACAAGACTGTCGCGGCGATGGCCAGTAGGTCACGCGGATGCGCCGGGCGCGCGAACCAGTAAGGACGCTTTGGTTGCGCTGAAAGCTTGTCACCGCAGCGTGCAACCAGATAAAGAGCGCGCGCGAAATCGTTGCCGGACTGGTAGCGCTCGTCCGGGTTCTTCGCAAGGCACCGTGCGAGGATTCGATCGAAGGCTGCAGGTAGCGTTGGATTTAACTTTGACGGCGGAATGGGGTTGGCCGTCAGGATTTGCGCGCAGACTTCTCCGAGCGAATTTCCGTCGAACGGCCGGACGCCCGTGATCATCTCGTACAGCACGATTCCTAGAGAAAAGAGATCGGAGCGCCCATCCTGCTTCCGCCCTTCAATTTGCTCGGGCGATAGATAGGCAGGCGTGCCCAGCACGCGGTCTGAGCCGGAGACTTGGGAAGCAAATCGCGCGACGCCAAAATCGATGAGCTTCACTTTGTCATCATCGGTGACGCGAATGTTGCTGGGCGTGACGTCCCCGTGAATAATTCCCGCTCGATGAGCGGAGGAAAGCGCCGAAGCCAGATCAGCGGCCCAGACTGCCGCGCTGGCGAAAGGAATCGGCGAGTGCGCCAGCAATTGCTCGAGATTGTTTCCGGGAACAAATTCCATCACCAGAAAAGGCGCGCCGCTGGCGTCGTGGCCGACGTCATAGAGCTGCGCAATCGAGCTGTGGGAGAGGCTCCCGATGGTTTGCGCTTCGCGAAGAAATTGCTGCTCGCTATTCCTGCCGAAGCCCTGGAGAAAAGATTTTAGCGCGACGGTGCGGCCAATGATGGTATCGCGCGCTTTGTCGACCCGGCTAGTTCCGCCGCAACCGAGAGTCTCGATGATTTCGTACCGGCCGGTCTGAAGAACAGGGCTCATGCGGAGCGCAACAAACGAGTGGCACGCTCACGAAGACTAGGGTGCTGTGTCTGGACCGGCGGCGCCATCTTGCGCCGAGCCAATGGGTACAATTCGATCGCCAGAAGATCCACGGACTGATAACGGTGCGCGGGATCTTTTTCCAGCGTCTTGGCCACAATCGCATCGAATGCCGTGGGCACGGAAGGATTTGCCTGGGAAACGGGAAGCGGCTTCGAGGAAAGAACGCGCGTGCAAATTCCTTGCAGCGAATCGGAATCGAAGGGGCGCTTGCCGGTGACCATCTCGTACAGAACCACGCCAAGCGAGAAAATGTCGGAGCGGGCGTCCTGCGGCCGGCCCAGAATCTGTTCCGGGCACCAGTAAGCGGGCGTGCCGAGCAGCGGCGTGTCCTTTTTGTCGTGGCTGGCAAGGCGTGCCATGCCGAAGTCCGTGAGCTTTACGCGGCCATCATCGAGAATCAGAATGTTGGCGGGCTTGATGTCGCCGTGAATCACGCCTCTGCGGTGCGCCACGTTCAGAGCCGAGGCGATCTCTCCCACCCACGCGCAAGCGCGCGGCAGGGGAACGCTGCCCTTGGCGAGAATCTTGTCCAGAGGCTGCCCTTCCATGAATTCCATCACCAGATAGGGCGTTTGCGTCGGCTCGTCGATGCCCATGTCGTGCAGAGTGACAACGCAGGGGTGCGAAAGCTGGCCGACAACACGCGCCTCTTGCAGGAAGCGGTCGCGGCCCGCGCCCTGCGCCAGCGCAGGCGAAAAGAGTTTGATGGCGACGATGCGCCCGATCATCGGATCGTGCGCGCGCACGACCTTGCTGTTGGCGCCGGCGCCGATGACGTCGATAACTTGATAGCGGCCTACTTGCATGGATGGCCTTTCCCTCAGAGTCTTGTTGCTGCTGAACTGTGTAGAGCGTACCGAAGGGAGTTGTTCCATTAAATGAAGCATGTGTGCTACTGGGAAGAGTACGAAGGTACTAGGGCGAACGATTCAAATAAGCAGGCTCTCATCTGCGAAGTCTGGCGGCTCTTTCGCCAAGACACAATTTTCTATGGACGGCAATCTCTGTTGGGCCGCAAAACGCGGCATGTTGCAAGCGGCCAAGGCTGACGGAATGGCAGAGCCAGAAAAGATCTGACGGTACTGAGTACTTTCGCAGATCGTAGCGGAACATAACATCCGGGCATCAGTCTTTGTTTTTGAAGGGAACGAGAGTCGGGGCCGTGGTCAGGCGCGCGGGGAAGTCCCGCACGAAAGCCGTCATCGAGGGATGCCAGAGACCGTTGTACCCAAAGTAGCGCATTTCTTTCAGAGCTTGATCGGCCGGCAATTTCTCAAATGCCATGCGGTAGCTGGCAATAAAAACGCCTGTGCGATCTTCGCCGAAGTGGCAGTGCACGAAGACTTTTTCCTGCGGATTGTCGCGGAAAATGGAGAGAAATTGCGCGACCTGTTCGTTGGTCGGAGGAGACCACTCGTTGACCGCGATGTGAACGAAGCGAATCCCCAATGATTCCGCTCTATTTTCTTCCCAGCTGATTTTAGAAGGGTCTTCGTCGCGGAGATTGACGATCGTGGTGATGCCGAGTTTTTTCAGCTCCAGCAGTCCGGGATCTCTCGGTTGCGCGCCGCGATACAAACGATCATTGATCTTTCCAGAATTGGGGACGCCCTCAATGCGCAGTTTTTCGCCGTAAGCCGAATGCATGGAGGACGGCGTGGAGGGTTGCACCTGCTTCTGGGCAAAGAGACGCGCAGGAAGAGCCGCAGCCAAAACAAGCGAAAGGAGGAGAGGCGCGCGGCTCATAGTGGTTTAGATGATGTTAGTGTAACGCGCGATGCAAAGGCGCGAAAAGCGTTGCAAGCAGACAAGTTGCCTGGAAAGGGCACCACTACAAATAGACGTGGTACCAAAACGTCAACCACATTTTGCGTTTTTCTCTTGACAGGAAATTCGCAGACGTTGATACTTCGATTCCAGATTCGGGGGACGTGGTTGCGCCAGGCGGGCCGAGTCGAGTACGCAAGGTAGGTCCGTAATGACTCCACGGAGCCAGCCCGGGTTCTAAACAAAAAATCGAGCGCGAAGTGACTGCTCCGCGCCCGCATTTCAGGCGCGAGACTTGCTGTGAGGCTGAGTGCGACCCACCGGCCAGCGGCAGAGCATTGGCGTTTCGTTACGGTTTTCAAGGTGACCGCGAGGCGGTTGATGGTAAGGTCGGCTGCTCAGCGGTCGCCTTTTTCTCTGGTCGGGCGTACGAGGACCTGGATTTAGACTGCGGTGACCTTCAGGGGCCTCCCAGCACCCTGCAGAGCATGGCAAAGTAGAGTTAAAATTAAAGGGTTCCCCCGCGAAGAGTGGGAGCCCGAAGTTGCGGAGGAACGGGATGGCTACGGTGAAACATGCAATGACTGGGAATTCCCCGATCACGGAGACGACTCCGGAGAAGGCGGGAGCGGGAGCGCGCAAGGGCCTCCCTTTTGAACGATATTTCACGGACGGAAAGATTTCTCCGTTCGACGCCGTGGAGTGGGAGAAGCGCACCGCCCTGATCGGAAACGAAAAGGGCGTGACGATTTTCCGGCAGGAAGACGTCGAAGTGCCGAAGAGCTGGTCGCAAACGGCCACGAACATCGTCACCAGCAAGTATTTTCACGGCAAGCCTGGCTCGAGAGAGCGCGAAGGCTCGGTGCGGCAGCTGATCAGCCGCGTGGTGAACACGATTGTGCGCTGGGGCCAGGAGGGCGGCTACTTCGCCTCCGACGCCTCGCGCGACGCCTTCCGTGACGAACTAACGCATCTGCTTGTAGAACAGAAGATGGCGTTCAATTCGCCCGTGTGGTTCAACGTGGGCGTGCAGCCGAAGCCGCAGTGCTCGGCGTGCTTCATCAATTCCGTGCAAGACAACATGGAATCGATTATGGGGCTGACGCGGACCGAGGGAATGCTTTTCAAGTGGGGCTCGGGAACGGGAACGAATTTCTCCTCGCTGCGCGGAAGCAAGGAAACCCTTTCGGGCGGCGGCATCGCTTCCGGGCCGGTGAGCTTCATGAAGGGTTTCGACGCCTTCGCGGGCGTGATCAAGAGCGGCGGCAAGACGCGGCGCGCGGCCAAAATGGTGATCCTGAACATCGATCATCCGGACATCGTCGAATTCATTGAATGCAAGATGAAGGAAGAGCGCAAGGCACAAGTCCTTATCGAACAGGGCTACGACGCCGGGATTGATGGCGATGCCTACGCTTCCATTTTCTTCCAGAACGCGAACCACTCGGTGCGCGTCACGGACGACTTCATGCGCGCGGCGGAAGAAGACCGCGACTGGTGGACGCGCAACGTGACAGATGGGCAGCCCGCGGATAAATTGCGCGCGCGCGACCTGCTTTATAAAATCGCGGATTCGACGTGGCACTGCGGCGATCCGGGCATGCAGTACGACACCACGATTAACCGCTGGCACACCTCGAAGAACACGGCACGCATCAACGCCTCGAATCCGTGCTCGGAGTACATGTTCCTGGACGACACGGCGTGCAATCTCGCTTCGCTCAACCTGATGAAGTTTCTCGGGTCGAGCGGACAGTTTGACGTGACCGCCTTCAAGCATGCGGTGGACGTGACCATCACGGCGCAGGAAATTCTGGTGGACAACGCCAGTTACCCAACGCCGCGCATCGCGGAGAATTCACACAACTTCCGGCCGCTCGGCTTGGGTTATGCCAACCTCGGCGCGCTGCTGATGTCTTTGGCGCTGCCTTACGACTCCGACGAAGGGCGCGACATGGGCGGCGCTATCACCGCGCTGATGTGCGGCGAAGCGTACGCGCAATCCGCGCGCATTGCCGAAAGAATGGGCCCGTTCCCGGGCTACGAAGTGAATCGCGAGCCGATGCTGGACGTGATGCGCATGCACCGCGACGCGATGCGCGGCATCAAGCCGGAGCACGTGCAGACGGAATTGTTCATGGCGGCGCAGGAATCGTGGGACACCGCGCTGACACACGGCGAAAAGTTTGGCTACAAGAATTCGCAAGTAACGGTGCTGGCGCCAACAGGCACGATTGGCTTCATGATGGACTGCGACACCACCGGAATCGAGCCGGATCTGGCGCTGGTGAAGCACAAGAAGCTGGTCGGCGGTGGCGTGATCAAGATCGTCAATAACACCGTGCCGCAAGCGCTGATGCGGCTCGAATACACGCCGGAGCAGACCAGCGAAATCGTTTCCTACATCGACAAGCAAGGAAAAATCGAAGGCGCGCCGTACCTGAAGGCGGAGCACTTGCCGGTTTTTGATTGCTCGCTTGCGCCTTTGGGCGGCGGGCGATCCATCGCCTGGACAGGACACGTAAAGATGATGGCGGCGGCGCAGCCGTTTCTTTCCGGCGCGATCTCCAAGACCATCAACATGCCCGAGGAATCCACGATCGAAGATATCGGCAACGCGTATATCGAGTCCTGGAAACTGGGACTGAAGTCCGTGGCCATCTACCGCGACAACTCGAAGCGCTCGCAGCCGCTGAATGCCGGCGGAAGCAAGGAAGAAAAGAAAACCGAAGCCGTGCCCAGTGCGAGCACCGCAGCTGCAGTGCCCGTGCAGCAAGAGCTATTCGGGCGGCAACAGCGCGAGAAGATGCCGGTGGAGCGCGCTTCCGTGACGCACAAGTTCAGCGTGGGCGGGCACGAAGGGTACATTACCGTGGGCATGTACGCCGACGGCCGGCCCGGCGAAATCTTCATCAAGATGTCGAAAGAGGGCTCGACGCTTTCCGGCGTGATGGACGGCCTGGCGCTGACCGTGTCGCTCGGCTTGCAGTATGGCGTGCCGCTCAAGGTGTTCGTGGACAAGCTCGTGAATACGCGGTTTGAGCCCTCGGGCATCTCGGCGAATCCGAATATCCGTTTCGTTTCTTCGGTGCTGGACTACATTGCGCGGTGGCTGGGCGGGCGGTTCATCTCGTCCGATTATTTGAAGCTGAATTCCGGGGAGCACGCCGCGGCACCTGCGCCCGTTCAGGCGATGCCCACCATGGCCGAGGCCGCTATGACATCGATGCCGGCGGCAAACGCCTCGTTGAAGCAGCGTGATGCGCACGAAGGTGCGCCGACCTGCTCCGAGTGCGGCATGCTGATGGTGCCAAACGGAGCCTGCTACAAGTGCGAGAACTGCGGCAGCACGAGCGGGTGCAGCTGAGGGCAGTGAGGCGGCCAAGGGACACGACACGATGAGCGCTCTCTCCTCTGGTTCAGGGCTGGCCGCAAGACTGGCTCCGGAAAAGCCGAAGGCCCTGGGATTTCTGCATATCGTGCGGCACGGCGGCGGGCCCAGCGCGATTTATGTCGTTACATATCATCGGCTTGAGAGAGAACTGGGTAGCGTTGTCGCTCATCCGAAGCCGGCACTTGCCGAGGGCGCGCGCGATTTGATCGAACTGCTGGAGCGTATTGGCGTGGACTTCAGGCTTAAGGAAGTCCGCGGCGCTTTGGAAGACATTCTTCGGCTCGGCTCAGCCAATATCCCCGATCTGTGGCTCAGCGACGAGGAGATGCTGGAAAAAGGGCTCGTCGAGAGCTAAACAGAAAGCCAGAAGAACCGACGGAAGCCGGAGGGTGACCTTGACTCTCCGGCTTTTGTCATTTGTACGCCTACCCCCCTCCCCCTGTTTTTTGTAAGTGTTGATTCTAAATAACTTAACTTTCACGTAAGCCCTTTAGAATCAGCGCTTGCGCGAAGCCTTGTAAGTGTTGCTTCTAAAGGACTTGCGATTCATACAAAGCCCGGTAGACAGGACAAATCGCAAATGTTTTTCTAAATATTGATTCTACAGAGCTTAGAGAATTTGGGGCAGGGCGCCCACAAATAAAAAAACGGCAGGAGATCTGCCGCATGCCCGAAATCTTCCAATTGAAAGATTACCACAACGGATAGTAGCGAGTCAAGAAAAATCAGCAATAACGAACACGTTCGTTAGCACACGGTCCAGCGATTTGGTTAGCGGCCCAAGTTCTGTGCCCAGGTGGCAAAGGCGTGCCAGACGGCGGTTTGACCGATGGGGAAGCGTACTTGCTGGACAAAGATAAGGAAGACGCTGGCCCAGATTGTGGCGCGGTGAACTTTGCGCGTGGACCAGAGATCGTAAGCCACCAGAATGAGAAGAAAGCCGTAGGAGAGCAGCGCCGCTACCAGCGGTTTTCTGTTGACCATCGCGAAGGGCCAGCGAGAGATGGCGGCGATCATGATGCCGACGGTGGCGATGAGGATGATGCGTTTGTGCGCGGACGGATTGAAACGAGCGCGGAACGCGGAAAAGACAAGCACGGCGAAGATGAGCATGTCGGTCATGGGGATTATGTAGAAGGTCTTCACATCGAGGCCCGTTGGAGAGTTGGGCCGGGAGAGAGCTTCGGTGGCCGCCAGGACGCCAAGAATGATCATAAGGCAGGCGAGGAGGAAACCGGCAATGCCGAGGCGGCGGTGAATATCCACGCGGCCTGTGGCAACAAGAGAAGTCTGCGTGATGAGCAAGAGGATCCACATGGAAAAGACGGCGCCGTGGATGTGAATGATCCGGCTGGGTAAAGGCGCATGGAATACTCCGGCTAGATAATAGCTGTGCGCGAAGCCAAGAAAGACAGAAGCCAGAATCAGCACCGCCATTCCGGAGAAAAAGACGTGATCGTAACGCCGGCCCACAGAAAGAGCGCGGACCTTCACGGAATTGTCGACAGGTGCTGCGACTGTGGCCATCAATCCTCCAAAACTGTTCGGATGCTGCAGTGCTAGTCTCTGGAAACCTGGGAAGAAGTGTGTGAAGCAGTGTATACCGTTTGGGGGCTGTGTGCGGGAGAACCTACCGTCTGATTGATGAATAGAACCGACGTGTCGAGGGCGGGCCTGGCGGTGGCGACGCGGCTCGGTTCGTGGAGAGATTAGCGGGGGCGCGGACGGAGGGGAGGGCGGCCTGTTAATGGACGGGGGCGCATGCGGAAGCGGGGGCTGAGGGGCGGAGGGACATTGCGGAGGAAGTCGCCGCAGCAGGGGCAGCGACCGTCGTCAGCGATGGGGCCGGTAGTGTCGGGGCGGAGCCAGTGGCCGCGCAGGTCGCACGACGGATTGATGCATTGCACGGTGAAACCGGGCAGATACTGCATGCGCTCTCCCTCAGTGGCCGGCCAGCTTCGCGGCGCACGAGGCGGCTCGTGTGGCAGAAGCTCCCATGGGCGGCCCGGACAGAATTGTTGGGGTGGATTGTGGCGTTACTCGACTGTGGTGTCAAGGGAAATGAGCGCAATGGATTGTGGTAGGGTTGCGGGGAGAGGGTGAGTAGTGAATAGTGGGTGGTGAGCAGAAAAGTGCTGATTGGGGTGAGTGGCTGGCGTTTCACGGAAAGCTTGCGCTCGAGAGGCCGGAGGCGCGCGATGAGGCTATTTTCCAATTGGAATGTGTTGGCTGTGCTCGCGGCGGGATTGGTGCTTGCCGTGGCGCTCGGTCTAGCGCAAGGTGAAGGGAAAACTTTGCGCGAGGTGCTCGCGGCGGAGCACCTGCCGGTGGATGCGGATACGCTGCACAATCTGGACGCCAAAATTTCAAGCGGGGCGGAGTTGAATGACGAGACGCAGTTCATGATTGCGTACTACGTTTTGGATTCAACGGGGCTGCTCAAGCCGCCGATATTCATTGACCTTTATGACCGCGGGACAAAGCGATGGAATAGTGGAGCGATTGAGACCGCCGTAGCGAAGTGGGAAGGCGCGGATGTGGATTGTTTTGGATCGGTGCTGGCGATCGCGGCATTCCCGGATTCTTTTGCGCTGGAAACGCACAACAACCCTTCCGCGGGGTGCGAGATCATTTTGTCGCGTGATTTGAAATTGAAGGCGAGCCTCTACGGCTGGATGGTCGGGCACTTTGGAGATGGCGGCATCGTCTATCATCGCAGCCTGGTTCACTTCGCAACGGTCCATCCGGCGGCGATCGCGATTTATGATCCGGCAACGGGAAAGGACTTCACGATTTTTCCGCACAAGCCGTTCCAGGAAGTCCGGCTGCAGCTGACGGAAGAACTTCGGGATTTTTTCAAGACGCACCAGGATTATTGCCAGAAAGCGAACGATCCGTGTGACCCGGAATTATTTGATAGTTCACTGAACGGCAAAGTGGTCACCGATGACCGGGAGCATGCCATGGCGTTTATTATTTCCTACGATGTGCAGGGATATGGCCAGAGCGATGACAAACCGGGTGGGCCGTCGGAAGTCGTCTACGTGTACCGGCACGTGAACGACGAGGCAAAAATGGAATACCGGGAGATGCTATGGAGCGACGTCAGAGAGCGGGCCGGCAACGTGCCTCTGGCGAGACTGGTTGAGCCATCGATCCTTGAGAAAATCCTTGGCGGAGGAGCGAAGTGAGCCAGAAAGCGTTTGAGGTGTGATTGTAGATTACGGTTGCGGCGGAGCGGCTGGCGCTGGGGGAGCGGCACTGCCCATGGAGTCTAGAAGAGCGGCGAGGCGCGTTTTCAGAGCTCCGACGGATTGCTGCTTGTCGGTGACTTGCTGCTTAAGGTCATCCAGCTTGGCCTTGCCTGCAGCGTCGCTGGCATAATTCGGTTTCGAGTAGACGTTATCTTGTTCCAAGCCGAGTTCGCGTTGCACGAGCTCGAGATTCTTTTGCGCTTCCGCAAGTTGTTTCTTCAAAGCCGCCAGTTCGGCGGATGCTTTGGCTTTTTGGTCGGCGTCTTCGGCAGGTGACGCTGGTGCGGATTGCCCGGCCGGAGCTTTAGGGGCGCCGGCATCTGGGGCGCTGGTAGTATCCGCAGCTTGAGCCGCAGGTGCGGGCGCGTTGGAGGCCTGAGCGGCTGGAGCAGATGGCTTTAGAGTGTCATCGGTGATGACCGGAGCTGGCTGCTTCGCGGAAGCTTTCTTTTGCTCGCGCGCGCGGCGGGCGGCGTCGGCCACCGATTGAGGTTGCGAATCCTGCGATTGTGCGCGCGTTGCCAGAGGAACTGCGGCCGCAACGATCAGGGCGGCAACGGCCAAGCGCAAAGAGATGCGGTGTGACATGGTTTTTATACCTCTTGGGCTATGGGCAGGCTCAACCTTAAGCATACCTCCTGACTTACCAGCCGACAATTCTCGAGGGCTTAGGTGATACGAAAGTGGCAACTCGCTGTGCACAACGCGGATTAGAGAGGGCAGAGTGTGTCGCAGCGGGCGGGGCAAGCCCCGCCCCTGCAGGGGTCGGGTGTGGCGAGGCATCTAGCGAGCAGCAGTTTGTTGTGTTCCGGCCGTGTCTCGGAATGAAAAGTGCGTTCGCAGGTTCTTCACGGGTTGGCCGTTGATTTCCGCGTAGGGGTAGATGAAATAGTTGAGGGGATCGCCTTTTTGCTCGGACGAGAGGCGGATATCGCGGCCGTAGGTGAAGAAGACGCGGTTGACATCGTGGGCGCCGAAGAAATAGTCGTGCTTGGCGGGGTTTTTCCAGGCTTCCGAGGCATCGACGGGCACCCAGCCGACTCCACTGAGATAAAACTCGGCCCAGCAGTGGTAGCCGGCGATGTCGCCTTCGGTTTTGCCTTCGGGAAGCGAGAAACCCATTTCGAAGCGCGCGGGAATGCCGGAGGACCGCATCATGCCGATGAACAGAGAATGGAAGTCGGTGCAGTTACCGCGTTTGGATGTGCAAGCCCAGATGGCGTCGCCGCGGCCCCAGCCTTCGCCGGTTTTGTCGTAGCGCATGGTGGAGACGACGTACTCGTAAATGTGGCGGGCTTTCTGGATTTGTGTGGTGTCGCCCGCCGTGTGTTCTTTGGCGAGGTCGGCGATGGTGCCACTGAGGGGAACGAGTTTATCGGGCTCGAGGTAACGGCGGAACGTGGGATCGGAGGATGAAACTGCAGTGTCGTTCATGGGGGCGCCAACGAGAGCGACTTTGTGTTCGTGGCGCGTGGCGGTGAAGCGCAGAGTGACGTCAAAGCCGGCGGCGGCTTGTTGGGCAGTGGGCTTAAATTCGGCGAATGTGTTCTTGTACTCGGAGTCGCGGCCTTGGGCGTAGGCGACGGGGCTGTCGATATGCAGACTGCTGAGGTCCTGGTAGCCGTCGGCTTGCGGCAGGGGAATCCAGAGCCGAACGGGGCCAGCGGGATTTTCAGTCGCAGGGAAATGAACCTGGTAGGTGAATTCGAACGAGCGCGAGGCCATGGCTGCGGCGGAATCCGCACTGGCAGCGGGGAAAGAGTGAGCAACGTAGAAGAGGCAGATTGAGGCGGCAAGCATGCAGAGCAAGGAAAGAAACCGACGGGTCATTGCAGGACTCCTATGAGACGGCGTGCCAAAGTGGGCAGCCTGGCGATTATACTCGTTCGAGGAAGGAAGTAAAAACGGGTGCAGAGAGACCGGCGATGGTAAGAAATTGGAGTTTTCGTTTGCGTGGAGTGCTGCTATTGGTTGTAATCGGCATAGTGATGTGCGTGCCCTCTTTTGCACGCGCCCAGCAGAACGCGGCGCAGCAGCCTGACACACAAAAGGCAGATTCGCCGAAACCGGGCGCGGCGGTCGCCGTGGACCCATTCATTTCCGGGAAACAGGTCGCTGCACTGCCGGAGAAAACGCACAGATTCTGGGACAAAGAAAACGACTGGCTGTTCGCGGGAGTCGGGGCGTCGCGGACTCTCGATTATTTTTCGACGCTGAACATGCGGCGGCGCGGGCGGCAGGAAATTTTTTTGACGAATGACGTGGTGGACAATCATGCCGCGTTCGCCGTGATTGAAGCGTCGGGGACGGGCGTTTCCATCGGAGCTGCGTATTTGTTTCACCGGTACGGGCATCACAAGCTGGAGCGCTGGACTTCGGTCGTGCACATCGGGCTGGCTACAAGCGGTGCGGTGCGAAATTATTGTTTGAAGACCGCGCACTTTGCTACGGCTCCTGGCACGCCTTAGAACGCGTGCCCCCTTTGAGAGGGCCGTTCGCGTCACATAACCAAACCCGAACTTATTACATCCAGTCTTGCGCGTTGGCGCTTCGTGCGGCATACTCCCGCGGCGTGCGGCCTTGGTCGGTAGCGCACGTGTGGTTCGGTTGAGAAGTTTGCGAGGAGGTCTGGATGGAGCGGTGTGTCTCTATTCACCGTTTCGGTTTGCTGGTTTGTCTGAGCTTATCTCTATCCGCTGGGATTTGCGGGCGCACGCGAGAGGCAGTCACGGCGAGTGCGCAGCCGTTCATCGCGCAAACCTTGCCTACACCTTCGGTCTCTTCAGGAACTGAGACGCAGTCCACGCCGCCTGCGGCTCCGCAACAGCCAAAGAGCGGGGAATATGTGCTGTCGCATGACCGCTATGAAAAAGCGGTCACATATTCCCGCGCGGCCTATACCATGTACTTCGTTTCGGTTGGGCTCAACGTGCTGGCGCTCTTGATTCTCCTGCGGATTGGGATTACCGCGAAATTCCGGGATTGGGCGGAGAACGTCAGCGACAAGAGGTGGATTCAGGCGCTCGTGTTCGTGCCGCTGCTGGTGTTGACCGTGGACGTTATCGCCCTTCCGCTGCGTTTGTATGGACATGTGCTCTCGCTGCGCTATGAAATGTCGGTGCAAACTTGGGGCTCGTGGTTCGCGGATTGGGCCAAGGAACAGTTGCTGATGGCGGGATTTGCGTTGATTTTTGCGCTGATCCTTTCCGCCATCATGCGCAGGAGCCCGCGGCGCTGGTGGCTGTATTTATGGTTTGCCGCGCTGCCCGTGGTGCTTTGCATCGTGTTCCTCAGCCCGTGGTTTATCGATCCACTGTTCAACAAGTTCGAGCCCTTGCAGGCCACGCAACCGGAATTGGTCGCGGCGATCGAAAACCTGACCAAACACGCGGGCGTACCGATTGCGCCAGACCGCATGTTTCTGATGAGGGCGAGCGAAAAAACCAACGAGGTGGATGCGTATGTGACCGGATTGGGAGCGTCAAAGCGCGTGGTGGTTTGGGACACCACGATTCAGAAGGCGACAACCAACGAGACGCTTTTCATTGTGGGGCATGAGCTGGGGCATTATGTCCTGGGGCATGTCTGGAAAGGGTTTTTGTTTGCAGCGGCTCTCATGCTGATTGGGTTTTATGCGCTGTTTCGCGCTTTGCACTGGGCGCTGGGCCGCTGGGGAGGTGATTGGAGAATCTACGGGCCCGAGGATTGGGCATCTTTCGCTGTGCTTCTGCTTCTGGTGGAGATCGGAATGTTCTTGGTGGCGCCGGTAGCGAACGGTTTCTCGCGGATGCAGGAGCATGCCGCCGATGTGTACGGCCTGGAGGTTACGCACGGGATTATTCCGGATTCTTCGGAGGTAGCGGCGCAATCGTTTCAAGTGTTGGGAGAAGTTGACCTGGCGGATCCAAACCCGTCTGAATTCATTACCTTCTGGCTGTACTCGCATCCCCCGCTGGCGGAGCGCTTGGTCTTCGCGCACAGCTACGATCCGTGGTCGAAAGGCGAATCGCCCAAATACGTGAAGTAGCCGTGGGAGAATGGCGAAAGTTGGAAAGCCGATGTTACCGCCGGGCGGCGGAATGGCGGCGGGAAAAGGCGGCGACTTTATGGCGATTGCCGCAACGGGACATCGAGCACCAGCGGCGGCGGCGCGTGCGTGAGGTATCATAGAAAAAAAGGCCACAATCCGGGTTGGAGCAGACGCGGAGGCGGGCGCTGGCACCTTCTGCGATGAGCTCGGCGGCCGAGCGCGCGATGGCAGCCAGGAGCCAGTCCAGACCACCTTCCCGGGCGACGAACTCCAAGCCCCAGTGGCCGTTTTGCTGGATGAGCTCGTCGTGGCCTTCGGTAACGCGAAGGACTTCATTGATCGGTTCAACCCAATCGCGCACGAGGGGTTCTTTATGGAGGAGTGCGTGAAAGGAGCGCTGGAGCGAGGCGTGGAGCCTTTGGGCTTTGCCGAGGAGCGCGTCGGCGCTTCGCGGATCGTTCTGGGACAGACCAAGGAGCTGGGTGCTGCGATCCTCGGAGATGATTCTGGAAACCAAAAGAAAGCGGAGAAGTTCCTCCCAGGAGAAATCAGAGGAAGGGTTGAGTTCGTTGGCAAAATCGAGGGAGAGTCTTCCACCGATGAGGTCAACGGATGGAGAAGAGTCAGTCAAGGGAGTTTGCCTCCACAAACCGGTTAGAGAGGAATCCGCGACCGCCGGTTCGTAATAACCGGTTAAATATAGCAAGCCGGTTATGCGTTGTCAGGTGGTTTTTCGTAAGGCCGAAGATTCCTTGTTGCGTGCTACCACATTCTGATTTAATAGGCAGTTGGAGTGAGTTCTTATGAAATTGCTAGGCACTATTGTCGGGGTAATCGTGGCGGGCTGTTTGGTTTGGGACATAGGAGCGATCTCGAGGGTTCAGACTCCAAATGCCCAAGCCACAGCGGCGCGCGAGCCGGTCGTTGTTGAGCTATTCACTTCGGAAGGGTGCTCGACTTGTCCGCCTGCCGATGCACTCCTGGCAGAGCTTGATAGCCGACAACCGGTTGGATCTGCCGAGGTGATCGCTCTCGAAGAGCATGTGGACTACTGGGACCAGCAGGGCTGGCAAGATCCTTTTTCGTCGGCCAACTGGACTGCGCGGCAAAATGAGTATGCCGGGACGCTGCACAATGGGAGTCCATACACACCACAAATGGTGGTGGACGGGGCGGAGGGATTCGTGGGCAGCCGTGGAGGAATGGCGTTGCAGGCGATCGAGAAAGCGTCTACCGCTAAAAAGACGAAGGTGGAAATCAGCGAGGTTTCGCCGATACAGAACAAATCGGTGGTGTTTAAGGTGAGCGTCGAGAAACCCCTGAACATCGCGCCCAAAGATGCAGCGGAAGTCATCTTGGCGATCACCGAGAGCGGTTTGCATTCGTCCGTAAAGGCCGGGGAAAACAACGGGAAGGAATTGCGGCACTCGCACGTGGTGAGGGAGATGAAAGTGATCGGGGTTGTTGGCAAGAAAGGCGAGGAGGGATTCACAGGGCAACCTTCTGTAAAGGTGGATTCGAAATGGAATTTGGAGAATTTGCGAGCAGTCGTTTTCGTGCAAGAGAGAAAGAGCCGGCGCATCCTGGGCGCTGCGGCGATCCGGCTGACACGGGGAGACCTTGCATCGCGCTAAGGAATGAAGAAATTTGCGACATTTGAGCATTTGAAATGAAATAAAAGAGAAGCGCGAACTTCCGCGGAACTCTGTGTTATTTTGAATCCCCATTCAGGAGACTGGTTTCTTTTCGGACTGCGGCGCGCAGTTTGCATTAGCGCGTGCGTCTGCTTACGGCGCACCCCCGCGGGCGTCTGAGAGTGGAGCGCCTGGTGCGAGTTTCGTTGGAGTGAGGAATGGATGACGATTTCTTTGGCACCCCGCGCGAAATAGAGAGAACTTCGGCTCAGTCCGCGGCCGGATTTCCCAGCAATATTTTCCTGAATAAGACCGGCTTGCGTGCGGGCTGGCGGTTGCTGATTTACCTTGCCCTTTTCTTTGTCTTCATGGTGGTTTCTACTTATCTTCTCCCCTTGTTCTCGCATTTGACTCGCGGACTCACCTCTCCCGTATTTCAGTTTCTAGGCGAATTGGCGGGGTTTCTTGACGCATTTTTCGCAGCTTGGATCATGTCCCGGCTCGAGCAGCGCTCCGTGGGCGTATACGGACTGCCTGCACGAGGCACGCTCGGGAAACAGTTTTGGCTTGGTTGCCTTTTCGGCTTCTGCGAAATCTGCGCGTTGATTGGACTGATTGCGGCTTTCGGAGGTTATTCCTTCGGAAGCCTGGCCCAACAAGGGGGAGCGATCGCCAAATGGGCACTGTTCTGGAGCGTTTGTTTCCTAGCAGTCGCTCTGTTCGAGGAGTTTTTTTTCCGCGGCTACTCTTTGTACACGTTGACCGAGGGGATCGGTTTTTGGCCTGCGGCCATTCTTCTGGCAGTTTCCTTCGGATTAGTTCACAAGCGAAACCCGGGCGAGAATTGGATCGGAGTAGCGGGCGTGGTTTTCGTGGGCCTGTTTTGGAGCTTCACGCTGAAGCGTACGGGGAGCTTATGGTTCGCGCTGGGCATGCATGCGACTTTTGATTTTGGCGAGACGTTTCTCTTTTCCGTTCCGGACAGCGGAATGATTTTCCCGGGGCATCTTTCGAACGCGGCTCTGCATGGGCCGAACTGGCTTACCGGAGGCACACCCGGCCCTGAGGGCAGCGTGTTCGATTTTCTGATCCTGGCTGTTTTCTTTTTCGTTTTTAACCGGCTGTATCCCGCAAGGACAGAACTGAGAAACGGCCCAGCGCCTTACTGAAGTTCTCAATGCGCCAGGTCGGAAGCATAAACGAGGTTCACGCCGCGCGCTCCGGCTTGCGGCAGGATATCGCGCAGCGCTTGCAAGGTCGCGGGGTGGGGATGGCCGATAGCAATGGCTTCTCCCTTTTCCTTGGCGCCGCGGAGCGCCAGCTCGAGCTGTTTGCGCACGGCGGCAACCTCGACGACATCGTCGAGGAAAGGGACATTGCGGAAGGCGGAGCGTACTCCGAGGCGCCGCGCGGTGTCGTAGGCGACGGTCGCGGCCGTGGTTCGGCTGTCCACATAGAAGAGATTCCACTTCAGAAGAACAGGCATCAGCTCTTCCATAAGCGCGGGATCGGCGGTGGCTTGCGAGCCTTGATGATTATTGACGCCGACCGCGTTAGGGACGCTTTGCATCATCTGTTCGAAAAGCACCGGAATATTGTCCGCGGGCATGCCCGGATGCAGTTCCTGCGCTTCTGGCGTTTCGTTTCCGACCGATTGCATGGGGAGATGGAGCATGACTTCGTATCCGCGGCGATGGGCTTCCGCGGCGATATCGGCGGAATGCGCGTGATTGGGGAGAACCGAGATGGTCAGAGGATAAGGCAGGGCGAATATCGCGTCGGCGGCAGCGCGGTCGCTGCCGAGATCGTCCAGGATGATGGCCAGCCGCGCAGTGCCGTTTTTCTCGCCTTGGCGCGGAGATGCCGGAGAAGCAGCATGCGCCGCAGCCGGAACGATAATATGGACGGAATTCGTGATCACGCCCGCGCTGCGATAATCGAGCCGCAGCAGCGCTCCAGAGCTGGCCCCCTGGTCGCGCGTTAGATTATTCGAAGTGGCGATGCGGTCCAGCGATTGGACCAGGCGGGCTACCGATTCGCGCTGAGCTTGTTCAGACGCGCCCGCCGGCAGCACGACAAATAGTTGATCCACGTGATCGGCGTGCGTGCCATCAAACCGAAGGTGTGAGCTGATGTCTCCGGGTTGTTTGCCGAAACCAGAGGAGGCGCGCATCATCTCGCGGGTGACGGAGTGGACCTGCCCCGGCGATAGGCGTTTTTGTTGCTCGTTTTTGCAGCCCCAGGAAAAAAGAGCCGCTACAAAGAGCAAAGCGAGTGGAAAGACCCTGCAGGTTCGTCTGCGGCAGCCGCGCTTAAAAGCAGAAAAGCGAATTGTTGATCCGCGCCTAACGAGCACGGAATGCTAGGCAGCTTTTTTCTGCGGAGCCTTCAAGAGTTCGAGGGCTTTGCGGAAGATGGGATCCTCTGGCGTGAGCGGGCGAGGCGGCGCTTGTTCTTTCTGCGCATCGGCGGCCGAACCAGAATCGTCATCGGCGCCGTCGGAGTCGTCCTCGGCCGAAGCGCGCACAACCTCGGATGGCACCACGCCTTCCTCGAGAATGGACTTGCCGTCGCCATTGTAATAATTGGCGACCGTCAGGAAGAGCGCCGCGCCGTCATCGAGGGAGATCAGCTTTTGCTCGGAGGCGAGACCAAAGGTGCGTTCGCCAACCACATCACCGCGGTGGTTGGCAACCATGGCAGACGCCAGCACTTCGGCGGCGCCAGAGGTCGTTGCGTCAATCAGCACGGAAACGGGAGCTTTCCAGACGACCTTTCCGGGATCAGCGGAGAAAACCTGCGAGGAAACGGTTTGCCCGCGCAGAGTCGATAGGGTCCCGGAAGGAACAAAAAGCTTCGCGACGGCAATGGCCTCCGAAACGGGGCCGCGGCCACATTCACGAACATCCAGAATCACCTTGTGAATGCCTTGCTTTTCCGCGTCCAAGAGGCGGGAGCGAATTTCGTCGGCGCGTCCTGGGTCGAGCGAAGCCAAGCGGAGGACAAGAATATCCGGATCAATTTTCGCGCTCACGATTTTTGCGGTGCCGAGTTTTTCACGCACAACGTCTACTTCGTCGGGATCCGCTTTGCCGCGGCGGATGACGCCGACTTTCACGCCCGTGCCCGGCTGGCCGCGCAGAAAATTCATGGCTTGGCCAACGGACATATCGCGCGTCGTAAAGCCCGCGACGGATTCAAAAATGTCGCCGCTGTGAATGCCCGCTTTTTCGCCAGGGCTGTCGGGCAAAACCGACACCACTATGATGTAGCCGAAGCGCTTGCTCAGCGTGAGGCCGGCGTCGCCGGTCACATTTGCAGCCTGTTTTTGCTTGTATTCGGCGTACTCGCGCGCGGTGAGGTAGCTGGACTGCGCGTCCAGAGATTCCAGAAGCCCGTGGAGCGAGCCTGTCGTCACCAGATGCAGATTCGGCTCGTCGACGTAATCCTGTTGAATTTTTTGCAGCACTTCGCTGTAGACCGTGAGCGACTTATAGGCTTTGTCGTCCGGCGTGCGGCCGAGAACATGACCCAGCCCGGCGTAACAAAAGATAACTACAGATACGCAAAGAACCCCGATGCGAGCCGCTCGATTCATGCCTCACCCGTTCCCTTCTAAATCAACGCTAATCTTGCCGCAAAAACAGACTTCCAATCATATCACTGTCAGAAGATGGGACGCGCCCCGAATGAGAAAGGAAGCCTGAGAATAGGGAATACGGAAGAGAGGGAGGGTGGAGAGGTGGGGGGGGGGTTGGGGGGAAGAAACGCCGGAGAGGCCAAATGAGGCGGA
>Ga0210396_10000789_pt1 | contig 37300 bp, 36 predicted proteins | sample IncBWH17OmetaG_FD_155466 | JGI IMG/M metagenome (GOLD analysis project Ga0210396, IMG submission 155466) | Forest soil microbial communities from Barre Woods Harvard Forest LTER site, Petersham, Massachusetts, United States - Inc-BW-H-17-O ...
GTGCGGGCGTTCCGACCCTATTTCCGCGGCTGGCGAGCGCGCCCTTGGTCCAGTCTGCTGATCCCACATCCTTGATCCGAGTTGTTCTGATCGGAAATCGCGCCGTTGCCACTTCAGCTGCGCCGACCGCGCCCGCCATGCCTGCCTTCGGTTGGAATCTCAATGACACCGAGGTTGCGGACGTCCTCACATATGTGCGCAATACGTGGGGAAATGCTGCGTCGGCAGTCCAACCCGAGGATGTCACTAAGCTGCGCAAGCGACTCAGCAGTAGGTGATCTGCTCACGGCGAATTCCCTGTTTGAGCGCAGCAGCCATGGAATCCCGGGGGCTCACCGCCGTGCCGGCTGATGCTGTTTGCTCGTTGAGGGATTGAGCGAGTCCGCCATTGGCCCATCGCGACATTTCCCTGCGCTGCGAAGTCCGGTCGCTTTCCGGGCACAGCAGACATGGTCACCCTTGTTGCAGGCTCGACCTGGTCGCGAATGACCCGAAGCTGACATCCGGCTCTTCATTCAACTACCTCATCGGCGATGGAAAGCACTGCCGGCGGCACCTCGATGCCGAGCGTTCGTGCCGTTTGCAAATTGATGAAAAACTCGAACTTTGTCGATTGCAACACCGGCAGATCGGAGGGCCTCGCGCCCTTGAGTATGCGGCCGGTATAGACGCCGACCTGATGAAATGTCTCCGCATAGTCGCTTCCGTAGCTCATCAGCCCGCCGGCAACGACATAATCACGCTGCGAATAAGTCGCCGGAATTTTGTTCGCCGCAGTCAAGATGGCAAATTGAACGGCGCGGCTGTTAAAGAACGAGTCGCCACCGACGAAGAGGGCGTCGGGACGCTCGCGCGCAAGGCTGGCAAAGGCCGCATCGATCTCGCCGATTGTCGTAGCCTCGAATATCTGGATTTGCAGCCCCATGATTGTGGCGGCTTCCCGCACCTCCCGTAAGACGTTCTCAGCGGCCGACGCATTGGCCGGATTGACGAGCACAGCAATGCGGACAGCCTTGGGCACCGAGTCAATAAGGAGCCGTAGCCGTTTGGCCGTCACCTCTTGGCTGAAAGCATTGATCCCGGTCGCGTTGCCCCCGGGCCGGGCGAGACTGGCGACAAGACCGAGCCGAACCGGGTCTTCGCCGACACCAAACACGATCGGGACCGTCGCAGTTGCAGCTTTGGCCGCCAGCGAGGCGACATTGCTGGCAGGCGTAGCGATTACGGCCACCTGTCGGTGGAGCAGATCGATCATGAGTGCTGGCAGGCGATCGTAATGACCCTCCAGCCAGTGATACTCGACCGTCACATCTTGCCCTTCGACATAGCCGGGTTCGTTGAGGCCCTTGCGGAACGCGGCCACAAGACGCGCGGCGGTATTGGCTGTTCCGCCGCCGATAACCGCGACCATTGGCATCGCCGGCTGCTGCGCTTGTATGGCAAAAGGCCACGCGAGCGCCGTGGCGCCGAGTCCGGCTATGAACCCACGTTTGTCGATGCCGATTGCCATTTGATCTGCTCCGCAGACGGGCTCATAGCGGCTCGCAGCGTCGTGCAGGTTATCACGCGCCAATCGGCGTGTGACCGATTTTACAATGATGCGAAGGCCGGCGTAATTCCGTAATTCGAGAGTCCGCCATTGGCCCATCGCGTCATTTCGCTGCAATGCAGGCCTTCGGTCGCTTTCGGCGCAAAGCGGACATCGGATGATAGGCAACGCCGGCTGGCCCAGTCGAAAATGACCCAATGCAGACCTCTTGGGTGGGTGCGCCGTTCAATTACGAAGCCCGCCTTCATCGCGGCAAAGCCCAGATCGTTGACGTAACAGATCGCTGGAAGCTGAACGGGGAAAGCTTCTACCGAGCCCCATCCCTTAACGTCCGCTGACGGTCATGACGCTCACGCCCTGATGCAAACCTAGCGGTTTAGCACCGGTATTCTGCCAGGACGCTCGATAAGAAGCTGGCACGAGCCGGATCACACACAATCGGTTTGGAGAACGAGGCGCCAAACCATTTACTCGTCAACGAACCATCGTTGTCGACCCAGGGAATCGGTGGCAGTTGCGGCAGATAAGGTCCCCACGGCAGCACTTTCGAAAGCGTCACTCTGCCTGGAAACCGTGCGAGGAAAGCCTTATTCATTCCGCCGTCCCATCCGCTGTAGACCGGCGCGGCTGGCACGTTCCCTTTAAGCAATTGCGCGTATTCGAGCTCGTCGGTGTGTTGTTTCTCCAGCGCCCGCCTCGCGATTTTCGGATTCACGACAAAGACGGGGCACTTATCGGTGGGATTGAACACAAGAGGACTCGGCGAATTTGGAGGAGGTTTCGCATCGAATACGTAGAGGCGATTGCACACATCTACCTTAGGTTCGAGATGCGTCGTCTCGAAGTGATCGTTGCCAATCTTGAGCATTTTCCAGAAGGCGAAATTCGGATTATTTCGATGCCGCGCCAGATTCGCCGGCGTCATGCGGAACGGATAAGCCTGGACCTGGAATGACGGCTGGCCGCCTAGGAATGAGTCGCGCGCTAGCGAATAGATCTCGCTTATCTGTTCGTCGGTCATGGCATAGCAACCGCTCGACGAGCAGTCGCCGTGGATCATGAGCAAGCTGCCGTCGCGCTTGTTCGCTTTGTCGAAGCTGTTGGGGTAGCCGACGTTGATCGCAAGATAGAAGTTGGAGTTGGGATTCATCAACTCGGGTGTAATTGTATAGAACCCCTCCGGAGCTTGACGGTCGCCCTCCTGCAACTTCGGCCCAAGATCGCCTGACCACCGACAGATCGGATAGAGCTTGAGGATCTGGAAAAGGCCGGTGGTGTCCTGTTTCCAGACCTCGAGCTCCGCCTCTTCCTTGAAAACACGCACAACGATAGGTGAATATTTCGGCATTTTCTTTTGTCGGAGCAGCGAGAGCAGCTCGCGCGGTAGCTCCTTTGTTGCCTTGGTCGGCAACCGATTGCTGTTTTCACCAAGGCACGTGACCGGCGTCAACCCTGCGGTAAAAGCCGCCGTCAGCACAAGCGCACGGAGTACCGTGGCGCGGATCATTGCTGTAACTCCGACGTGGAACCTTTCTTATCTGGATAGCCTGTAGTCGGTGGCTTTCGTAAGGCAAACCCAGATGGGTGCAGGCGCCGACGAAGTTCGAGCTTATCGTCAACCTCAAGACTGCCAAGGCGCTCGGTCTTGCCGCGCCGCTCTCACGCTTGGACGCGCCGAGCCCCTCCTTGGCGGATATGCCGTTTGCTGCGGCGCATGAGTCCGTTCACGGCCCTTCGCGACATTTCGCGGCAACGCAATAGTTTAATCGCTTCCGGGCGAAGCGGACATCGGCGGTCGTGTGCCCATAGTGGGCAGCGAAGCGAATGACCCTGAGCTGACATGGGCCAGATCGAAATTCCGCAGTGCGATAGCCTGACAACGGCGGGCATCCTTTGTTGCACACCGACGAAACCAGTCGGGACGTGTCCCGGTTGTGAGAAGTCAGGCGTTTCCTCAAGGTGCCGGAGAGGTCAGTGGCTTACCCTTTTCGACGACGAAAGTCGCAACCGCTTTGACAGGTGACGTACCCTTGTTGATGCCTTCGTGTATTTTGCCCGCCTCCGTTGATTCAAATCAAGGCAATCAGTGAAGTTTTTTTGACGCCCAGGTCATACCTACTGACATGTCCTCGCGAGTAATCAACCGAACGCGATCTCCGTCGCGCTCAACACGCAGCCGGTATCCATCGAACTTGATTTCGTAAAGCCGGTCAGGGCTGCAGGGAACCTAGGTTCCGGTCGTGGGTAAGCAAAACTCAAACAATTGCCAGATTGTGACAAGCGTCAACGACGACCTTCCAACTCTGCGGTAGTGCTGCTGTGGGCTCCCGAAATGCTGACTTGAATTGCCTTTTTGTTCTTCCCCTTTACTGACAAGGCGTTTCAATGCCCAAAAGTATCCGGATCGCGTCAGAGACGGAGGCTGGTAAGGGACAGATGATTAGCTTTGTGCTCGCGATCGGTTCGGTTCGGCAGGTGTGTCGTCTCCAGACGACGTTTCCAACACAGAATCAAGCGTTCAGCTATTTCCACAAGCATCGGAACGCATTCGAGCGCATCGCTCGCGAGAGGCTAGCGCTTGGCGAGATTGAAGACGGTGTGATTCAGCTCACAATGCTTTAGTGCCCAATACATCGTGCGTTCTCGCGGCTCGACCGTCACGGTAAAAGGTTGCATTGACCTTCCCCCCGAACAGTCAGTTGCTCAATTGTGGGAGCGGGCTATGGCGCAGCCTGATGACTTCAACTGATCAAGCAAATTGTCGCCGCCGGCGGTCACAAACACATGATAGGCGAGGAACAAAATTGACGGCTGTTGATTTCGCTGGGATGGAAGAGCCAAGCTTAAGATCGCTTGAACGCGTCTGTCGCGCTCAAGCAGCCCTTACGACGCATGAAGCGACCAAGCGCGCGCTGAAAATGATGGCGGAGGAATATCGGCGGTTGGCCGATCTCCAAGATCATCCTCAGCAGGCCCAGGAACAATGACAACGGCGCGGCGGTTCGTAGGCGGGTCAAACGCGACGGTTAAGCCTGAGCCGTGTGCGGCCTGAGGTTCGTTTCAAGCCCCTCCAGATTGCTTGGTTCGTCGCGACGAGCGTCGCATTTTTCCCGCTGGAGATTAGTTTTCCCATTGACTGAGGCGACGTTGCGCGTCTGCTGAGCCGAGCTGGGCGGCCCTCTGGTACCAGATCCGCGCCAGCGCGGGATCGGGAATGATGTTGCGGACATTCTCCGTTCGGAGCACATCAGGATCATAGGTCCGCGCCAGCATCAGCGCCGCAGTGGGCTCTTGGGCTTCAGCTGCGCGTTCGAGCAACAATCGGGCAGGTGAAATGTCACCTGCCGCGACCAGGATTTTTGCCCGGTTCATGAGTGTTGCGAGTTCGTCGGGATCGAACTTTCTTGCCGGCGGAGCTGCGACTGGCGCTCCAGCGGCCGGAGCGCGGCCTTGTAACGACGCGGTGCGATCGGGTTCCTGTTTCAGCTCCGCCTTGGCTTCAGCGACCTTTCTGCCGGCCGTGCTCGACAGTGCCGCCGTCGTTTCGAAGTCGCGACGTACCGTCGCCAGTTCGCTCGCCAGCGCGGCGCTGTGATCGCGTTCCTGCTGCAGCTCCGCCGCCCTGGCGTCAGCGACTTTTCTGAGCTGCGCCCCTTCGTCGGCGGCCTTGCTCGACAGTGCCGCCGTCGTTTCGAAGTCGCGACGTACCGTCGCCAGTTCGCTCGCCAGCGCGGCGCTGTGATCGCGTTCCTGCTGCAGCTCCGCCGCCTTGGCGTCGGCGACTTTTCTAAGCTGCGCCCCTTCGTCGGCGGCCTTGCTCGACGGTGCCGCCGTCGTTTCGAAGTCGCGACGTACCGTCGCCAGTTCGCTCGCCAGCGCGGCGCTGTGATCGCGTTCCTGCTGCAGCTCCGTCGCCTTGGCGTCAGCGACTTTTCTGAGCTGCGCCCCTTCGTCGGCGGCCTTGCTCGACAGTGCCGCCATCGTTTCGAAGTCGCGACGTACCGTCGCCAGTTCGCTCGCCAGCGCGGCGCTGTGATCGCGTTCCTGCTGCAGCTCCGCCGCATTGGCGTCAGCGACTTTTCTGAGCTGCGCCCCTTCGTCGGCGGCCTTGCTCGACAGTGCCGCCGTCGTTTCGAAGTCGCGACGTACCGTCGCCAGTTCGCTCGCCAGCGCGGCGCTGTGATCGCGTTCCTGCTGCAGCTCCGCCGCCTTGGCGTCAGCGACTTTTCTAAGCTGCGCCACTTCGTAAGTGACCTGGGCGCGGAAATACATGCCGGTGAACGCTGCTGCGACGAGGCTGGCGGCGAGCACGGTAGCTGCAAATCGCCACCGCGCCTGCGAGACGCGCTTGGCTTCGACCAGCGTGGTCTGCGCCCCGACTTCTGCACGAGTCACTGGGTCAGCCGCAACCGAACAAGCCGCTAGGACGTCGCCGGCAGTCGCTCGTTGTTCTGCGGCCCGCCTCAAGAAGAAAGAAAAATCGAGCCCTTGCTGAAGGTGATTCTCCCCCTGGGTTGGATGCCAATGCGTCGGCGTGATGTTGATTGGCTCGCCGTCTTCACCGACCCATCCACCCACCTCGGACGACCAGCGAGCGACATCATAGTTGCCCCTCGCATCTTCCTCGAGGATGACGAATTTTCCGTCCTGCGGTGCGGTCTCAATCATACGGCGCATGAAACGTCCATTCTGACGGTGCACATTTTCTTCTAGGTTCATCTTTCGCATAGACGGGGCCGCCGTGCTGCGTCAGAGCTGCGCCTTGCCGGCTGCTTCAAATGCTCTGCCCGTATCGACAGCGCTGCAGCTCCGGCCTGTACAACGTAAGCAAACAAATCGGATGGCTGCTTTGATACGCATCACACGGGTGCTAAAATGGCCTCGGCCTGCGTCTTGCGATGAGCTGAGTGATGGAGGTTAAACGATCCTTAAGTTGCGATCTTGCCATGTCGGCTTAGGTTGTTGCGTGGTGGTTCTCTCTCCACCTTTTTTAGGTTTTACTCCAAGGGAAACTCCAAAGGAAAGCCCTGCCCGAACGGCGGGGCTCTTTGTTTGTCTTGACGCGAGGTTCGGAAGGAACCTTTGTCGATGTGGCGTGTCTTTATGACCGGACCGCGCGAAATGGTCTTCCCACGCCAGCAGTGCCAGAGCGGATCGCTACCGCCAGTCGCCAGTCGAAGTGGGCCGGTCCACGCGTTAGTGCACTAGAGCGGCGCTGGTAACAGCGCCGTTTCTAATTGACGCGCCGAAGCATTCACCCGTTTTAAAAATGGCCCCGGTGCATCCGCCAGGGCCGTCAAGACCTCTGGGGAGGTTTTCTCCCCGGAATGGGGGCTTGGGATGGGGTTCCCGAGGAATGAAGCGCAATCAATGTCTGCCGCCAGAGGCGAGATTCCGGTACGTCAATCATGATCGGTGGCCATGACGTATCCACGCCGAGCATGCATTCGCGAGCGTGCGACCCCTAGAGCCCGGCCGCCGGGATGGACGCGACGGGACTCTAGCGGCGGTTTTTTTGTGCCCGCCTGACGTTGGTTTTTGGGAACGGCCGTGCGCGTTGCGCGTCGGAGTTGGGCTGAAGCCGGCGACCGATTGACGGCCGGCGCGCAAGCAGACGTTCAGGCTGTGGTTCCGTTTAGCTCGCCTTCCGCTTCCTGACCGCTGCTCTCTTTGCAGTCTTCGTAGTCGCTCTCAAAATGAGTGCTCTCGGCTTTTCAGGGAAAGCAGGCCGTCGCCGAAATCGGGATGATGAATCTCCTGAACCCGATGTCCATCGTGTAGTTGACCGTGCCGGTAACGGAATTGCCGGTATTGGCGGGGCCGCAGGAAGCAGCATTGTTATAAGTGAAGGTGGGTGACACATTCGGTCCTAGATAGCGGCTTTGGGTATAGGCGATGGTCGTCGGAGAGTCCTGGCATATCGTGGTTTTGACGGAAGCGCAGCGCGCGCCGTCTTCCACGGCGAAATGAAGGCTGCCAATGAGAAAAAGCGCAAAGCACAGACCGATGGTGCCGAGAACGACCAGGATGAATACCGGCGCGATGATCGCGAACTCGACCGCCGTGGTGCCTTCCTGGTTTCGGGAGATGGATCTGAGGAGATTGCGCATCGTCAACCCAATCTCATGATGGCCGTTTTCGTGATGGGTGTCGGAAAGGCGGCCGCGACGCTGAGCCTTGCAAATATCGGCTGATAGGTGAACGTCGTCGCGATCGTGATGTAATCGCCAGGCTGCAGCGCTGGCATGCCCGCGGCCGAGCAATCGGCAGGCTTCGAGTTAACACCGCTGACAAATTGCAGCGCGCCGGAAGCATTGACGCAGTAATATCCCTCACTCGGCGAACCGTTCTGCAGCGTGACGGCGGTGCCCAACGAAGTGCTCCGCATCGCCGTCTGCACGGCGGTCAACAGGTTGGCGCAGTTTATCGTGGCCGGCAGCGTGTTGGTGCTGCCGCACGTCTTGAGGGCTGCCTGTGCGGCGACCTCGGTGGCATTCTCCACCTGCATGCGCTGGTAGATGTAGATCGAGACGTCGGTAACGTTCGCAAGCGAGGCAAACAGAAGGACGGAAAAAATGCCGAACTCGACCGCAGCGACGCCACGCCGGTCAGCCCAAACGGCTCTGGTCTTTCGGGCAAGCCGCGACGCAAGCTTTCCCGACAACCAAGTTTTAGATCGTGCTGCGTAACTCATAGGACGAGTGCTACTCCCCCGACCGTGGCCTGCGGAATCTTCAAGCCCGCTCCGCCGCAATTTCCGATGTCGGTCTTCAGAATGCCGGCGGTGCCGCTGATCTGGAAATTGTCCGCGACCATGACCACGCACGACTTGCCGAAATTCGATTTATCGATCGCGCCCTTCAGCGTGATGGTGGCATGGGGTGTGTAAATCAACCCGGTGATAGTCCAGGTCGGGCTGTTGCCCGCCGAAGCAACATCGACGCCGGTGGTCAGGTTCGGGTCTTGAACGATTGCCATGCCCGCCCATGGACCGGTGGTCGGCGGGGTGATGTCGAGCGCGCCTCCAGGTCCGTTGGTGTTGTCGGCCGGCGCGTGGGTGTAGCCGCAACAGTTGCTGCCGGTGAACACGATCGTGAGCGCATCGGTCTGGGTGGCCATCATAAACGTGTTACCATTGAGATCGAGCGAGCCATTTTCAATAATCATTACGGCGGCGCCATTGGGCGTGCTAACAGTTACGTTGCCGGTGAGCATCTGGTCCCCGCAAAAGTAATTATTTCCCGCCGACAGGGTCAGAGTCCCTGAGAGCCGATTGCTTGCGATTATCGAGGAGCTATTGCCGTGGTGAGTTTCCTGCGGGTAATTGCCGTTACACGGGTCGGTGAAGTTCGAAATGTTATTGGAGATTTGGCGCGAATAAGGGTCCTGCGGATTCAGCTTGGATTGATTCGACAGCTGTTTAGCGCCGCAGCCGTTATTGGATGATCCGACCGTAAAGCTGATGCCCAGTCCCAGATTGTGTCCGTTGCAATTGGCCCCTGTATACGACATCGAGTCGCAGCCGTTCATGTTGGCGGTCGGCGCGCCGTTGGTCTGGATAGCCGGGTTCGTGCCGCTGTTCGCGAGCGCCAGCAGGCAGATATCTGCAGGTGAGCCGGCTTTCGCGACCGCGAGCGCGTTCAACTGCTTCTGGAGAGAGCCATTGATGTTGCCATTCCCCTGGAAGCCGACGACCTGGGACATAAGGAGCGGCGTATAGCCGGAAATCGTCACGCTGTAGCAGTTTTGGTCGCCAGTGATGGGGCACGTCGCGGTGTTGCTGACGCCGATCGTGACATTGTTGACGCCATTGACGAAGCCATATTGAGCCGCCACGGCTCTGGCTTCGACGTCATAATTGGGGCCGTTGTTGATCGCAGCCGCAAGCGTCGCCGCGTCGGCCGCGTTTTGCATGCTGCGCGTGATCATATACCAGTTCGAAACCTCGAAGCCGAGGGCCAGGAATCCCACCAGCGGGATTATCAGAATGCCCATCACGATACTCGTCGCGCCACGTTCATCGCCGCGAAGGCGACGCAATTGATTAATGACGGAAGAAGGAATCATCGGCACTTCTCCTGAACGACTGTGACGGGCAATATGGCGCTATTGATACGTCGCGGCCTTCAAGAACTGACTAAGGAATATGATCAAAATCTAATAAAAACGTCCATTTCCGCTCCGGCCGAACATGCTGGGCGCCGGTAAACTTTGCGGAAAGCGGCGGCGATGAATGGCCTGCATAGCGCGAATAAAGGCCTTTGAGTGCATGCGAACTTTGTGAAGGTCAAAGCAATCTTTTCCAGGGCTTTCGTCGATCTAGGCAGCGCAGCGTAAACAGGATCTGGCAAGCCTGACGCCAAAGCGTGGCCTCATAGCGGCTCAGCCGATCGAGGGGGTAAGTTGGCAGGTTGGACAGGCGGATAAAGGAGCGTGTGAGGTCGTCTGATTGATCAGCAGGTTCCGCGGTCGATTCTGAACCAGCCTCCAGATTATCGGTCGGCTCGTCCTCATTGCACCTCGTGTCGCCCTCGGTCGCGACCGCGTCTCGGTACATGTTGTCGATCATGTGCTGCCACTTCTGATGAGCTTGTCGGGTTTGTCGGAATTGCAGCAGGTGCTGGGCCTGGATCTTGAACAGCCCGCTCTCGATTGTCGTGGCGCGCCGGAGCCGCCATAACAGACTCGCCAACCTTAAAACGAGTTCTCTCTCGACCGCTGATTGCGCGTCATAGTCGGCCGTAATGGCCATTTCGAAGGCCGCGTAGTCTTCGGCATCTTCCAGCGCATTGATCACCGTTTCCGCCGTGAGCCCGTGGCGAACGGCGTTTTGTCGCGACCTACTTTTACCCTCGTCGGTGACGGGTCCAGTACTGAGCTGAGCGTTGCGGCGGTTGGCCTCGATTTGCCGGAAGGAGGTCATTCTGCCTCTGGACCAAAAATTGGCTTCGTTTCGTCGTTTTGAGACCGGCCCGCGGCGCCGGCTTCATTGGTAAGGTGTCGTCCATTGATTTCAGCTGGCTGAGCTCTTTCGCCATCAATGTTTGTTGCGGCTGAGGCAAACCCGTGAGTTTTGGTCCAAAGGCGGGCCGCAACGGGCAACGGATTGATAGCCTGCTTTTCCCACCAGGCACGCTCATTGCCCTTCCGGTGCAGTTCACGGTGGTGCAGTCGGCAGATTGGGACGGTGAACCGGTCGCTGACTGTCCGCCCCATCGCCCGTTGCTCAGCGAACTTGACGTGGTGCGGATCCGATGGGGTTCGGCCGCAGATAAGACAGGGCTGAGAGGCCACAAACTTCAGGTGTTCGCGGTCACGCTTGCGCACGGGCTTGCGGATGACCGTGACCGTCTGCTCGGCTGGATCGACCGGTGATGACTGGTTGCCAATCCGATTGACATCCTGATGTTTAGGTGCAGTCAGTCCAAAATCCTCGAGCTGGTTCAGCCTCGCTGTGAAGGCATTCTCGATCGCTTGGGCGTCTGTCTTTGAAAGCTGATTTTTCAGGGACAGGGCATTGTGCGCCCAGCTGGCGAGAACCTCGGTGTCTTCGAGCTGCTCAATCTCCGATAACAGCCGACGACGTAACTGTTCCGAGGCATTTGCCGACAAAGTTGGTGGTCTAGGCCTTTCTGATCGGGCTCGCCTTTGAGGGGTCTGCAAATATGCACTTGCGGCTCCGTTCTCCGGACTCGGCGATACGTTTTGTGAGGCGGGAGGGCCATTTGCCGCCACAAGGTCAGGCGCGTCGAGATCATCCTCGCCGGCAATCCCGACCAGGGTGAACAGGGCATAGCGGCGGGCATAGGTGAGGGCGGCGCCTAACCGATGAGGGGCTGCTGTCTCGCTGACCGGGCAGACCGGCCAGTCCGAGGAGACCCATTCGCCTGACGCGTGGACTAGGGTTGTGGTCAGTCGGATCAACCCGCTGTCGCCGTCGATCGCGGTCGATTGCACCGTTGCGATCTCGTGCTGGCCAAGACACTTGCGGACCAGATCAAGCCCGGAAGACAAAGGCGCATAGCGAAATGTCCGGCTCCCTTCGCGAGGGAAGGGCGAGACAATGGTGGCGGTCAGGGATTTCTCCGGGTTGGCGATCTCGGCCTGCGCCTTGGCGAGCGCCGCCGCCAGTGCCCCGACACTACTGCTGGAGCGCTGCATGAACAGTCTCCTCTGCAAGCAGTTCGAAGCTGATCGCTCCAGACTTTGATCGCTTGGCCCGCAGCCCGTGCCCTGAGGCCTCTTTAGCATCCTCAGGCACAAGCTCCTTCAGCTCCGTCTTGGCGCGGTCATGGTCGAGCGCGGCAGGCCGCGTCAGCCGATAAACGTTTGCAAACTCGGCCCAGGCATTGGAGCCGCTCATATCGACCGTTCTGACCGCCTCAATTCGTGGCCGCGGCTGCTCGATGGCGAACAGGCGAGGGGGCTCGCCGGTCTCCACACAGCGCCAGAACTTCCGTTCTGCGGTCAGCAGCAGATGCTGGTAGAGCGGCTCGGCCGGAATGGTCATTTCCACCCATTTGCCGCCACCGGTGATGATGGAAAGCACCGCCGTCCGTGAGGCGGTGACCCACATGTTATGCTGCAGCTGTGCCATGTGCTTTTCCGCCGCTAGCTCTTCGGAAAAATTCCACGGGAGCACGAACTTCGCTTCAAATACGGCGCCGGTCGCCTCAACCATTCCGTCCAGGGTTGCCGCCAGCCAGCGGTGGACAGCATGAAACACCTGCCGCTGTACCTCAGAGACGACGTGGCCGGTGTTCATCTCGAACCAGTGTCGGTTTAGCGGCTCGGTCGCGCTGCCGAGCTGGACCAGGAGGTCACCGGACAGATCTTCCGGATCGACCTCGCCCCGCTTTTCTTTCCAGAGGCGGACCAGCGCCGCTTCGTCCTGGCCCATGATGATCCGGGCATCCGAGCCGCCGATGAAATGTCGCCGGCTGTCGTCGGCCTTTGCCCCTGCAGTCGATTTCATGTTTTCCTCCAAAGGTGCCAACCGCTGAGTCGATCAGAGCCGTTCCGGCATCATATGATGCTGGCAGCATCACTTGATACCAATCGGAAGTCAACATGAAATATGCGCCGCTTACTGGTCCGCAAATCAGAGCCGGCCGGGCATTAGTACGGTGGCGTGCTCAGGATCTCGCGCGAGAATCTGCGGTTGGTATCGCCACCATCAAGCGCGCCGAACTCGCCGCTGGAGAGACCTCTATGACAGTCGCTAACGATCTCGCGGTCCGCCGCGCTCTCGAAGCCGCCGGCGTTGAGTTCATCGACGCAAACGGCGGGGGACCGGGAGTGCGGCTCACGGGAAAGCCGAAGAAAGATACCCGCAAGAACTAAGGCTTCCGCGGGCGGATGGTTTAGTGCCACTGGGCAGTTGCCACGACCGCACCTCCTAGCTGAGCACCGACCCTATCGAGTCGTTGCTGGCTTGCCGCAACGAGCTCGCGATGACATAGAAATAGAAAATGCACGATCCAATCCCCGCAGGATTCATTACGCTTCCCGAAGCGCTGCAACGAATTGCAGTCCATGTGTCGGAAGCTCATTTGGAGATCGCGAAAGCGGAATTGCAAGAAATTCCCAATCAATCGCCGCAGTCCGTCAGAGCAAAGAGAGCACCGACCGAACAAGTAGCAAGCTCTCGGAATCGGAAGCAGCCGGGCCCGCGACCTCTGGGCCATCCGAGGAAGCATGGCACGACTGGAATAAGCGGAATTTTGCCGTTACCAAACTCCTCGTGGCGCTCCAAACCGATGCGATCTCGGCGATGGTTCGGAATCCCGACTCTGGCGCTCTATTCCGGCTTACGGCGAGTGATTGGCGCTTTGAGCCATTCTGGGAGCAGATTATTCGTGGCGGCGTCATTCCGCTGCACGCCAGCAGAGGACTTGAGCCTCATCGCCAAAGAACGGTTCTCATCGAAACCGTCCGTTTTGAAGCATGGCTAAGTTCGGAAATAAAAACTTGGGGGGAGGCGGACCGAGAAGACCTATGCCGCAAGTGGCTCGCATCGAAAATGCGCTCAAGCCCAACCGATAAGCGGAAGACCAAAGCGCAGTGGTTGAGGGAAGCCAACACAAAACTTGGCGTGTCGCAACGAGAATTTAATCGCGCCTGGTCCGCTGCTATTGAAGAAACCGGCGCGAATTGGGCTTCGCCGGGCGCACCCAACAAATCATCGCGATAATCCCTTCGCTTAATTTTTCATGCCCGAGTTTTATTGCCAGGCCGTTCTCATAGATTGGTATCTATGAAGGCCGCCGCGGGACGATCATCAACCGGCGTGAGTGTCCGTTGCCGCCGTTTCAACAACGAGAGGATTTTTGCTTTGAACAGTTTGATTAACGACCCCGGACTAGATGCGATCTATGAGGAAAACTTGTTGGTGTCGGAGTCCCAATCCCGCTACTCCGCTCTACGCAACGCGACTCTAGAATGGCTTAAGCCCCGTGACTTCATCGAGCAGATGTGGGCCGCCGAGATTATCCAGGGCGAGTGGGAAATGCTGCGGCTGCGCCGTTTCAAATCCCTGATTATCACGTCCGCCAGACGCCCGGCCCTTCAAAATCTCCTACATCTGCTACTACAAGACAGTGCCAGTAAAGACATCGACGATTTGGCCGATCGTTTTTTTAGCAACAAGGATGTGCGCCGTAAGGTCGGAGCGATCTTGCGCAACTTCGGCCTCACCGAGGCCAACATCGACGCCGAAGCCTTCCGTCAGTCGCTAGGCGATCTGGCCGAGATCAACCGACGATTGGATGAGTTGGGTTCGCGCCGCGATAGAATTCTGCAGCGCCTGGAGGATCACCGTGCCGGTTTGGCAACGCCGCCCTATTTGGATCAAGGCGAGGGGAACGATCGGGAGCTGCGCCACCAGAATGCTGTGGACTGATCATGGCCAGCGCACGACAGATCGCGGCCAACCGCAAAAACGCGCGAAAGAGCACCGGACCTCGAACGCGTGCCGGCAAGCAGCGCGCGTGCCGTAACGCTTACCGTCACGGACTCACTATCCAAACCGATAATGGAGAGAGTTGCGACGTCGTGGAGTCGCTTGTCCGGCGCATGGTTGCCGGCAGCACAGATCAAGATCTCCTTCATTGGGCCGCTGTTGCTGCCCGCGCTCACCTCGAACTCGCCCGCATCCGTCAAGTCAAATGTGACATCATCGGCCGCATGGCTCAATACGGTGCCTTGGAGCCGGCGGCGCTTTTTCGCGCTCGCGCTGCCGAGATGCGGTACCTGAAAAGTCTGGTCGACAAACCGAGGAAACTGAAACCCATCGCTCCGTTGCCGATACCCTCGGAAGCGGAGCGCGAGGCCGAGGCGGTGCAGCGGCTGCTACCTGAATTACGCAAGCTCAATCGGTACGAGGCTCGGGCGCACGCGAGTTGGGATCGTGCCTTGGGCGAAGTCTCATTAAGGGTATCAAAATGCGATTTGCGATTAGATTGATCAGTTCCAATCCCACCCCTTCTGCAAAACGAAGCCAATATCATCGAAAACACAAGAACTTAGATGCCAGCGCGGGTCGGTTTTCGGTGGCGGCTCGCGCCCTCAAACAAGCTCGTGTTGGCGTCGTAACGATTCGTCAGCTCGAAGCCAGCAGCCATGAGCCAAGACCTGCTACGCTTCAGGTAGTACGACATGCGCTGGAGAGAGCAGGAGTTGAGTTCATCGACGAGAACGGTGGAGGACCAGGTGTACGCCTTCGGAAGTCGCCAAAGCTGAGGCGGTAAGAACTGGCAGCGTCGCTCTTTGCGAAACGAACCCAATCTGGAGCGAGTGGTCTCAAAAGGTTTGAAGTTTGACTTTACTAAAGGCCATCACGAACATCTTCCGCGCCACGAACGCAAAATTCTAAAATTGCTCCATGAACCGGGGGACCAACTCAGGCGGCTCAACCGCTATGAACAACGTGCTGCCTCGAAAGGGAATAAAGCTCTCCGCGCGATTTGGGCGGCCGGAGCGCCACCCTGAACTGCTGATGTGATGGTAAAGCGCGTTAAATCGACCAACACATAAACCCCATAACGGGTGCCTGGAACCGCTAGGTTTTAGTTTTTGCAAAACGAACCCAATTTTGTACTTCGAAATCAAGTACTTGGGTTTTGGTGTATTGCGGACGGGGCGCGGAGCCAGAGTCAGCCCGCGCGACGCGGCCCGGCCTTAGTGTGGCACGTCGGTTCTTGAGGGGGCACATGCAGCGGCGCCAGTTCGTCACGCTTTTCGGCACTGCCGCGGCGGCCTTGCCCCTGGCGGTGCGGGCGGAAGCGCCCGGGCGCCGCTCGGCGCAGGCAACCCCTGTAGGGCCGGTCATGAATACGCTTGCCAGCTACATGGCGGCGGCACGAACACGCGCGCTGCCCGAAGAGGTCGTCGAGCCGGCGAAATACCACCTGATCGATACGCTGGCCGCGATGATTTCCGGCTCCGAACTGCCGCCGGGTCAGGCGGCTCAGCGCTACATCCGCGAACACGCCGGCAAGGGAGGAACGACGGTCGTGGCCTCGGCGCTGACCGCGGCACCGCTCGACGCCGCGCTGGCCAACGGCGTCATGGCGCATGCCGATGAGACCGACGACTCGCACAATGAATCGCGCTCCCATCCGGGCTGCGCGGTCGTGCCGGCCGCGCTTGCGCTCGGCGAGGAATTCGTCATCGACGGGGTGGCACTGCTTCGTGCCGTCACGCTCGGCTACGACATCGGCACGCGCCTGGTCATGGCCATGGGAGGTGCGGCCTTCAGTTACGACAGCAGTCTTGCGACCCACAGCATCGCCGGCACGTTCGGTGCCACGGCTGCGGCGGCTTGCGCCGCCTCGCTCGATGCGCGCCAGATGCGCTGGGCGCTCGATTATGCCGCGCAGCAATCCTCCGGCATCATCGCCTGGCGGCGCGACACCGACCACATCGAAAAGGCGTTCGTGTTTGCCGGCATGCCCGCCCGCAACGGGGTTACCGCGGCGCTCGTCGTCAAATCAGGATGGAACGGCGTCGACGACATTTTCTCCGGTCCCGACAACTTCTTCGCCGCCTATGCGCCGAAGGCGCAGCCCGATCGGCTTGTCGAAAAACTCGGCGAGCGCTATGAAATCACCCAAACCGACATCAAGAAGTGGACGGTCGGTTCGCCGATCCAGGGGCCGCTCGATGCGATCGAGGCGATCCGCAAGAAAACGCCTTTCGAAGCCGATTCTGTCAAGCGCGTGACGGTTCGCCTTGCGCCGTCGGTTGCGGCGGTGGTCGACAACCGCGAGATTCCCGACATCTGCCTGCAGCACATGGTGGCCGTGATGCTGCTCGACAAGACGGTGTCGTTTCATGCCGCGCACGACAAGTCGCGCATGCAGGACGCTTCCGTCTTGCGCCAGCGTAGCAAGGTCAATCTGGTGCGCGACGAGGAACTGGCAAAGTTCTTGCCTTCACGCGAAACCGTGGTCGAGGTCGAATTGAATGACGGAGCCAAATCGTCGGAGCGTGTCTCAGCCGTGCGCGGGACGCCGCGCAACCCGATGACGAAAGAGGAAGTCGTCGAAAAAGCGAGCGATCTGATCACGCCGGTGCTCGGGCGCGATGCTTCGAGCCGCTTGATCGAAACCGTGTTCGGAATCGAAACCGTGACCGATATTCGCAACCTTCGCCGGTTGCTTCAGCACGGGTGACTTTGGGTGGTGACTGGCATCGCCACGTTCTGCGTGTACCCGCAAGCATTAGCTACTTGCGTGGTTTTGTCCTGAAGCGGGACCACAAATGACCGGCCAGCGATAGGACCAGGGCGCCCACAATAATCGGGAGCCAAATCGACGTGGTTATGATGAAGAAGGAAAAGACGACCACACGTCCAAAGACCGATTCGCTTACCGGGTACTTAAGACCTGCGAAATATGCGTAGATAACAAAGATGACGGCTAGCACCATCCACGCGGCGACAAGCACCAGCAATAGGTCAATAAGTTGGCTGGCATAATGGTGCATGAGCGCGCCTCCTGACAGCGTCAGCGCGAATTGCTGTCACCGGTTGTGACCGGTGTGTGGCGGTGATCGTCGAGGAGAATTGATCTCGCTGACGTTCGCGGGCATTTGTGCGTTCGGCGCCAAGGTTCCGGCCCGCGGCCAAACTCATGAGCTGGGCCTCTCAACGCGCGCTCGTCGAGATAGCCCTGGCAAGGGCTCGTCCAATGCAATCATAGCCATCGGCGGTGTTGTGCAATCCGTCAAACGATACAAGCTCGCTTTGCGCAACCCCGGCATGGATGGAGTTTCGCATCAGCGCAAAACGAGAGAACAGCCCGACCCGTTCCTGCTTTGCGACATCGGCGATGATGCCCTCCATTGTCGAGTAGCTAGCTGAAGCGAGCACCTGTGGCGCATATTGCAGGTCCATCAGCACGACGTCGGCGGACACCGCCTTGAGGGCCCTTACTCCCTCAAGAACGCTTCTTTGGAGCCCTTGGTCCGGCCGACCACCCCAGGCGACGTCATTGGTCCCCAATTGCCAGATAACGAGATCAGGCGTGTGCGCGAAAACGTCGCGCTCGAAGCGTGCGATGTTGTTCGGAATTGTATCGCCAACTCGACCGCTGTTGATGACATTGATCGTCGCGTTCGATCTGAGTCTCGAGAGCTCTCGACGCATCACCTCCGGATATGTGGCCGCGGACCTGAGCACCCAGAGTCCCACTGTCGACGATGATCCGATCGCCACGATCTTTAGCGGCCCACCAGATTTCAGACGCGCCGCCGTGCGGGGCAATTGTGCACCCAGCGAGACGTCCAAATTTGCCGCAAGGCATCTCTCTGCAGATGGGGTCTCGTCCTGTGCTCGAGAGGGCGCACTGCCAGACAATCCGATAAGCATGGCCGCCCCGATCGATGCTATTGTGCGAGCGGTTCGGGTACGGAGGGCAAAATCGGTCGGCACATGTTCCCCCAATGACTGGTCGATTCTCTCTTGACAACCCTTGGCCTCAGACGTTTCGCTACGTCCTTGAATGACAGGTCGATTGACGCGTGGGCGATGAGTGACATGATGAATCCGCGGATAATCGCGGGTAAGACCATGCCCAGAACGCCGGTGGCGAAGCGGCTGGTATTCCATATTGGCGGCTATGATCCAATCACGTCGCATGCCGGCGCGCAACGACGCTTTGTGCGCGAAATTGCCAGGTTCCAACGTACCTGGTCCGTGAAAGCGATCGTTGATGGTCTACGTGATACCCCCGATCAGATACAATGGAATGTGACGACAACCGGCCCCGATTGGCTAGTCGAAACCGATTACCGTCTTGTCCAGTGGCACGACGTAATTGAGGCCTTCGGACGTCGAAGCATTGGCTCACGCATTTCAGTCGGCATTCTTGCTTTTTTGGATTTCGTTTTGGCCGGCACTCTTTGGCGTTACTTGCTGACCAACTGGCGCTATGCAGTTTTCTTTCTCTATCCATTCGTCATGTTCGGCCTGCTCATTGCGGTCGCCTTCTTGATTGGCGTGTTTGCATTCAAAATCACCGGATCAATTCCCATTGCCATCGGTGGCGGTCTCTTCGGGTTCGCAGCTGCTTTGGCGGGTCCGTGGCGCTGGCTGAACCTGGGCGGCTTGTTCGACGATTGGATTTTTTCTCGCGAATATATCCGAAGCGGCAATTCGGACATCGAGCAAAGGCTCGACAGGGTGGCCGCCGAGCTCGTGGCCGCGGCGAGCAACTCTGCCGCAGACGAAATTCTGGTCATAGGGCACAGTCTTGGCGCCGTACTTGCGGTTGATCTACTTGATCGCGCCCTGAAGCTGGACCCTGCGCTCGGTCGGAACAAAATTCCCGTCACATTCTTGAGCGTTGGATCATCCATACTCAAGATCGGCCTGCACCCGAAGGCAATACGCTTTCGCGCGGCGATGGAGCACGTCGCCAAGTCGCGCGCGATCTTCTGGGGCGACTATCAAGCCCTCGTCGACCCGTTGAACTTTTACAAATGCCGGCCAATGGCTGAAATGGGCTTGTCGACAGAAAACGAAGCGACCGTCAGGGTCGTGAGACTTAGTCGAATGCTTGACCACAACGTGTATAGACGCATCCGCCTCCATTTCTTCCGCTTGCACTGCCAGTTCGTCAGCGGAAATGATCGGCGAACATCGTACGATTACTTCATGCTCGTATGCGGACCTGTTTCAGCCAAATCCCAGACGCTCGCGCCGTATGGCGCCGTCTCGATGATCGGGGACGACGGAGAACTTATTACGAGCGCGCCGACGTCGCCAAGCGAGCTGCTGGGGAGTCCGGGCGCGGCAGCCTGATCCAATGACGCCGATCATTTCAAAAGTCATTTTCGTTGCCTTGGTGATCGGCTGGTACCTCATACGTTATAAGTATGCGCGGCGTTCTCGCCGCGAAAAGATTGTATGGAGTGCCCGCGGCTCCGTGGAAACTGCGCTACTGCTCATATCTCTTGCCGGACTTGGACTTGTGCCGCTCGTCTACGTAGCGACAGCGATCCCTCGTTTCGCAGCTTACGGCTTTCATCCATTGTTCGCTTGGCTGGGGCTTTTCTTTGCGATTGCGGCTTTGGGTATGTTTCACCTGACGCACCGTGCCCTCGGACGGAACTGGTCGATCAGTCTCGATGTACGGGAGAATCATGAGCTGGTGACGGAAGGGATTTACCGGAGAGTTCGACACCCGATGTATTCGGCATTTTGGCTGTGGGCTATCGCCCAGGCATTGCTGCTGCCTAATTGGATAGCCGGCTTCGCGGGCCTAGTCGGTTTCGGGATTTTGTTCTTTGGCCGAGTCGCAAAGGAAGAGCGCATGATGCTGGAGACCTTTGGCGACAGCTATCGCGCCTATATGGCGCGGACCGGTCGGGTCTTCCCGTCGATGTTCCTGAAGTAGGTCCCGACAGATCTTGGGTCTGCCACGAAAGCGACCCAAACGCTTCAAATTTCGTGCCATTTTCGCAACATCTGGCAAAAAACGGCTGTCCGGACTGTGAACTCCGCGGCCTATTCGTTGCCGTCGTGGCGGGTGTCAGGTTATTGCTATCCGTGTTGGGTCCTTCCTTGATTCACATTGGAGCTTTCGATGTTGAAATTCGTGATCTTGAGCGTTGCTACTTTAGCCTTCGTGGGAACAGCGGTCGCTGCCGACCTACCACGACCTCAGCCTCAGCCGGTCGCCCAGCCCGTAGGCAAATATCCCCTGGGCAAATATCCCGTCGGCAAGAGCCCGATTGGCAAATACCCGGTCGCGGCACCAGCACCGGTAGTGACCAAAGGTTGATCTGAATATCTATTCGTTCGTCGGCAGCGTTCGTTTGGGGTAGACGGACCTGCGGTGGCATCGGGTCTTGGATCCATGAGGATTCTTGGATCCATGAGGATTCTTGGATCCATGAGGATTCGAAGATGCTAGGAGTGATCGGGAAATATCCGGGCCTGCGGCTTCTTGCAGGGGTCGCGATGCTCGCAGCCTCTGTGGGCTTTGGGGCCGGGAGCAGTTGTGCACAACAACTCGCCGCGCGCTCTGACCCTCAGCAAGCGGACACTCTCCCTAAGTCGGCGGCAAAACATGCAGAGAGCATGGCTGCCGTCAGGCCGAGTGCCCCGCCAGATGTAAAGCCAGTTCGAAGAACGGCGGCCAAAGGTCCCTATTACGTTGATTTTCGTGCCCGGACGGCGGCGACCTACGGTCATGCATTCGTCTGGTACGGAAAAACGAACGAAAAGAAGGTCGAAGTCGCGGGTCTGGCGCCGGCCGGTGACGAGGTGCCGTACATCTTGGGACACCTCATATTTGTTCCCTCTGAGACAGGGGCGACCTATGGTGATCTTGACGACCAATATTTGACGGCCAGCTATCGTGTTTATTTGAACGAGGCTGACGCCAAGAAGGTCTTCGCTTATATCAAGCATCTCCAGGAGACCTCGCCGCTATGGAATGCGGCCACGGCCAACTGCACTCTTTTTCTTGGCCGCATAGCGAGTTTTATGGGCCTGAACGCTCCGTTTCATCTGTTATTGCCTGAGGAATACGTCAACCAGCTGAGAGAGCTGAACGGCGGACGAAAAACGGTGCAGCTTGAACCCGATCGAGGCTAGACTCCTCAGTATTTAGCTCATCGAGCTTTCCTGACCAGCCGTGAACGGGCGCGCGCTCTTCCACGAATTCAAATGATCGGCGTCGTTCGAGGAAGCGCGGCGCAAGGCGACGGGCATTCGCGCGCTGCATCAGCTCGTGGTTGGCTAGGCGTTATTCACAGCCAAGCTGATCTGATATTGCCCCTCCAAAGTGGCGCCCTTTGGGCTGTGCGGAAATGAAGAACTGCCTCACCTTGGGAGCGATGGATCAGACCCTTGTTTTGAGCTAAGCCGTCCGAGCCGCCGGGAACGGCGCGGGCGGCTCAATCGCAGTATATCAAGTGCCTGCGAGGCTATTTGCGCCGGTTTCGGGGGACGCGAATGCGGGTCTATATCATTGTCGCCGGCCTAGCCGTTTCGGTCATTGGAAAGTCCGGCGCCACGGTTGTCGATAAAGGAATCGACCTGCAGAAATCTTGCGAGCTACTTGTCCAGGATTCGTTTCGCGATCAGGGCGAAGCTCGCTCCGCCGGCTCATGTGAGGGAATGATCGAGACTACGATGCTCTTCTCGCCAAATTTGCCCGCTGACGTGCGTGCATGCCCCCCCGCGCAAGGCAGCGTTCTGCAAAGTGCCAAGGTCCTTCTGCGATACCTGAAGAACAATCCCGATCGAATGAAAGAGCCGGGGGTCACGGTCGCGATCGAAGCATTCAGAGATGCTTGGCCTTGCCATGGGGACGATACCGAGTCGGCTGGGACTAGGCCAAAAAAGCGCGCGCCGCAAAAATCAAAACAATAAAGCACCGCGGTGCATGAGTATGCTTCGGGCTTAAGGCCGACATGCCGGAGGGCCATTACAACGTCCGCTTTCGCGCAAAAAAGACAAAGGCCGGTACGACCGCCTTTGCACCAGCGAATCTACGAATAGATGTCGTAGATCAGCCTCGTTTGCGGGCGACGAGATCGATCAACGCCGACATGCCTTTGTGAGCAGTGCCTTCCTCGATCACGGCGTCGTACTGGTTCAGCTCCAGAATCTCGAGGTCTGAAAAAGCTTCGCGCAGCATCTCCTCGGTATAGAGATTTTCGATGATCGGTGGGCCGCCGGTTCGATAGTCGAGCTGCTTGGGACGGTAGCCTTCAAGCAAAAGAAGTCCGCCGGGCTTCAAGGCGCGCTTGATGCCGTCAAACAGCGCGGCCCGAAGCGAGCGGCCCGCGAATTGAAAGAAAATCGCGGCGATCACGTCGAAGCGGCTTTCCGGGAATTGCCAGGTCGAGAGATCGGCGAGTTCGAGCCTGATTTGAACGCCGCGCGACCGCGCCAGCCGCCGCGCCTTTTCCTGGGCCACGGCGGAAGAGTCGACCGACAAGACTTCGAGGCCCTGTTCGGCAAGCCACACGCCGTTTCGCGCTTCCCCGTCGGCCAGTGCCAGGGCCGACTGGCCGCGCTTGAGCCGTGATGCCTGCGAAGCGAGGAAGCGGTTCGGTCGCTCTCCGAACAGATAATCCTCGATAGCATATCTCTCGTCCCACGCCGGAGGTTGGTTCGTGCTCATGTCGACACGGCTCCTCTCTATTCTCTTCTGCACGCCAGCGAATCTATCAGACCCGCCATTGCGGCCCAAGGCGCCCGCGTTTTCGCCAAAACCCGACGGATTTTGTTTTCCGCGTGCCTCCATGTCGGGTATCGTGCAAAGCCCCGGCGGCGGCATTTCCAGCCGCGCCGGATTGATCTGGATCAACGTCGCTCGCGGCGGGCAGATGGCACAAAACGGACATAACTGAAGGAGTTGAATGCAAATGCAACAAGCCGGGAGGGGCCGATAGCAGCAAGCCGCCCGCATCTCACCGGCAAAGAAGGGAAGCGAAACCATGACGACCACGAAGAAATATGTACTCGGCGAAGAGAAGATCCCCAAGGCCTGGTACAATCTCGCATCCGATCTGCCGTCACCGCCGCCTGCGGTATTGCATCCCGGCACCGGACAGCCGATCGGACCCGGTGATCTCGCGCCCCTTTTCCCGATGGCAGTCATCATGCAGGAGGTTTCGACCGAGCGCTGGGTCGAGATTCCCGAGCCGGTGCGCGACATCTACCGAATGTGGCGTCCGTCGCCGCTGATCCGCGCCGAACGGCTGGAGAAGGCGCTCGATACGCCGGCGCGCATCTTCTTCAAATATGAGGGCGTCAGCCCCGCCGGGAGTCACAAGCCGAATACGGCGGTGGCGCAGGCGTTCTACAACAAGCAGGAAGGCGTCAAACGCCTTACCACCGAGACCGGGGCCGGGCAGTGGGGCTCGTCGCTGGCTTTTGCGGGCAGCCTGTTCGGCCTCGAGGTCGAAGTCTTCATGGTGAAGGTGAGCTTCGAGCAGAAGCCGTACCGGCGCGCCTTGATGGAAACCTACGGCGCAAAGTGCATTCCGAGCCCGTCGAACCAGACCGCCTCGGGTCGCGCCATCCTGGAGAAAACTCCCAACTCGACGGGATCGCTCGGGATCGCGATCTCCGAAGCCGTCGAAGTCGCTGCCCAGCGCGAGGACACCAAATACTCGCTGGGCTCGGTGCTCAATCACGTGTTGCTGCACCAGACCGTGATCGGCCAAGAGGCGCAGGAGCAAATGGCGCTTGCCGGCTTTGCGCCCGATATCGTCATCGGCTGCGCCGGCGGCGGCAGCAATTTTTCGGGCCTCGCCTTTCCCTTCGTCGGCGACAAGATCAGGAACAAGACGAAGACGCGCATCATGGCGGTCGAGCCCGCGTCCTGTCCGACACTGACCCGCGGGCGCTATGCCTACGATTTCGGCGACACCGGTCATCTGACGCCGCTGGTGAAGATGCATACGCTGGGCTCGACCTTCGTGCCGTCACCGATCCATGCCGGCGGCTTGCGCTATCACGGCATGGCGCCGATGGTCAGCCACATCAAGGAACTCGGACTGATCGAGGCGCGCGCCTACGCGCAGCTTGAATGCTTTGCAGCCGCCGTGCAGTTCGCGCGCACCGAAGGCATCGTGCCGGCGCCGGAATCCTCGCATGCGATCAAGGCGGCGATCGACGAGGCGCTGCGGTGCAAGCAAGAGGGCAAGGCCGAGACCATTCTGTTCAACCTGTCCGGCCATGGTCATTTCGACATGGGAGCCTACACGGCCTATTTCGCCGGTCAGTTGAAGGACGAACCCTACGACCAGGGCGCGCTGGACCAGGCGCTCGCCGAGTTGCCGAAGGTTGCTGCGTAGGTTGTCCGGAAACGATGGAACCGGGAAGGCGGCCGCCGCGTTCCGCCTTCCCGCTGTGGTAGCAAGTGTTGGAAATTCGCGCCGCCGGCCATTTTAATCATCGCGCCTTAAGGGGGCGGTAACTGACGTGCAGGCACCATGGCGGCATGGCAGAAAGCAAGTTCCCGCGGCTCTATCAACGCGTTCGGCCCCCGACTTCTGAGGCAGGCAAGGCCCAGATCATCGTGGGCCCGAAGCTGCCTGCGGTTGCCTGCCGGTTGGTCGATTACTCCCCGGGCGGCGCCTGCCTCGAAATATTTCCGATGGTCAACCTGCCCGAGCGCTTCGAGCTTCTTCACGGCAAGGTCCGGAAGAAAAGCCGTGTGGTCTGGCGACGGGGCATACGGATCGGCGTGGCCTTCTGATCTTGCGGCCGGAAAGGGGCCGCTTCCCGGCTGCAACCAGAGGGACCCGTGATGCAAGAAATCTCCGCAATGATTGCAATTGCCGGCCGCTGAAACTTGGGGCGGATCGCCGCACCGAGCTTGAGGGGAGATTCGCCGCGGCGCAGTGGCAACGCGCGCGGAGGACAGCGGCCCGACGCCGGGACATGGCCAAACAAATCGGTCGTTGGCTTTGTACCTGCCCTCAAAGCGAGGCGGCGGCATTGCGGCGTCCGCCTTCGCCCGCTTATGATCCCTTCGATATTCCTCTCGCCGGGGCGACTTGCACGCCGGTCGCTTCAGTGCCGATCATCGACGTTTTGCGCAGGGAATTCTCGGGATGTTGAGTTTCGTTGCCTGGCTGGTGTTGTTGGCTGCAACGGCGGTCCTTGCTGCACTGGCGTTTCAGTTCGACCTCGCCCACGCCGTGGCCGGCTTCCTGACGCTAGCTCCTCCCCAGCAGGCCGCGATCGGCCTTGTCGTCCTGATGGCGGCGTCGCTGATGGCCTTCACGCTGTGGCAGTCCTGGCGCCAGGCGCGCCTGAACCCTCCATGGCACGGCGGTCGGGGTGGCCTGCAAAGATCGATCGTTGTCGCCGGCGCGACGCAGAAGGATTTCGACGCGGCCGTGCAGCATTTGTTGAGCAACGATCCCGAGGAAGCCATTTCCGCCCTCGACAAGCAGGTCGCCGAGGCCGAGGCACGGGCGGCGACGCAAAGGGGACGCAACCAGGCCGTCGACCTGCAAGAGCGGCTGGATCAGATCCGACGCCGTCAGCAGGCGTTGCGCGAGCAGATCGGCGAAGTCGCCGACAGGCGGCGGGCGATGGAACCGGTGTTCGAGGAACTGAAAGATCGCCAGCGTCAGCTCGACCGTTCGCTCGACAAGGTCGAGACCGACGACAACAACAACGATCTCGGCGAACGCCTCAAGGAATTCGATTACAAAATGGCGCTAACCAGCGCGCGGCATAAGGCATTGCAGGATTCCTTTGCCATGCTCAACCGGTCCAGGGAGGAGCTGGCGAAGTCGCTCGCCGAGCTGGGACCGGTGCAGGCGCCGGAAACCGGCATCAAGGCGCTGCTCGCCGAGCTCACGGTCCAGAGTAATCTTCTGGTCAAGGAAATCGAACAGCTCGAAACCAGCAATGGTGAAAAGATCACCTCGCGCGTGGAAGCGCTCGACGGCGGCAAGAAGGATGCCGAGCATCGCATCATTCGCCTCGAAGGCACCTACACCATGCTCGACACGATCCGCAGGGATTTTGTCGAACTCGGCAAGCGCCAGGATGAGTTGCGGCTTGCCTTTGCGGAGATCGAGACCGACGCGAGCGGCAGGAGCCTTGCCGGCCGTCTTGCCGAACTGGAGGAGTTTTCGGCCCAGACCCGCCTTCGTCTGCGAACCCTGCAGGAAGCCCTGACCACGCTCAATCGGTTCAGGAGGGACCTTGTCAATTCCCAGTCCCAATTGGCGCCGTTGCAGGCTCCGGGAGAGGGCATCAACGCGGCGGTCGTGGAGCTGGATTCCCGCTCCGCCCAGATCACGGCCATTCTCAACGAGCTCGAAGTCAGCGGAGGCGAGAAACTCGGCTCGCGGGTCGAAGCCTTCGCCGAGAACAAGCGCCTGACCGAGCAGCGAATGGCTCAGGTTTTCGAACAATTCGAAAGGCTCGAGTCGATCCGCAACGACATCGCCAAAACCTTCGCCAATTTGAACTCGGCGCTAAACAAGCTCGGATGATGGCGGTTGGGCTGATGGCGTCCTCCCGTTCGCGGTTTTCACCGGAACTCTATCCACCAGTCATCACCGGCTTGTCCCGGTGATCCACGTCTTACTTTCCTTCTCTTGAGTGGACGTGGATGGCCGGATCAGAGGCGAGCGGAAGCGACGCCGTTCTCCGAACGGCTATGCCCGGCCATGACCAACGAGACAACGGAGCAAGCGGTCCAGATTATTTCCAGCGAAATGGCTGGATTGCTTCATAAACCGCTGAATTTGCTTTGCGCCGCGGGATCCCCGTTTCCGCACCACAAGGCGTTAATCTTACGTCTTAACTAACAATTAATTATGCGTTTGCGGGCGCAAACGGGGCGGCCTAGCGTGCCTTCCGGGGGGTGCTCATTAACCAAACGAAATTGGTGCGTGCCATGACGAATAGAATGTATGCGGCGGTGATCTTCTCTGTCAGCGCGGTTGCGCTCGTCTGTGCCGTGGACAAGACGTTCGCGGGAGCACCTCACGCCGGAGTGAGCTCGGCCCATCCACATTCGCATTTCCGTTCTCATGCGCCGTTCGCGCGGCACTTCCGGCATCGCCGCTTCGACAACAACAACAATTTCATTGGCGGCGTGTTCTGGCCCGACAGCGGCTTTTCCGGGGCGCCGACCGGCGGACCGGGCTTGGACCTGACCCAGCCGATTCCGAACGACATCCGCAACACCAACGCGTTCGATATTCCCTGGGATTGGGCCCATCGTTATCCGCCGATGGTCACGCCGTCCGACAAACCCTATGTGACGACCTGCCCGACGGAGACAGTGACGGTTCCCGGCCGCTTTGGCGGCGATCAAACCATCAACATCACGCGCTGCTATTGAGGAGCGTCGTTATCGCCCGCAAACGGCGATAAAAAATCGAAAAAACGCCAGTAAAATCGCGGTTTTCGAGGGGTCCGACCAGGTATTCCGTAGAGCAGCGCAACAACGTTCTGGCTGGCAGCGCTAGCAGACAAGCTCTCTTGGACAAGAGGCGATTTGAAGCCATCGAGAAGATATGGGCTGCGATGAACGAACACGCCCTAAAGCTCAAATCAATCTCAGCCACCGTCAAGAACCAACGTGCTGATCTTCAGAATGGCACAGAACGGCATCGACAGAATAGATGACCTGCTTTCGATCGAAAACATACGAAAGGCTCTGAAGGCGGCCTTGCCACACCAGGCCAAGTTTATCGACGAGAACGAAGCCGCCCGATATTACTATCTTCTGGACGAAATCGAGAGCAGCCTGCTGACCGAATTGCAAAAGGTTACGGAAGGTAAGGAAGCCGATCAAGCATCAGCTTCGCGGGCGAAAGAAATCAATGACGCTATAAAAAGGGCTACGGCACAGCAGACCGAAGCATCTACCGCAAAAATTTTGGCTTCGTGAGTGCGGTCGTTCTTGTGAGGAAAGGCCGGGCCTATGCCGAAAAGCTAATCGGCTCCCACGCGGCGATCCTTCTTCGCCTTAGGCTTAGTCTTGGGCTCGGTTTGCTGCTGTGTATTGCGGACGGCCTCTGCCAGCATCTCGCGTAGCTCGGCCTTGGACTTTGCCGGTTCGCGCGGCTTCGGTTTCCATGAGGTCATGGAGACAATATGGGGATGCAGGACGGGGAATTAAATCCTGAGGAGATTAAATCGGGGAAAGACAGAAATCGCAGCTGCGCAGAAGGAGTGACCATGGCACGGCAAGTTGTCGGCAACATCGGCATGTTTTACGCCGCCTATCGCTTATCTCAGCACGGCTGGAATGTCATGCCGACCTCACGAAACGCGCGGGGAGTAGACCTCCTTGCTTATGACGTGAGCGCGCACATCTTCAAAAGGCATCCAGGTCAAGGCGCTCTCAAGACGCGACAACGTCCGTCTCGGCAATACGCTCGATAAATTTATGGGTGATTGGTGGATAATCGTCACCAATGCTGCCACTACCGTCCCGGTATGTTTCATCATGGAGCCGAGAGAAGTGAAGCAACTCGCTCGCAGGAGTGAAAAAAAGGCCGCGACGCTATTTATTGACTCCAGCCCAATCAATACGACACGGACAAATTCCGCGAGACATGGGACAGGATTGGGCGCGGCGACACTGCCTTATAGAAAATGGGCTCTTCAATCATACCAATCCTTGCGATCATGCGGCAGCGTCTCCCGCACATAACCCGTCGAGACTGCCGCCCGCAGCTTCTCCAGATCGGTTTCGAGAAACGCGTTGGCGACGATCAGCGCCTTGACCGCCTCGCGAGTATCAGCAGCGTGGTTTCTTCCGGGGTCAAAAGCATGACCCGGAAATGTTTTTTCACAAGTTTGGCGAAGCCTTTATCGTCTAATTCATCGATTTTATCGATTGCCTTTCACTTGCTGGGCTCTTTGATCTTGCGGAACTTGTCGTAGGCGGCGTCCGCACTCCTGGCGGCGATGCAAGCTATCCTCATGGGAGTGCCACCATCAGGGATGATCCCCGTTATGGTGAGGAAATCGACGGTGTTGGCTACGAATACAGTGCCTTTCATTACTTTCCCCATGGTGTCGTCGCCGAGCATCTCCTGCCAGAAGTTGGCACTCGATCCGATGATCGCGAGACCGGCCACGGGCCCTGCGACCGCGGGCGTGAACGTTGGGTCCACCAATTTGAAGGCGTCCGAGATGTTTTGTCCCATGCCGGTAACAAGGTTTACGGCAGCTGCAGCCTTGTCGGGATGCTGGCGCATGCTCGCAAGCAGCGACTCAATGCGCGTCGGATCCAACAGGTCTTCTGGGCTCAGACCGACCGCCACGACGTGCCCGGCACTCGTTTGTTTACTACCTGACCCGACGAAGTAACTGTCGAGGCTCTGACGTTTGAGCAGCAGCTGTTGCAGTTTGAACGCCCAATAAGATAGTGGGGTCCCCGGCGAAATCTTGCTCCGCTCTTCGGCCCTGAGCAACTTGAATTCGGTTGGAGAAGTCCCCGGTCGAAGCTTGCTCCGCTCTTTGCCCGTGAGCAACTCGCAGCGGATTTGTGTCCCCGGCGGATACTTGGTCGCGAACTCCCACAACGGCTGCAACGCAGCCTGCTCCTTCCCACTAGTCTGCTTGATCTCCATGGTCGAACTCCGCGCCGGTCCGAACGCCGTTCGGACTGAATTCCCGGATGACTCTGGCGGCGAATATTAGCAGCTTTCCCGGTTTGCTTGTAAGATAGATGCGAGGCGCGCAAGAAGCCCAGAGCCAAACCACGGCCGCAAGAAACCCGAAGCCGAGCGCGAACCAGTCAAACCAAGTCATGTTATCCCTCATGAAAGGACGGCCGCGCCTACGTTGCTCACGCTGCTTCAGCCATCCGATAATCTCGTGGCGGCAAGGTTGTTTGTGAGCGAGCTTGGCTGCACCGTTGGAAGGCGATGACATCGCAATCGGCAGCGTAGCTGACCGATGTCTGCTTTCGGGGGCTAGTACAGTCATCCCATTTCGAGGGCGTCAGGACCGCTTTTGACCCATCTGCGACATAAACTGGTTTGAATCCCGCAGCGCAGCAGCCTCGCGCCTCTGCTGAGGTATGCTATCCTTTCGGTCCGAAGCACGGGAGAGCAGACCCTGCCTCGATTCATGACTGCCGACGAGGTGGTCGAATGAAGCGTCGCGAGTTCGTCACTTTGATTGGTGGTGCGGCGGCTTGGCCGATCGCGGCGCGGGCTCAGCGATCCGGCGCGATGCGGCGCATCACGGTAGTGGCCGGACTCGCCCCGGACGACGTCGAAGTAGTCGCGCGCAGCGCGGCATTCGAGCAGGCACTCGCTGCATTGGGCTGGACGAAGGGCGGCACCATTGCGATCGACTATCATTGGGTTGCCAATGATCCTATTACAGCATCGGTGACGCGCGTCAGGCGGCATGGTCGTATCCCGACGCCTATCCCGAGGTCCGTCGTATCTCCAACCTAGTGTCGTTCGAACCTGATATCGTCACCGTGCATCTCGATGGCGCCCAGCTCCGTCTTGAGCCTGGTCAGTCGGTGGTTCCGCACGGCCCCGATCGCAACCTGGACCTCGCCGAGGTGGACCGCGCTGCGAGCGGCTAGGTGGCTTCCGGTCACTTATCAAGGCGAAGCGGCACATGGCTCGACTACTATCCGTGAACGTCGGACTTCCGCGCGACATCGAATGGAAGGGCCGAAATGTACACACCGGGATCTGGAAAAATACCGTCCAGGGCCGTTGCCCGGTCGGCCGGTTGAATCTGGAAGGAGACGGCCAAGGCGATTTGGGCGGCCACGGCGGCGAACAGCGAGCCGCCTTCGTATATCAGATCGAATCTTATCGCTACTGGCAGGAACAGTTGAACACAACCGACTTCGTCTACGGACAGTTCGGCGAGAATTTAACGATCGAAGGATTGCCCGACGATGTGGTTTGCATCGGCGATCGTTTTCAAATCGGCAGCGCCCTGTTCGAGGTCACGCAGCCTCGCGTTACCTGCTATCGCGTCGGCATTCGGACCAATGAGCCACGGATGCCGGCGTTGCTGACATCCAGCGGACGGCCGGGGTTCTACTTCCGCGTCCTGAGGGAAGGCATGGTGGGCGCCGGCGACGAAATCGTGAAGGTGGGAGAAGCGAACGAGCGAATGACCGTCGCCGAGATCAACGCGCTGCTCTATTCGCCCGATCATGCACGCGATCGATTGCAGCGCGCCTTGCGGATCGAGGCGCTTTCGCCGGGATGGCGCGCATCGTTCGAGGCACTGTTACAGAGCCAAACCACTGCCGGCGGAAGTGGAAACGCGGGGCTCGTGCCGACAGCGGCGGCCCATCCGGTGGCGCCAGGATTTCAGCCGCTGGCGGTGGTGGCGATCGATCGGGAGTCCGAAGACGTCCTCTCTGTGTCGATGCGGCATCCGGATGGCAAGCCGCTGCCACAGGCTCAGCCGGGCCAGTATGTCGTCTTGCGGCTCAGGCGAACCGGCGGCAGCCCACCGCTCCTTCGCAGTTATTCGCTCTCGGGTCCGCTTTCGACGGACCGCTATCGGATCAGCGTGAAGATCGAGCCGAATGGGGCCGCTGGAACCTATTTGCGGGAGCATGTCCGCCTGGGGGATGTCATCGATGTCAGCTCGCCACGCGGAAGTTTTATTCTGCAGTACGGGGAACGGCCCGTGGTGTTGCTCAGCGCGGGCATCGGAGCGACGCCGGTTCTGGCGATGCTGCACGCGCTGGCGGCGGCCCGCTCGGCACGGCCGGTGTTATGGCTGCACGCGGCTCGCGACGGGCAGCATCATCCGTTTGCCGCCGAAGTCCGCCGCCTCATGCCCGCGCTCGCCCATGGCCGCCTCTACGTTTGTTACAGCAGGCCGGCCTCGCGCGACCGGATGGGCGAGGATTTCGACGCCGCCGGCCGCCTGTCGCGCGCGGACCTCGGCGAGATCGGCATCCCCCGAGAGGCGGATGTCTACCTCTGCGGACCCAATCGCTTTATGGCGGACATGAAAGCGGCGTTTGCAGCCTTCGTGGCGCCGGAGCGAATTCACTTCGAAATCTTCAATGGCGGCGAATCGCTGACTCCCGGTGTCGTCGGCGCAACCCAGCGGGCTCCACATCCACCCAGGGACGACGCCGACACTGGTCCGCTGGTGTCGTTCGCGCGCAGTGGCATCGCTGCACACTGGAACGCGTCAGCCCACCAGAGCATTCTAGAGCTGGCTGAGGCGTGCGACGTCCCGGTCCGCTGGTCGTGCCGGACCGGTGTCTGCCATAACTGCGAGAGCGGTCTGGTTTCGGGCGCGGTCGCCTATGAGCCTGAACCGCTCGACAAGCCCGCGGACGGCAACTTGCTCATTTGCTGTTCGCGGCCGGTTCAAGACATCGTCATCGACTTGTGAGCTTCCGGGGGGCGGATTGGACCAAAGACGAGGAGAGGCGCGATGAATACAGCCGGCGCAGCGGTCATAACGTTCTCGGTCGAGGTCATCATATTGCCGGTGAGCGATGTCGATCGCGCACTGCGATTCTATGTCGACCGGGTTGGCTTCACGCTCGATGTCGACTATGCGCCGAACGACGCGTTCCGCGTCGTGCAGCTCACACCGCCGGGATCGACCTGCTCAATACAGATCGGCAAGGGACTGACCAACGCGGCCGCAGGATCAGTTCGCAACGTCTATCTCGTCGTCACCGACCTTGAGGCTGCACGGAGTCGCCTGCTCGAAGGTGGCGTCGAAGTCGGCGAGATCAGGCACAAAATACCAATTGATGCCTGGGACGGCCGTTTCGCACCCGGACCCGACCCCGCACGCAGGGACTATGCCAGCTTCGCCAACTTCTCGGACCCGGACGGCAACGGCTGGGTGCTGCAGGAACGCGGTTACCGCAACCCCTAACGTATTGTCGAAGTTCCCCCCGGGCGGTCGCTTCTAGCCCATCGCGACATTTGCCTGCAGCTGCGAAATTTGGTCGCTATTGGGGCACTGCAGACATGGTCGCGCTTGTGGCTGGCTCGACCTGGTCGCGAATGACCCACAGCGGTCCTCCTGGCATGGCGCAAAACCGAAGATTTGCGTAAGATTGAGCCCCGTCGTCCCATCCGGGGGAACGAAATGCGGCAAGGTGGTCGAAGCGGGCAACGGGTCAAGGGTCGGCGCGCAAATGGACCCAAGGCTCGCAAAGTATCGACCGCAGCCCTATCCATTGCCGACTTGCAAAAGCAGGTGGGAACGGTCACCCACGAACTGAAAGAGGCAAACGAGCGGCAGACTGCGACCGCCGAGGTGCTGAAGGTGATCAGCCGCTCGGCGTTTGACCTGCAGACAGTTCTGCAGACGCTTGTTGAATCCGCGGCCGGACTATGCGAGGCGGATATTGCGAATATCTGGGGGCCGGAGGGCCGCGCGTTCCGTCTTGCTGCAAGCTTTGGCATCCCCGGCAAAGACAAGGAGAGGTTGGAAAACGCAAAATATCTCGGAAGCATCGGTATTGAGCCGGGCCGAGGATCTATCGTTGGTCGAGTTCTGCTGGAAAAACGAGCAGTTCAAGTTTACGACGTCCAGGCCGATCCTGACTACGAGCTGAACGAAATCATACGCATTGGCGACTATAGGACGGTGCTCGGTGTGCCGCTCTTGCGCGAAGGCGTTCCGATTGGCGTCATCTTTCTTTCACGCTGCAAGGTCCGACCCTTTACAGACAAACACATCGAGTTGGTCACTACCTTTGCCGACCAAGCGGTGATCGCGATCGAGAACGCGCGCTTGTTTGAGGAAGTGCAGAGCAGGACCCGAGACCTCACCGAATTGCTGCAGCAGCAGACGGCGACGGCCGAGGTGCTCAAGGTGATTGCTTCATCTCCGACGGACGTCAAACCGGTCCTCAAAGCGATCGTTGAGAGCGCATGCGAACTTTGTGAGGCGAACGATGCACTCGTGGCGTTGAAGGATGGCGATGACCTCGTATTCCAGACGCAGAAGGGATCAATTCCGGTTGCCTGGGAGCGGCGGCCCATCAATCGTGGATGGATTTCCGGGCGAGCGGTTACCGACTGCACGTCAGTTCATGTCCACGACGTACTATCGCCCGAAGGCGAAGAATTTCCCGACGCGCGGGAACTTTCACGCCGCGACAGTACTCGGACCCTTCTGGCTGCGCCGCTACTTCGCGAAGGCGAGAGTATCGGCGCAATCGTGCTGCGCCGCACTAAAGTGCAACCGTTCAGCGACAAACAGATCGCCTTGCTGCAGACGTTCGCCAATCAGGCTGTAATCGCCATCGGCAATGTCCGACTGTTCGACGAGGTGCAGGCGCGCACCGAGGACTTGCGAGAGTCGCTGCGGCAGCAAACCGCCACCGCAGACGTACTCAAGACCATCAGCCGCTCGTCCATCGACCTCGAGACCGTCCTCAACACTCTGGTGGAGACAGCGGCGCGCCTCTGCCGCGCCGATCAGACACTCATGTTCCGGCGGCGTGATGACAAGTATCACCTGGTTGCAGCGCGTGGCCTTTCGGAGGAGGCAAAAGTATTCATCCATACTCATCCACTGACGCTCGACCGCGGTACTGTCAGCGGCCGTGTGGCATTGGAAAGGCGCGCCGTCCACATCCCCGATGTCTTGCAGGACCCCGAATACAGCTACGCGGGAGCAAAAGTCACCGGCGTCCGGACGATACTCGGCGTTCCGCTGCTGCGCGAGGAGGCGCTGGTCGGCATCTTCACGGTTCACCGCACCCGCGTCGACCCGTTCACGGACAAGGAGATCGAACTGGTCACTACCTTTGCCGACCAGGCTGTAATCGCCATCGAGAATGCGCGACTGTTCGAGGAGTTGCGTGACCGCCAGGCGGAGCTGCGCGTCACCTTTGACAACATGGGCGACGGCGTCGTCATGTTCGGGGCCGATACACGCCTTGTCGCGTGGAACCGCAATTTCCAGGAAATGCTCGATCTGCCTGACGCTTTCCTTGGCCGGCGGCCAAGCTATGCCGAGTTTTTCCGCTATCTTGCTGACCGCGGCGAGTACTCAGCCAATCTTGAAGCTGACCTGAGTCGCCTCAACGAAGATCCCTGGCAGGCACTCCGCCTTGAGCGCACGCGACCTGACGGCCGTGTCATCGAGGTTCGCCGCAATCCGGTGCCGGGCGGCGGCTTCGTGCTCATCTACAGTGACATCACAGAGCGCAAGCGCGCCGAGGAGGCTATTCGTGCAGCGCGAGACGCCGCCGAGGCGACGTTGCACGATTTGCAGGCAGCGCAGGCGAGCCTGGTCCACGCCCAGAAGATGGCTGCGCTCGGGCAACTGACCGCCGGTATCGCGCACGAGATCAAGAACCCACTTAATTTCGTCAACAATTTCTCTGCACTTTCAGTTGAACTCACTGACGAACTCAACGAGGTGCTGAAACAAGCTGCCTTCGTTGACAAAATTCGCTCCGAAGTCGATGGATTGACCGGCCTTTTGAAGGACAATCTCGGCAAAGTTGTGCAGCACGGCAAGCGCGCCGACTCCATTGTCAAAAATATGCTCCTGCATTCGCGTGAAGGTTCCGGCGAACATCGTCCTGCTGACATCAATGCGCTCGTCGACGAGAGCCTCAATCTCGCGTACCACGGCGCCCGCGCCGAAAAGCAAGGCTTCAACATTACTCTGCAACGCGACCTCGACCCCGCTACGGGAATGGCGGACGTCTATCCCCAGGAGATCACACGCGTTCTTCTCAATCTGATATCCAACGGGTTCTATGTCGCGACCAAGCGCGCGGCGGAGACCGGCAACGGTTTCGAGCCAAGGCTGACGGCCGTGACACGAAATCTCGGCGAAAAGGTCGAGATCAGAATCCGCGATAACGGCATGGGAATTCCGCCGGAGATCAGGGAAAAGATTTTCAACCCGTTTTTCACGACCAAGCCGGCCGGCGAGGGCACCGGACTTGGCCTGTCGATGAGCCATGACATCGTTGTGAAACAGCATGGTGGCACGATCGACGTCAATTCCGAGCCCGGGGTGTTCACCGAGTTCACAATCACGTTGCCGCGGGCAAACATCGCGTAATAGGCCGCCGGAGGCTCCGTTGAGCACCTACATTCTCGTCGTCGATGACGAACCCGATGTCGAAAGCATGTTCCGCCAGCATTTCAGGCGCGACCTGCGCGCGGGGCGTTTCACCATGGAGTTTGCTAACTCGGCACCGGCGGCACTTGAGCAGGTCAAGAGTAATCCCGATCCGTCGCTAATCCTGTCCGATATCAACATGCCGGGCATGAGCGGGCTCGAGATGCTGCCGAGGGTGAAGGCAGTGCGGCCGAACGTGCCCGTCATCATGGTCACAGCCTACGGCGACGAGGCGACAAGAAAAAAAGCGACCGAACTCGGAGCGGCAGGCTTTCTGACCAAGCCGATCGACTTCGTCCTTCTGCGCCAGGAAATCAACCAGCGCATGGAGCGGACGGGCTTAGTCTGCTAATGGCACGTTTGAGACATCCTGGGATGTCCGCTCCGTGGTCGCTAACGGGTGGAAAGCGGACATGGCGCGGACAGCCCAATTTGGTCGAGAATGACCGAAGCAGACTTTGGACGTTTGGCCGCATCTTCGGTTTGGACGGCCGTGAGAGCCATCGCGAACTGCGGCTGGAGCTGGTATCCTGCGCTCACCATCTAAGCCGAGGAACAGCTCCGCATGAACGAGAGTATCCACGGAGAAGGGACCGCTTCTGAGCTGCAAGATCGGGTGACCGAACTCATCGAGCAACAGACGGCCATCTCGGAAGTGCTGCGCGCCATTGCGA